>Ga0187892_10004209_pt1 | contig 24564 bp, 26 predicted proteins | sample MA1701073metaG_FD_139345 | JGI IMG/M metagenome (GOLD analysis project Ga0187892, IMG submission 139345) | Bio-ooze microbial communities from a basaltic lava cave in the Kipuka Kanohina Cave System on the Island of Hawaii, USA - MA170107-3 metaG ... | reverse complement strand
CACCTTACCAGCGGGCACTACCGCCACTACGTTCCGGATAGATAGCCGGATCACCACCCGGTTCGAGCCGGCTCCGCTGAATGGTCAAGGACCATCGCGCTTGCGCGCCCTCGGCGCGTGGGCTGGGCTCGCGGCCCGGAATCCGCTCACACCAGGGCGCAGAGCACGGATCCCTTGGTGGTGTCGGAAGGCGGTGCCCGAGGTCGACAGCCACAGGTCCCGTGTGGCGCGAACCCGGTAGTAGGAGGTCGTTCCATGGGCCACGCTCGTGTCCTCGTACGACGGCCGGGGTGGGCGGCCTACCAGGTCGATTGCCGGCGCCGGCGGACGCCCGCCACCACTCCGCCGCCGATGACCAGGGCGGCACCGGCGCCGGCCGCCACGGGGACGGCGCTGGGGCCGCCGTCGCCCTCGAGGATCACCTGGAGGGCCGAGTCAGCGATGTCGTCGTCGCCCGACGTGGCTCGTGCCGACGGGGCGGCCTCGGGTCGGCCGGTGTCGGCTGAGGTCGGCGCGGTTGGTGCCGTGGTCGGCGCTGACTCGGGAGGCGCCGTCGAGGTGGGGGTGGTGTCGTCCGCCGATGCGGCGGTGGCGGTGGTGGCGGTGGTGGCGCCGCCCGAACCGGTGGTGGCGGCGGGCGTGGCGGCGGCGGGGGGCGGGCAGGCAACGTTGCCGCACGGGCCCGCGCGAGCGGTGACCGTGCCCGGGGCGGGGCACGGGCCCCCGCACGGGTCGGCGGTGGCGCCGCCCGGCCCGCCCGTGGAACCCGGCGGTGGGCACGGGCTGGGGTTGCAGGGCGTCTCGCCGGCGGTCGACTCGGGGCAGGGGTTGGGGCCGCACGGGCTGCCGCCGCCGCCGGTGGCGCACGGGTTCGGTCCGCACGGCCCCCCGCCCGCTGGGTTGTCCCCCGGAGCGGGGCAGGGATTGGGCCCGCAGGCCGTCTGGGGCAGGACGGGGACCGGATCGGGCGGCGCCGCAGGAGCGGGGCCGGCGGACATGAGGCCCAGCACGACGGCCGCCATCGCGGCCAGGACGGGCAGCCGCGTGGTGCGGCGGGGTGTCGGGGTCATCACCAGCCTCTCGACAGCCACGTTACCGGTCGGGCCTCCTGGATCGGGCGTCGCCCGCAGTGTATGTTGTAGCGCAGAGAAACAACACGACGGCTGGGCAGGGCGGCGGGCCCGGGGCAAGGACCGGTGGGGGAATGAAGGCACGCGCTCTCCTGGTGGCGACGCTCGCAGTCGTCACCACGCTGTTTCCGCCGGCGGGTGCGGCCCGGGCCGACACCCCCGAAGGCGGCGGCTCGCCGGGCACCTCGATCACGGTCACGCCCGACGACAACCTGGCCTCGTCGGCCTCGGTCACCGTGTCCGGTGCCGGGTTCCGGCCGTCGTGGACGGGTCACATCAGCCAGTGCGGCGTCCAGCCCGGCCAGAGCCTGCGCGATTGCGTCGACCTGCGTGAGATCACGACCACTGGCACCGGCGCGCTGAGCGCCGTCCAGGTCACCGTCACCTCGACGTTCCAGCCGCTGGGAGCTCCGGCCATCAACTGCCTGACGACGAACTGCTTCGTGTCGGTGTTCACCGAGGAGAAGAACGCGCACCACCACCTCTCGTTCTCGGGTGGGATCGGCCAGCGCCACGACCCGGTCATCGATTTCGACGGCGACCTCGACAGCGACGTGTCGATCTACCGGCCCAGTGACGGCCGGTGGTTCGTCAACGGCGGCGACCTGATCACCTGGGGCGCCGGCGGCGACATCCCCGTGCCCGCCGACTACACGGGCGACGGGCGCACCGACGCCGCCGTCTACCGCCCGAGCACCGGCCAGTGGTTCGTCCGGGGCGGCAGCCCGGGGCTGGTCACATGGGGGGCCACCGGCGACATCCCGGTCCCCGCCGACTACACGGGAGACAACCGGGCCGACGTGGCCGTCTACCGGCCCAGCACCGGCCAGTGGTTCATCAACGGAGCCAGTCCCAGCCTGGTCACGTGGGGCACGAGCGGCGACATTCCCGTCCCCGCCGACTACACCGGCGACGGCCGGGCCGACGTGGCCGTCTACCGGCCCAGCACCGGGCAGTGGTTCATCAACGGAGGCGGCCTGGTCGCGTGGGGGGCCAGCGGCGACGTCCCCGTCCCCGGCGACTACACCGGCGACGGCCGCGCCGACGCCGCCGTCTACCGGCCCAGCACCGGCCAGTGGTTCATCAACGGAGGCGGCCTGGTCACGTGGGGCACCAGCGGCGACATCCCCTCGCCCGGCGACTACAACGGCGACGGCCGCACCGACGCCGCCGTCTACCGGCCCAGCACCGGGCAGTGGTTCATCGACGACGTCGGCATGGTGCCGTGGGGTACCACCGGCGACATCCCCCTGGCCCTGCCCCACGCCATCCGCCGCACCCTGCCGTAGGGGTCAGCGGAGGGCGGCGGCGGCCAGCGCGTCGAGGAACCGCGGGGCCAGGTCGGCCCGGCAGAGGAGCAGGTCGGGGGACCAGGGCCGCGGCTGGTTGAAGGCGAGCGGGGAGCCGTCGAGGCGGGACACGTGGAACCCGTGGGCGGCGGCCACGGCGGCGGGGGCGGCGACATCCCACTCCCATTGGCCGCCGGCGTGCACGTAGGCGTCGACGTCCCCGGTGACGACGGCGCCCGCTTTGGCCCCCGCCGACCCCATGAGGACGACCTCGGCCCCCAGGGCGGAGGCGACGTCGTCGAGGATGGCCGGGGGCCGGCTGCGGCTGGCCACGATCCGGGGCCGGCGGCCGGCGGCACCGTCGAGGGCGAAGGCCGGCCCCGCCGAGGACAGCGTGGTGCCCTGGGCGGGGAGGGCTACGGCCCCGCAGGCGAGGCGACCGTCCACCGCCAGGGCCACGTGCACCGCCCAGTCGGTGCGGCCGGGCTCGGTGAACTCGCGGGTGCCGTCGAGGGGGTCGACGATCCAGACCCGAGCGGCGGCGAGGCGGGCGGGGTCGTCGGCCCCCTCCTCCGACAGCACGGAGTCGTCCGGGCGGGCGGTGCGCAGGGCGCCCACGATGTAGTCGTGCGACGCCGCGTCGCCGGCCTCGCCCAGGGCCCGGCCCTGGGGTGCGCCCGGATCGTCCCGGAGCCGCAGGAGGAGCTCGCCCGCGGCGGTGGCGATCTCCTCGGCCAGGGCCTCGTCCGTACGCTCAGCCCGATGCACCGACCGGTCGTTCACTCGCTCACTCCTTCGATGCCAGGACGTCGGCGATGACCTCACGCTGGCGGTCGCCGATTGGGTCGTCCGGGAAGACTTCGGCGCACAAGATCTCGACGTCCTCGACGGTACGGAGGCCTAGCCGTCCGATGAGAAGGGCGAGGTCGTCGGAGTCGGCCAGCCGGCGAGCGGCCAGAGCCTTCATCGCCAGCAAGTGCCGATCGGATGCTCTCAGCACCCGCAGGCTGGGGTGGTCGAACACGGGCGTGGGGTCAGGCTCATCGGTTCGAGGAAGGTAGAACACGCCCTGGTCGTTCAGCCACGTCCTGGGAAGCCCAAGGTCTTCGGCCACCCGAAGCACCTCGGCCTGGATCGGGCCGCTGGGGGTGAAGCGCGCATCGAGGTCCCGAGTGGCCGGTCTTGCATCGAAGGCGAGCACCATTGCCCCTCCCCCGAAGAGGTAGACGCTGCCCACCACGCCCCGGTTCGCCAGGCGGACCGCGAGTTGGCGCAAGGCCCACCGGAGGTGCGCCGCATCGAGGAGTGGCTCGGTCACACCCGGCTGAGATCTCGCCGCTCGATGAACACGCCCCGTCGAAGGAACGAGGCCGGTGCCGTGACGATCGCCTCGGCCCGGCCGTTCGGCGTGTTCGAGAGGAACCACCAACGGTCGAGGAAGCGGTCGGGCATCTGGGCCCACGGGGGACACGCCAGCTCGTCATGGAAGGCGAGATGCTCGGCCAGGGCTCCCAGGAAGGCGTCCCAGCGAGGGTCGCCGGTCGGTGGAGGGGTGGGATCGAGCAGCGCCTGACGCGCCGCCATCTCGGCGCCGGCGTACTCGGTGAGGAACTCGAGGACCAGCCTCCGGACGCGCTGCTCGTCGGCGAGCGAGCCGGCGATGTGGTCCGCCAGCCCGGCCAGGCTCATGGGCTGGTACGGCGTGGCGCGCTCGTCGTCCATCCCCTCAGCCTGAGGCATGGCGGCGGCCCGGGCCTTCTTCGTCGGTGTAGGAGTAGCCGTAGCGGCCTTCCAGGGCGGTTTCGGCCACGCCGTTGACCACGAGGCCGGCCAGTGTCGCCTTGACCCCGCTGAGCAGCTCGATCGTGCGCCGCACCTGGCGGCGGGTGGACTGCCCGGCCCGGCACACGACCAGGGTGGCGTCGGCGTGGCGGGAGATGAGCAGGGCGTCGGTGACGGGGAGGACGGGGGGGGAGTCGACCAGGACGATCGTGCGATCGCCCCGGAGGGCGTCGATCAGATTGCCGGTGCGAGCCCCTCCCAGCAGCTCGGAGGGGTTGCCGGGGACGGGCCCGGCGGGGAGGAGCAGCACCCGGGACAGGTCGGGCACGGGCACCACTGCGTTGGGCAGGGCGGCCTTGCCGGCCATGACCGACGTCAGCCCTATGTCATTGGAGGTGCCGAAGTACTCGTGGAGGCGGGGGCGGCGCAGGTCGCAGTCGACCATGACGACCTGGCGGCCGGCCCGAGCCAGGGCCACCGCCAGGTTGGCCACCGTGGCCGACTTGCCCTCGCTCTGGCCGGGGCTGGTCACGTGGATCACCGAGACGTCGCGCTCCATGGCCAGGAACTCGAGCGACGTGCGCAAGGTGCGGAAGACCTCGGCCGCCCGAGAGGTGGGCGCATCCAGGGACACGACCTGGGCGTCGGCCTCGGACTTCCAGCCGCTCACGGCCGGGATCGAGGCGAGGATGGGCACGTCCACCCCCGCCAGGTCGTCGGCGCTGCGGACCGAGTCGTCGAGGTACTCCCGGGCCAGGGCGAGGGCCACGCCCAGCATGGCGCCGAAGACCACGGCGGTGATCCCGGTGCGGAGGGGGGCGGGCGAGGCGGCCCGGTCGGGCACGGTGGCCGCCGCCACCAGCCGGGCCGTGCCCTGCTGGAGGGCACTCTCGACCTGCAGCTCGTCGAGCTTGCGCTTGAACGCCGCCTGCTGGTCGATGAGCAGCCGCTGGCGGTCGCCGCTGGTGGTGTCGATCTCGGCCTGGAGCTCGGTGATCTGCTGCTGGAGCTGGCGGACGGCGGCCAGCACGTCCTCCACCGCCTGCGTCCGGCGCAGGTCGATGTAGGCGTTGGCGTAGGCGGTGGCCACGTCGGCGGCCCGGCGGGCGTCGCTCTGGGAGGCGACGACCTCGATCACGTCGGTCTGCTCGATCTGGCGGGTGTCGACCCGGGGGGCGGCCCCGATGCGGTCGCGGACCACGTCGCGGATGGCCGGGCTCTCGAAGACCAGCACCTCGGTCTCGACGAAGCGGTTGGGGTCGACCAGGAGGGGATCGCTGCCGAACACCGACTGCGAGCTTTCGGGGCGGACCAGCACCCGGGCCCGGGCCCGGTAGGTCGGCTCCTGGGCCGCGACCCAGACCATGGCGACCGCCAGCACGGCACCGGCGGTGGCGGCGATGAGCACGGCCCGGCTGCGCAGGATGCGCAGGTAGTCGCGCACCTCGATCTCGACGACCTCGCCCTGCCCCTGCGTCACCTGGGGATGGTAGGCCGCTGACCTGGACCTACGCGAGGCGGTGCCGCCCGCTGCGGCGCCCGCCGAAGCTGACCACCGCCTGGATCTCCCGGAGCTCACGCAGCACGCCGCTTTTCCCGCCAAGCGACCACGTGGCTGTCCATCGCTCGGTCACCACGACGTCGTACGTGCCAACCAACTGATACTCGTGAACGATGTCGCCCCCGGGCCAGGGTTGCCCTTCCCTCCGGTGAGGCCCCGACGATTCCCCGTCACCCCAGTCGACGTAGTACGCGCCTGTGGCGACGATCTCCAGCCGTCCGACTGGCGTTTCGTTCGTATAGACATCCCGGAGCTGACCGTTCGTCTCCAGAAATGCACGCTTGCCGGTGATGGCCCAGCCCGGAGCGATCCTCGGCCTCGGCGTCGGAAGAGGCACCTCTTCCCAATAGAGTGCAGCAATCACGGCCGGATCGGTGGCCGGCGAACCCGGGTCTGGTTGGCAGGGCGGATATTCCACCCAAGGGGGCCACTTTCCACCCTCATGGCTAGGCGGCGTCGCATGGGTTCGTCTTGGGCGGACCTAGGTCCGGCTCGAAACCCTCATAGACGTAGCCCCATCCGGTTGGATTCACGGTACCGGCTTTCAGATCCTCGGCGGTGCGTATCGCGATCCACTGATTCGAGAAGCGCAGGTCCGGATTCGTCGAGATTTGGGAAGCGTCACGATGTACTTTCCCGAATACGCAGCTACGGTCGGCGGAGATGATCTCCACGGTCGTCGTGATTGGATCGCCGGGCTCGGTTTTGTAGGAGCGGAACCCGCCAGCGATGTCCTGCTGGTAGAGCCGCAGCACGAGATTTAGAAGGTCTCTATTCAGATATATCTCGGCCAACTGATCGATCACATTCCTATGGACTGCCCGTGTCGCAAGGATCTCACGTGTGATGTCTCCAACTGCTGCATCCAACCCGGCGAGTATGCGGTCGACGTAAGCGGCATCGATGACCCCCGGCACGGCGTAGGGGTTCGTCGTCGTGGTCTGAGGTGGAGCTGTGGCGACCGTGGCCGAGGGGACTCCAAGGGCGCCGTCGCCGCCCTCCGCGCAGGCGGCCATCAAGAGGACCGCCGCTGCCACCGCCACCTTCCGCCAGCCCGCCAAGCGCATTTGCCACAGTGGATAGCATTCCATGTCAACTCGCGCAAGAGGTTCATCCGAGGCAGGCGAAGGCGGTCGCCCTGCCCCTACCAGTGCGACTGGCGGCCGCTCCACTCAGCCGATCGCTGGCTGGAGGCGGGGTGTAGCCCTTGTCGGCGGCTTGATTCAAGCCACCGCGTTTGCGTCAGATTTACCGAAATGCTTGCGCCGCCATGCGAGCATAGCGTACACTTGTTCGTATGGCGGGAGCAGGGCATCCGGTCGAATCGGTGCGGGTGGCGGCCCTCAGCAGAACTCCCGGACGATGACGACTTGTTCGGCCTCGTCAACCAGGTACGTGACGATGACGGCGGTGGGGCGCACCAGTGCCTGGAACACATCCTCCAACACTCGCTGCTGGTCCCGGGGCGGTCCGTCCCGGAGGACTCGGAAGACCCATGCCTCGACGGCGTCGAACTCCCACTCCTCGGGGTAGCGACTGAACAACCAGAACTGCAGCGCGTCGCCGTAGTGGACCGACCAGCCCTTACCCGCCCGCCCTGTGCCGCTCATACAGGTCCCTCGGGCTCGGCTGGGCCGCGACCTCCTGCCAGACCGAACCGTCGGTGATCGAGGTGCGGGCCTTGGCTGCCCACACGGCCGTGCTGGGGTCCAGTGCGGACCTGCGCCTTCGGAGCCAGAGCTGGAGTGCGTCGAGCCCGGTGTCGAGCGCCCGGCGGGCGACGATCACGACGTCCTCTAAGCCCGACAGTATGACAAGGGCGTATCGCGACGCTGACGACGAGCCGTCGGCCTCGCCATGATCCCGCCGCGCCGAACCGATGCTCGCCCGCCCGCTCGACCGATTCGCCATGTCCGTCACCTGACGCCTCGTGCTGCCGAAGGAACTGCTCCCAACGTCGCGCCCGCTCTCACCCGGCGTTCCGGCGCTTGGCCTTTGCCTGTCCTCGGCCGGCCCACGCTCTCGCGGGCTTGCGTGCCTTGCGGGCGGGGATCGGGATTCCGGCGGTGTTCCGCGTCGAACGGAGGTGGGGCCGGATCTCGTCGAGCATCTCGTCGTAGAGGGCTTCGAGCTTATCGGGCGCTTCCCCGAGCACGAGGGCGCATTGTTCGAACGACAACTCCAGCCCCGTGCCCCAGTAACCCCCGTCGAACATCCGGAGGAGCTTGAGGACGAGCCCCCCGCGGCCCTCGCCGTACGCCACCACGAGGTCCCGCCGTCTCTTCTCGAACGGGTCGGATTCGATGCTCTCCTGGAGCGCCCGTACGAACTCCTCTGACAGCATGGCACCCTTCAGCGCGTCGGCGTCCGGGCTCTTCGCCAGCGCGATGTCGAGGATCTCCTCGGGCGTCACGGGAACCTCGGCCGACGCGGTGGCGCCTCATCGCCAGCAACCGAAGCAAGCGCCTTCGCGGCACGGCTGACCGCGCAGGCAATGCTGCTGGCATATCTTGCAGCAGTTGTGGCACGACGCCCGGTCGCGTCGCTCGTCGAAACAGCGTGTGCGGCACATGACCAGCCGTGCGACGCAGTCCAGCATTTCCCGCACCGACGTCTCGTCACGTCGCACGTCGATGTGCCCCCACGTCGCAGCGCGTCGCCTTTCGTCAGCGCCCTCATCGGCCCCTCCGCCCCCCACGACCGAAGGGTGGGATTCACGGGACGATAGATCTTCACCGCCCGGCGCGGCAAGGACCGCCTTGACGGAGCCGGCCAGATCGCATCGTCGGGCCCCCCGGCTGCCGGCACACCCGCGATGCCGTCAAGGCGCAGGCGCGGCCCTGATGGGCGACCGGTTCCGGCGAGCACGGGTGCCCATCGGTGGAGCACAACCACCCGAGGGTACAGCCCGCCCGCAGCTACGCGAGCTCGTACGCCCATGCCCCCATCCTGACCTTCGGCCGAGCGCTCAGCAGGGCGTCGTCGACGCACCCTCCTGACGACGCGGTACCGACGGCACAGCCGTGGCCGGGCGAGGAGCGTGGGCTGATCGTGCGGCTCCGCCGAGACGGGACCGGTCGGTTCGGCAGGCGCGGGTGCCGTCCCGGGGGGGGGGACTCCTTGGCGTCGATGGCCGAGCGCCTGCCCGAGCCTGAGGGCGGCGGGGAGGTCTGCTTCGGCTCCACGACGGCGGCCGGTGGGCCGTCACATGGCCGGCCGCTTCGCGCGCCCGCCCCGGGGCGGGGCCCCATCCCTGCCGGCTGGTCGGGAGGTGATGTGCCTGAACCACCGAATCGGTGGTTGAGGCGCATCACTTCGGCGTCTCAGCGGCGGCCGGGCCGTAGCGTGGCCGGCCGCTTCGCGGGCCGGCCCCGGGCGGGGCCCAGGGCCTCCCCGCCGAGCGGGGTGCCCTGGTGACCAAGGCCCTGGAGGCGGCCCGAGACGCCGAGCTCCGCACCCGCCACCCCGAGTCGGGGGGCAAGCCCCCCGGGGGGTCACGTGGTCCGACGTCCTCGAGCGCATGGCTCTGGCCGCCCTGGAGGCCCTCGACCTCGCCGGCGGCGAGGGGCGGGCCACCTCGGCCCACGACGACCACCACCACCACCAGGGCCGCCTCGGCATCGCCGGCGACCCCACCCGATCAGGCGGCCTCCGCTTCACCGACCGCTGGAGCCGAGACATCACCCGCCCCCCGCCGAAGCCGCCCCGAGCCACGAAGGCCCTACCGGGACAGTTGGAGCGCGTCGGGAGCCCTTCGGCGGCCGCTGGTTCACCTGGGACGGAACCAAGGTGCCTCAGTGCGGCTGGCGGTGCGAGCGGGCCCAGGAGCGGGCGGCCAGGACGCACTCGGCCACCAGCAGGCCCAGCAGCGTCCCTCGCACGCCCAGGGCGGGCGTGGCCGCCAGTCCGAGGGACAGGGACACGGCGCTGGCGGTGGCCCGGGTGGTGAGGACCCAGCGGCTGTCGCCCCGGGCCCGCAGGGCGGCAGTGGCGCCCGCGCCCGCGGCGAGGGCGGTGCCGTAGACGGTGAGCCAGGGCATGACGACCCGCACCGCCCGCCACGTGTCGGGAAGGATGTCGGGCCCCACCGCCGGCAGCAGGGCCCAGACCACCAGGCCGCAGGCGGCCGAGATGGCCCCCAGCGCGAGCGAGAGCCGGCGGGCGAAGCGCAGCATCTCGTGGCGGTCGTGGCCCATGCGCACGCTTTCGGGGACGCCGAAGGTGGCCCCGCCCAGCACCAGCACGGTGGCCGGGCCGAACAAGGTCTGGGCCGCCCGTAGCAGGCCCAGCTCCTCGGCCCCGGCCAGGGCGGCCAGGCCGAAGCACAGCGTGTAGTAGCCGCCCGACGTGACCACGAACTCGAGGGCCACCCTCCGGCCCAGGGCGGCGTTGGCCCGGGCCCAGGCCAGGGCCCGTTCCAGGCGGGGCCGAGCCCGGAGCAGCACGGTCAGCAATGCCCAGGAGACGGCTCCGGCCGCGACCCAGATGGCGAACAGGGCTGTCGCCTCGCCGCGCCCTCTCCCGCCTGTGCCCGCCAGCAGCACAGCCGAGCCGGCCAGTTGCAGGCCCAGCCAGGCCCCGTCGGCGGTGACGGCCAGGTGGGGGTGGCCGCGGGCGATGGCCACGTGACGGAGGGCGTCCTGAGCCAGGAGGAAGGGGAGCCCGGCGGCCAGGACGAGGACCATGGGGGCGGCCTCGTGCCAGGCCAGGGCGGTGACGAGCAGGGCGGGGAGGACGGCCAGGCCCACACCCCCGGCCAGGCCGCTGGGCGCCCCCGGCTCCACCGGCTCCCCAGGGGTGCGGCCTGCCTCCGGCTCCAGGATGGCGGTGAGGGGCGGGCTGGGGTCGGTGGCGTCGGGCAGGGGTGGTGTCCCGGCCCCGGTGGCATCGTCCACCGGCTGGGCCCCCAGCAACACGGGGATGCCGATCACGTAGCGGACCCCTTGGAGCACGAGCATGTACATCGTGAAGACGACGGAGAACAGGGCGAACGGTCGTCCCGAGACGCCGAACAGGATCACGGCCGTGACCACGAAGTTCGACAGGCTGGACAGCCCCTGGGTGCCGAACGTCCAGGCGGCGCGCCCCGCCAGGCCGCCTCGTCGCCGGGTCGGGGCAGTTGTTCTCAGGGGATCAGCAGGAGGTCGGTGAATCCGTGCCGTTGGTACTTCCTCCGCAGCTCGGGCAGGTCGGCGGGGCGGATCGGGGCTCCGGCGTGGATGTCGACGATGTGGGAGAAGGTGAGGGCCAGGTGGTCCTCCAGGCCGGGCGCCTCCTCGCCCAGAACCCACGGGCAGAACTCGATGAGGTGGGGGACCCCGGCCGCCGCGAGCGTGGTCGCCCCCCGTAGCACCTTGAGCTCGTGGCCCTGGGTGTCGCACCAGAAGAGCCCGACCGCCTCGGGATCGAGCCGCCCCTCCCCGACCAGCGCGTCGAGCTGGCGGCACTCCACCTTCTCGTCGCCACCCGGGCCGTTGCCGGCGGGGCCACTTCCGCCGGGGACGACCCGGTGGTCGCCGAAGTTGGTGGGCGAGCGCTGGAGGAGGACGGTGCCGTCGGTGTCGGAGAGTGCGACGGGGTGGATGTCGACCCGGTCGGCCAGGCCGTTGAGGGCGGCGTTGGCGGCGAGGAGCCGCAGGTTGTGGGGCTCGGGCTCGAAGCTCGCGGCCCGCCCGAACCCGCCCCGCAGGAGGGCGTCGACCGTCGACGTGCCGATGTTGGCGCCGGCGTCGACGAAGACGGTGCCCTCCACCCGCCGGCCGTCCTCGGCCAGCATGCTCAGCACCGTCTCCATCTGCCAGCGCTCGTAGCCGCCGGTCAGGAACACGGTGCGGCCGACCTCGTCGTCCCGGCTGTCGACCATCAACTGCCCGTCGCCGAAGGGCACGACGAGGTACCGGCTGCGGCGGCGCTGCACCGTGTACTCGATGGTGCGGAGGGGGGAGATGCGCCGGCCGTGGTGGGCGATGGCCATCTTGCCCACCTCACGCACCCGCCTGTCCCAGCGGGGCGGCAGCCGCCCGGCCAGTCGCTGGGCGCCCGCGATCACGGCATGGCGGGCGGGGACGCGCATTCTCCAAAGGTAGTTTGGCGGCTGCTCATGCCGGTCGACTTCGAGAAGTTGCTCTCCCGGGCGGCCGCCCGGACGCGGGCCGAGCAGGGGGGCCGGCCCTGGCTCAACCTGGGCAGCGGCACCGACCGCCGCGACGGGTTCGTCAACGTCGACATCGTCCCCCTCGACGAGGTCGACGTGGTGGCCCGCCTGGGCTCGGCGCCGCTGCCCTTCCCCGACGCCACGTTCGGGCTGGTCCTGGCGCGCGATGTCCTGGAGCACGTCGACGTGGTGGCGGCCCTCCGGGAGGTTCACCGTGTCACCGCCCCCGGTGGGCGGGTGGTGATCTCCACCGTGCACTTCACGTCGCGCAACCTCTACGTCGACCCAACCCACGTGCGGGGGTACTCGGCCCGCACCATGGAGTTCTTCGCCGGCGGCGGGGACGGGATGTGGCGGCGCCCCTACTACTTCGACTTCGCATTCGGGACGGTCGAGTCGTGCGCCATCCAGTTTTCGACGACCCTCGGGGAGGGCCGCTACCTGGTCTGGGACCGGGCCGTTGAACCGGCGGTGAACTCCTCCCGGGCCGCCCAGGATCTGTATGAGATGTCCTTTCTGAGCAGGATCTTTCCTGCTGCGAACGTGGTGGCCGTCCTGCGCAGGTGACGGTTCGACCCGGCGGAGAAGTGCGGTAACGTGCGCGGGACCACAGGCGGCCATCAGAGGGCGGAACGTGTCACTCAGCGATTCCCTGACGTCCACGCTGGTTCTCGACGGGAGCGTCGTGGGTGCGCCCACGGTGCCGGCGGGCTGGCGGGGCAAGCGGGCCTTCGACGTGATCGGCGCGCTGGCACTTCTCCTCGTGTTCCTGCCCCTGATGCTCCTCGCTGCCCTGGCGGTGAAGCTTTCGTCGCGAGGCCCGGTGTTCTTCCGTCAGACCCGGGTCGGACGCGACGGCCGGGAGTTCGGCATCCTGAAGTTCCGCACGATGGTGATCGACTCCGAGGCCCGCCTGGCCGCCGACCCCGAGCTCTACCGGCACTACATCGAAGGAAGCCGCCACCTGCCCTGCCGCGTCGATCCCCGCATCATCCCGGTGGGGCGGGTGCTGCGCACGTGGAGCATCGACGAGCTGCCTCAGATGATCAACGTGCTGGCCGGCCACATGAGCCTGGTGGGACCCCGCCCCGTCCTGCCCGAGGAACTCCTCGAGTACGACGACCTGGTCGACGCCTACACGTCGCTGCGGCCGGGCCTCACGGGCATGTGGCAGGTCAGTGGGCGCAGCGAGATCGTGTTCCCCGAGCGGGCCCACCTCGACGCCGACTACCGGAGCGGCTGCACAGCCTGGCTCGACGTGAAGCTGCTGGCCCGCACCCCGATGGCCGTCATCATGCGGCGGGGGTCGGACTAGATCAGCGACGCCCGCCCGGGGCCACGTATCGCCCTCTGCCACGAGTGGCTGGACCGCCGGTACGGCAGCGAGAAGACCTTCGAGGCCATCGCCCAGGCCTTCCCGGGGGCCGACCTGTTCGCCATGACGTGGGACCCGGCCGCGCCCTTCGACCTGGGCGGGCGCCGGGTGCGCACCACCTTCCTCGACCGGCTGGGACCGCTGCGGGGCCGCCGCCAGGTCCAGCTCCCGCTCATGCCGCTGGCGTGGCGACTGGCCAGCCGCGAGCGCTACGACGTGGTGGTCACGTCCAGTCACGCCTGCGTGAAGGGGTTCGGGCCGGGCCGCACCGCCCTGCACCTGTGCTACTGCTACACGCCCATGCGCTACGCCTGGCTGACCGACGTGGACCAGCGGAGCCGGGGCCGGGCCGTCGCCCGGGCCCTGGCCGCGCCCCTGGCCGCCCTGCGGGCGTGGGACCGCCGGTCGGCGGCATGGGTCGACGAGTTCGCGGCCATCTCGGGCTCGGTCCGCCGCCGCATCGAGCGGTTCTACGGGCGCCCGGCCCGGGTCATCTACCCACCCGTCGACACCGACTACTTCACGCCCGACCCGTCCGTGACCCGCCAGGACGTGGTGCTGGCCGTGTCCCGCATGGTGCCCTACAAGCGGCTCGACCTGGCCATCGACGCGGCCGCAGCCGCGGGCGTTCCCCTCGTGCTGGCCGGGGCCGGTCCCCAAGAGGCCGCCCTGCGCGCTCACGCCGCCGCCGCCGGGGCCCGTGTGCGGTTCGTGACCCGCCCCGACGACGCCGCCCTGCGCCACCTCTACCGCACCGCCCGGGCCCTCATCTTCCCGAGCGTGGAAGACTTCGGGATCGTGCCCGTCGAGGCCCAGGCGTGTGGCACGCCGGTGGTGGCCCTGGCCGAGGGGGCCAGCCTGGAGACGGTGGTGGACGGGGCCACCGGCGTGCTGGTGGAGGCCCAGGAGGCAGCCGCCCTGGCGGGCGGGCTGGAGAAGGCGCTCGCCTCACCGCCCGACCCCGACGCCTGCCGGGCCCACGCCGAGGGGTTCTCCCGCCCCCGGTTCGTGGCCGAGGTGCACGACTGGGCGGCCACCGCCGCCGCAAGCCGAGGTTTCGCACTGTGAAAGGGGGGACGACGGACGTCGTCCTCGACTGCCGGTGGCTCCCGTTGTGGGGCGCGGGCCGGGTCACCGAGCTGTTGCTGCGGGGGCTGGCCGAGGACCCCCCTCCCGGTTCGTGGACGCTGTGGGGACCCGCTGCGGTGGAGGACCTGGCCTGGCACGGGGCCCGCGTCGCCCGTGATGACCGCGACCCCCGTGACGCCTTCGCCCAGCGCGCCTGGCTCGACGTGCCCCCGGCCCGGCTGACCGTGTTCCTGCACCAGCAGCGCCCGCTGCGCCGCCTGCCGTCGGTCACCCTGGTCTACGACACCATCCAGCTCCGCTGGGGCGGGACGCCCCTCGAACGGTCGCTGCGGGGCGCGTTCCTCCGCCGCTCGGCGGCGGTGAGCGACACCGTCGTCACGATCAGCGAGCACTCCCGGGCATGCGTCGTCCGCGACCTGGGCGTCGCGCCGGGCGACGTCGTCGTGCTGCCCAACCCCCTCGACACCGTGGCTGCCGACGGGCTGCTCGAGCGGCGCCGCCGCAGCTCGGCCGCCGATCCCTACGCCCTCTTCCTCGGCCGCTTCGCCCCTCACAAGAACCTCGACCGGCTCGTGGCCGCCTTCGAGCAGACCGAGTTCCGCCGCCGCGGCGGGCGGCTCGTGCTGGCCGGCGGCACGCCCGAGGAGGCCCGGGCCCTGGCGCCGGCCACGACCGAAGCGATCGAGGTGCGCACGCATACGGCCGACCCCGGCCCGGTGGACGACCTGCTGGCCGGGGCCCTGTTCGTCGTGCAGCCGTCGCTCGAGGAGGGGCTCGGCCTGCCCGTGGTCGAGGCCCTGGGGGCGGGGGTGCCGGTGTGCGTGAGCGACGGCGGCGCCCTGCCCGAGGTGGTGGCGGGCGTCGACGGCGTGGCGCCGCCGTTCCCGGCCACGTCGGTGCCGGCCATGGTCGCCGCCCTCGACCGGGTGGCGGCCGAGGCGGCCAGCGGGGGGCGGGACTACGAGGACCAGTTGGCGGAGGCGGCCCGGCGGCGGTTCGCCACCGTGCCCGACTACGCCCGCCGGTTCCGTGGCGTGGTCGAGCGGTCACTGGCAGCGGTGGGCTGACGGGTCGGGCGTGCTGACCGCGCTTCAGATCCTCGTCTCCCTGCTGGCCCTGACGTGCGGGCCGATCCTGCTCTGGCGGCGCCGGGACAACGTCTTGGGCTACGTGGCGGCGGCCCTGTTCGTCTCGACCTACGTCATCCCCCTCAGGCCCGCCCTGGCGTCGGAACGGCTCGACGGCGCCACCGTCGCCCGCTACGCCGACATGCTCGCCGTGGGCGCGGCCGCCTTCCTCCTGGGGCTGGCCCTGGGCGGCCAGATCGGGGCCCGCTCGTCCAACAAGGTGCCACTTACCTTCTCCCGGCCCCTATCGGAGCGGGTCACCGCCCTTGTCGCCGGCCGGGCCCGCTGGATCGCCGTCGCCGGCGCCCTGGGACTGCTGGCGGCCTTCGGCCTGATGGGCTACATCCCGTTCTTCACCGCCGACCGCACGTCGGCCAAGTACGGCGTGGGGGCGTACCGGGCCGGGTTCGAGCGGGGCTCGCTGCTGTTCCGCTTCGGGCTGGCAGCGGCGGCCGCCATCCTGCCCGTCATGCTGGCGGTGTGGTGGCGCCGCCGGCGAACGCTCGACCTTGCCCTCGCCTGCGCCCTCCTCACCCTGCTGTTCTTCTCCCTGAGCCGCGACGCCGCCTTCACCGGCCCGCTGATCTTCGCGGTCGCCCTGGCCGTGGAGCGGCGGTGGTCGCCGGCCGTCATCGGCGCCGCCGTCATCCTCGTGTTCTCGGCCGGGTCCCTGATCAGCCTGGCCCTGCTGGGCGGGACCGGGCCGTTGCCCGGCCCCGCCGGGCAGGAGGTCGCCTCCCGGCTGGCGTCCAGCACGCCCGACCTCCGCGACCACATCTGGTTCGTCCGCGGGTTCGAGGAGCAGGGCGAGCCGACGTACGGGCGCACCCTCCTGGCCGGCCTGGCCCTGCACGAGACGGAGTGGGAACCGTCGACGTACGCCCTGCGCACCCTCACCGGCTTCAGCGAGCTGCGCGAGCTCGCCTCCGGCGGGCTGCGCCTCCCCGCCCCGCTGTGGGGCTACTCGGCCTTCGGCTGGGCCGGGGCGGCGGTGTTCTCGGCGGTGTCCGGAGTGTTCGCGGGGTGGGGCTTCACCAAGCTCCGCCGCCTGCTGACCCCGGCCCTGGCCGGTCCCCACCTGGCGCTGGCCCTCACCGCCGCCGTCGCCTTCTACGACGGCACCTACGGCGTGCTGGTCGAGGCCTACTTCCTCACCTCCAGCGTGTTCGTGCGCCTGGCGGTGGCAGCGGCGGTTGGGGTGGCCGTGCGCCTCGTGCTCGTCAACGGCCGGAAGAAGGTGGCGGGTACCATCCACGCGTGCTGAACGCCAGTGAGATCACCCTGCGCGATCGGCTCGGCGTTCTACGGAGACGGCTGGGGACGATCGTGGCCATCACCTTCGGGTTCGTGGCCCTGGCCGTCGGCCTGTCGGTCATCTCGCCTCCCGTCTACGCGGCCAGTGCCCGGCTGCTGCTCCAACCCCGCACCACCGAGGACATCTTCAACCAGAACGTCAACGTTCGCCTCGACCCGGCCCGGGCGGTGCGCAACGAGATCGAGGTCCTCAAGAGCGAGGCGGTGCGCACCGCGGTGCGGGGGGCCATCGGCGTGGCCCCACCCATCGCCGCCGCCCCCGTCGGCGACACCGACGTGGTCGCGGTGCGGGCCGAGGCGGGCGACCCGGCGGTGGCGGCCCGGGTGGCCAACGCCTACGCCGACGCCTTCATCGCCGTCCGCCGCCAGCAGGCCCTCGACGACCTGGAGGCGGCGGGGCGGGAGGTCCGGGTCAAAGTCGACGAGCTCCAGGGGCAGATCACCGCCATCGACGACGCCGTCAACGCCGCCCCGCCCGCCGAACGGGAGATTCAGCGTGCGGCCCGGGCGCCCGAGCGCCAGGCGCTGGTCTCCACCCAGGCCCTGTTCCGCCAGCGCCTCGACCAGATCCAGGTCGAGACCCCGCTGAAGAGCGGCGGCGCCCAGCTGGTGGCCCAGGCCACCCCGCCCCTCGAGCCCGTCAGCCCCAAGCCGGTGCGCAACGGCATGGTGGCGCTCTTCCTCGGCGGGGGGCTGGCCGTGTGCGTCGCCTTCCTGCGCGACCACCTCGACGACTCCATCAAGACCAAGGACGACATGGAGGCCGCCACCGCGCCCCTTCCCACCGTGGGCCTCGTCCCCCAGGTGGCCCGGGCCAAGGCGGCACCCGAGACGGTCGTCAGCCTTGAGCAGCCCTCGTCGCCGGCGGCCGAGGCCTACCGCACGCTGCGGACCTCGTTGCAGTTCCTGTCCCTCGACCGCCCGGTCCGGACGCTGATGGTCACCAGCCCCAACGCCGGCGAGGGCAAGACCACCACCATCGCCAACCTGGGCGTGGTCTTCGCCCGGGCCGGCATCCCCGTCGTGATCGTGGGCTGCGACCTGCGCCGCCCCAAGGTCCAGGATCTCTTTGGCTTGTCCAACGCCGTCGGCCTCACGTCGGTGCTGCTGGGGGAGTCCTCGGTGGCCGACGCCCTCCAGACCGTGCCCAAGACCAAGTACCTGCGGGTGCTGGCCTCCGGCCCCCTCCCGCCCAACCCCTCCGAACTGCTCTCCCTGCGGCGCACGGCCGACATCATCAGCTCGCTGACCTCCGACCGCACGATCGTGCTGGTCGACTCGCCCCCGGTCCTGCCCGTGACCGACGCCCTGGTGCTGGCCCGCCAGGTCGATGCCACCCTGGTCGTGTGCGCGGCCGGCATCACCACCCAGTCGGAGGCCGGTCGGGCCCTCGAGTTGCTCCAGCAGGTCGACGCCCCCCTCGCCGGGGCCATCCTCAACGGGGTCCGTAGCGGCGGCGGCTACGGCTACGGGTACGGCGGCTACGGCTACAGCCGCCCCTACACGGCCGAAAAGCCGGCCAACGGCTCACGGGGATCGGATTCGGCATCGAGCTCGCGCCGGCCCGCCGCGGCGTTCGGGCCACGCAGGCCGGGTCGTCGGTAGACTCGGCCCCATCGAGGTCCTCTTCCTCTGCACGGGCAACATCTGCCGTTCTCCCGCGGCCGAAGCCATCCTTCGCCACCGTCTGGCCGAGGCCGGCGTCGACTCCACCGTCCGCTCGGCCGGCCTGCTCGAGGGCGGGCAGCCGGCCAGTGCCCACGGGGTCGAGGTGCTGTCGGGCCTGGGTATCGACCTGTCCGCCCACCGCAGCCAGCCGATGACCTCCGGCCTGCTGGCCGGGGCCGACCTCATCGTGGCCATGGCCCGTGAGCACGTGCGGGAGGCGGTGGTCCTGGCCCCCGAGATCTGGCCCCGCACCTTCACCCTGAAGGAACTGGTCCGACGGGCCGGGCCCGTCGGGCCCCGCCAGCCGTCGCAGCCGGTGGCCGACTGGCTGGCCCGGGTCCACGAGGGGCGGTCCACCCGCGAGCTGATGGGCCGCTCTCACGAGGACGACGTGGCCGACCCCATCGGCCAGCCCCGCCCGGCCTACGAGCGCATGGTCGCCGACGTGGGCGAGCTGATCGACCAGGTCGTGTGGCTCCTCTGGGGTGCCGGCACCAGGAGGGAGCGGGCGTCATGACCGGCCTGCGTGGCCCGAACGCCGCGGTTCGCGTCGCCATCGGGGCCGACCACGCCGGCTTCCAGCTGAAAGAGCAGCTCAGAGCCCATCTGGAGGAACAGGGCCACTCGGTGATGGATCTGGGCACCCACTCCGAGGAGTCGGTCGACTACCCCGACTTCGGTGCCGCCGTGGCCCGGGCCGTGGTCGGTGGTGACGCCGACTACGGGGTGTGCGTGTGCGGCACCGGCATCGGCATCGGCATCGCCGCCAACAAGGTCCGGGGCGCCCGGGCGGCCGTCGTCCACGATGCCACCTCGGCCCGGATGGCCCGCATGCACAACGACGCCAACGTCGTCTGCGTGGGCGCCCGCCTCACCGGCCCCCAGGCCGCCACCGACGCGGTCGACGCCTTCCTCGCCGCCGAGTTCGAGGGCGGGCGCCACCAGCGCCGCATCGACGAGATCGCCGGGATCGAGAGGGAAGAAGGAACCGCCTCGTAGGCATCCGCAGTACCGTGGTGGGCGTGGCAGTCGAGCCGACGCCCTACCGGTGGGACGTTCGCAGCTACCAGGCAATGATCACCGCCGGCATCCTGGGCAAGGAGGACCGGGTCGAGCTCCTCGACGGGGAGATCATCCAGATGGCGCCCATGGGGAATCCCCACATGGCCTCGGTCGACTTCCTCACTCGGGCCTTCGTCACCGCCCTGGGCGACCGGGCCATCGTCCGGGTGCAGGGTTCGTTCGTGCTCAGCATGCTGTCCATGCCCCAGCCCGACCTGCTGCTGCTGCGGCCCCGGCGCGACTTCTACCGCCTGGGCAACGCCGCCCCTGACGACGTGTTCCTCGTCGTCGAGGTGTCGGACTCCTCCCGCGCCCACGACCGGCTTCGCAAGGTGCCGCTCTTCGCCAAGGGGGGTGTCAGGGAGGCCTGGATCGTCAACGTGCCCGACGGCACCATCGAGGTCTGCCGGCGGCCCGGCCCCGACGGCTACCAGGAGGTGCGCACGGCGGGCACCGGCGAGGCGGTGTCGCCCGAAGCCTTCCCCGACATCGCCGTCGGGGTGGACGACGTGCTCGGGCTCGGCTGAGCGCCGTCGTTAGACTCGGGCCGGTGAGGGACGACCGGCTCTTCGACATCATCGACCGCGAGGTCGAGCGCCAGAACACCACCATCCAGCTCATCGCGTCGGAGAACTTCACCTCCCGCCAGGTGATGGAGGCGCAGGGCTCGGTCCTGACCAACAAGTACTCCGAGGGCTACCCCCACAGGCGGTACTACGGGGGCAACTTCGTGGTCGACGAGGCCGAGGACCTGGCCCGGGTGCGGGCGGTCGAGCTGTTCGGGGCCGAGCACGCCAACGTCCAGCCTCACTCGGGGGCCAACGCCAACCTGGCCGCCTTCCTGGCCGTGCTGGAGCCGGGCGACACGATCATGGGCATGCGCCTCGACCAGGGCGGCCACCTCACCCACGGCTCGCCGGTCAACGTGACCGGCCGGCTGTTCAACGTCGTCGCCTACGGCGTCCGCAACGACGACGAGCGCCTCGACTACGACCAGATCCGCTATGTCGCCCGCCGCGAGCGCCCCAAGCTGGTGATCGCCGGGGCCACCGCCTACTCCCGCACCATCGACCCCCAGCCGTTCCGGGAGATCTGCGACGAGATCGGGGCCCTGTTCCTCTTCGACGCGGCCCACATCGCCGGCCTGGTCGCAGGCGGGGCCCACCCCTCGCCCGTCCCCCATGCCGACATCGTCACGTTCACCACCCACAAGACCCTGCGCGGCCCCCGCGCCGGGGCGGTGGTGTGCCGCGATGCTTACGGCAAGGCCGTCGACAAGGCCGTCTTCCCCGGCCTCCAGGGCGGCCCTCTCATGCACGTGATCGCGGCGAAGGCGGTGGCGTTCTCCGAGGCGCTGCAACCGGAGTTCCGGGAGTATGCGGCTCAGATCGTCCGCAACGCCCGGGCCCTGGCCACCGCCCTGGAAGGGGAGGGGTTCCGCCTCGTCTCGGGGGGCACCGACAACCACCTCATGCTCATCGACCTGCGCCCGTTCGACCCCGAGCTCACCGGCAAGGAGGCCCAGGAGGTCCTCGACCGGGCCGGCATCACGCTCAACAAGAACACCATCCCCAACGATCCCCGGTCGCCCTTCGTCACCAGCGGCCTGCGCATAGGCACCCCCGCCGTCACCACCGCAGGGATGACCGAGCCGGAGATGGGCGAGATCGCCGCCCTCATCGGCCGGGCCCTGCGCCACCGGGCGGACGAGGGCGCCCTGGCCGAGGTACGCGAAGCAGCCGCCACCCTCTGCTCCAAGTTCACCCCGTACCCCTAGGCCGGGCGGGACGGGCGGGGCGGGGGCAGGCCGGGCGTTGATCCTCATCTCCTATGGCCTGGTGGCCGGGGTGGCCGCCTTCGTCACGTGGGTGCTCACGCCGGCGGTGTGGCGGCTGGCCGTTCGCTGGGGGGCGGTGGTCAAGCCCGACGCCCGGCGGGTGCACAAGCGGCCGACGCCCACCCTGGGCGGCGTCGCCATGCTGGCCGGCTTCCTGGCCGCCATGGCCGTGGCCTCCCAGTTGCCCGACCTCAAGCCCGTCTTCGAGAACTCGTCGGAGCCGCTGGGCTTGATCGTGGCGGCCGTGCTCATCCTGGCCGTGGGCGTGCTCGACGACATCCGCGAGGTATCGGCTCCGGCCAAGGTGGCCGGCCAGGTCCTGGCCGGGTCGGCCCTGGCCCTGTTCGGCGTCACGATGTTCTACTTCCGCATCCCGTTCGCGGACTTCATCGTCCTCTCGCCCGACCTGAGCTTCCTGCTCACCGTGCTGTGGGTGGTGGGCACCGCCAACGCCGTCAACCTCATCGACGGCCTCGACGGCCTGGCCGCAGGCGTGGTCGCCATCGCTGGCGGCGCCTTCTTCTTCTACGCCTACCGGCTGATGGACGTGGGCCTGCTCGACGCCACCACCATCGCCCCCCTCGCCGTGGCCATCGCCTGCGGGGCCGCCATCGGCTTCCTGCCCCACAACTTCGACCCGGCCAAGGTCTTCATGGGCGACGGCGGGGCCATGCTGCTGGGCCTGCTCATGGCGGCCGCTACGATCTCGGTGGGCGGGCGCACGGCCGACCAGTTCTCGGGCCAGACCTACTTCTTCTTCGCCCCCCTGGTCATCCCGTTCATCATCCTCGGGGTCCCGTTCGTGGACACGGCCTTCGCCATCGTTCGCCGCGCCGTGCGTCGGGTCTCGCTGTCGGAGGCCGACAAGGAGCACCTCCACCACCGCCTGATGCGGCTCGGCCACGGACCGCGGCGATCGGTGCTGATCCTGTGGGCGTGGTCGGCCATCCTCTCCGGTGTCGTGCTGGTTCCCACCTACACCGACCAGGGCAACGCCGTCGTGCCGTTCGCGGTGTGCGCCCTGGGCGTGCTGCTGTTCACCCTGTTCCACCCCGGGGTGCGCCAGCCCCGCCTGGCCAACGGCGAGGTCGACGACCTGGCCCAGGACGCGGCGGTGTGGCCCAAGCCCGCGCCCGTCCCCGGCCCGCCCCGCCCTCCCCGCCCCCCCCGACCGGCCCGCGCCCGCCCACGGGCCGGGCCCCGCCCCGTCCGGCCCGTCCCCCCCATGCCGCCCGAGGAGGGTTCCCAAGAGGAAGCCCGGTGAGGCTGCATTTGCCGACCCTTACAGGAGTCCCCTAGATTGCGCGACCATTCACAAGGGCCGCGAAGCCCGGTGTCAGGGGAAGGACGAGTGGAGCAGCGGGACCGGAAGATCGAGGCTCGCGCCGACGTTCCTGTACGCCGCCGTACTCTGCGCTCGCTGATCAGTCGCCAGGCCGCCTCTGCAGCGGCCGCTGCCGGTGTCCGCCCCGAGCACGAGCCCACCGAACGGGGTGACCTGTACCGCAACTTCGGCGACGGTTTCACCCGTGCCTTCGAACTGGCCGTCACGCCCGTGATCTTCGGCGCCGCCGGCTACTGGGCCGACGGCCGACTCGGCATCCGCCCCCTCCTCACCATCGTCTTCACCCTCCTGGCCATCGTCGGCCTGCTCCTGCGCACCTGGTACGGCTACGTCTACCGCATGCAGAAGTTGGAGGAGGCGGGTCCGTGGGCCTCCCGCCCGCCCGCCGAAGGGGTGAAGAGCACCGCGTGAGCCTGCCCCGCCTCGCCCCTCCGCCCTCGGCCGGCCCCGCCGTGGAGCGCGAGGTCGTCACCGACATGATCCGCCGGGCGTGGCCCGCCCTGCCTGCGCTGGTCGTGGTGGCCGGGCTCGTCTGGGGCCTCGACGGCGCCGCCTCCGCCGGCTTCGCCATCGGCCTGGTCCTCCTCAACTTCCTCGTGGCCGCCAGCCTCCTGGCGTGGGCCGCCCGCATCGCCCTGGCCCTGCTCGTCGTGGCCGCCCTGGGCGGTTTCGTCGTTCGCCTCGCCCTCATCACGTTGGCCGTCCTGGCGGTCAAGGACCAGGCCTGGGTGGAGATGGTCCCCCTGGGCCTCACCCTGATCGTGACCCACCTGGGCCTCCTGGTGTGGGAGACCCGCCATCTCTCCCTCTCGCTCGCTTACCCGACCGTGAAGCCCGGAAAGGGGTAAGGCATGCATTTCCCGCCGATCGAAGAGCTCCTCGAATGGCCGGGGATCCTCTTCGAGGGCACGCCGTTCGAGGTCAACAAGATCGTCCTGCTCATGTGGGCGAGCGTGCTGATCGTGTTCGGCCTCTTCTACGCGGCGGGCAAGCGCTACGGCACCGGCAACCTCGTGCCCTCGGGCGTGCAGAACATCGTCGAGTCGGGCGTGGAGTTCGTCCGCAAGGACATCATCCTGCAGACCATGGGCCCCCAGGGCCTGGCGTGGACCCCGTTCCTCGTCACCATGTTCTTCTTCATCTTCGTCACCAACATCTGGGAGATCGTGCCGGGCATCCAGATGCCGGTGAACGCCCGCATGGCCCTTCCCGCCTTCATGGCCCTGTTGGTGTGGGCCATCTTCAACGTGGTGGGCATCAAGTCCCAGGGCCTGGGCGGCTACTTCAAGTCGATCCTGTTCCCGCCCGGTGTCCCCGGCGGGCTGCTGCCCCTCGTGGCCCTCATCGAGTTCATCTCGACGATCTTCGTGCGGCCCTTCTCGCTGGCCGTGCGGCTCTTCGCCAACATGCTCGCCGGCCACCTGCTGCTGGTGACGTTCGCGGTGCTGTCCGCCGCCCTGTGGACCAAGAGCCTGCTGGCCATCATCCTGCCGCTGCCCTTCGCCATGCTGATCCTGCTCACCGGGTTCGAGATCCTGGTGGCGGTGCTGCAGGCCTTCATCTTCACGATCCTGACGGCCGTCTACATCGGCGGCGCCATGCATCCCGAGCACTGAGCTTGTTCGACTAGGGAGGGAACCTTGCTCGATCTGTTGGCCCAAACTGCCCCCGACGAGTTCCTCGACGGGCTGAGCGCCATCGGCGCCGGAATCGGCTACGGCGCAGCCGCCATCGGCCCCGGCATCGGCATCGGCATCGTCGTGGGCAATGCCATCACCGCCATGGCCCGCCAGCCCGAGGCGGCCGGCATGGTGCGCACCACCATGTTCCT
>Ga0187892_10004208_pt1 | contig 24566 bp, 22 predicted proteins | sample MA1701073metaG_FD_139345 | JGI IMG/M metagenome (GOLD analysis project Ga0187892, IMG submission 139345) | Bio-ooze microbial communities from a basaltic lava cave in the Kipuka Kanohina Cave System on the Island of Hawaii, USA - MA170107-3 metaG ... | reverse complement strand
CCAGCAGCGGGGCCAGGATCAGCGCGGCCTCGTGGGCGAGGGTGCCCCCCGCGTAGAGGCCGTGGACCGCCCGCTGGCCCGCCGCGAGGCCCCGCCGCGCCGTGGCCACCCGCTCGAGCAGCTCGTCCGCCGCCAGCGTGAAGGCGCGGGGCCGCCACGCCCGGCCGGCCAGGAGAGCCGGCGCGGCGAGGGCCGCGTCCTCCAGCGTGGTCACCGTGACCACTCCCCCGTCGTGGGCGGGCCGGGCGTCCGGTCCCAGGAGGGCGAGGACGGCGGGCTTGCCGAGCTCCCGCACCGCCGCCTCGACGCGGGCCCGCACCGCCGGCGCCGGCGGCTTGCCGATGACCATGACGAGGTCGGTGGCCGGGTCCCGGCCGAGGACGTCGAGGGCGTGGAGGGCCATGAGGCCCCCGACCGCCGCCGACAGGTCGCGCCCGCCGACGCCGAGGGCGTGCGACGGCCCGTGGCCGGCTCGCGCCAAGAGCGTCACGACCTGCTGGAGCCCGGTGCCCGAGGCCGACACGATGCCGATCGTGCCGCGCGGCACGGCGTTCGCGAAGCCCAGCGGGACGCCGGCCACGTAGGCCGTCCCGCAGTCGGGGCCCATGAGCAGGAGGCCGCGGCCGAGCGCGCGGCGCTTGAGGTCCACCTCGTCCGCGACGGCCACGTTGTCGCTGAACAGGAGGACGTGCAGATCGAGGGCGAGCGCCGCGCGGGCCTCGGCCACCGCGTGGGCGCCGGGGACGGAGATCAGCGCCAGGTTGGCCCCCGGCAGCCGGCGCACCGCCGCGGCGAGGGTGCGGGGGCGGCGTGCACCGCCCGGCGCCGCCGTCGGCTCGGCCGCCTGGAGGAAGGCCTCGGCGCGCGCCCCCGCCCGTCCGAGGTCCTCCGGCGTCGTGCCGGCGACGACGATCAGGAGGTCCGCGGGGCCGGCGGCGTCGGCCTCCGGCGTGAGCAGATCGGCGCGGGCCAGCAGCTCGCGGTTGGCTTGTGTCGCCATCAGGGCCGCCGCCTCCGTGACGCCCGGGCAGGCGCGCAGCTCGCGGGCCAGGCCGAGGAGGGCGACCGAGTCGTGGTAGAGGTTCCGCCGCACCAGCGTGAGACGCACCTCAGCCCGCCCCGTGACCCGGGTCGCCCGGCAGCGCGAGGGCGGCCAGGCGGACGCCGGCGAGCGTGTCGGCGCCCGAGGAGGCCCCGAGGGCGCGGAGGAGGGCGGCGCCCCGCGCCGCGCGGGGCGGGTCGCCGCTCACGACATCGAGCACGGGCTCGGCGAAGCGGCCGCCGAGGGCGTGGAGCAGGAACGCCCGCCCCACCTCCGTCGTCCGCTCCCGCGTCGCCTCGGCGAGGGGACCGATCACCCGCGGGTCCGCGGCGAGCGGGCTCGCGGCCCGGTGGAGCACGGCCAGGGCCCCGCAGAGCAGGTCGTCCCCCGACGGCGTGAGCCCTTCCCCGAGGCCCAGCAGGGCGAGCGCGGCGGCCAGGAAGGCGGCGGGGTCCCCGTCCGCGATGGCGCGGGCCACCCGCGCCGCCCCGCCGCGCAGGACGGGCGGCGGCGCGTCGTCGAGCGCCGACGCCGCCCGCGCGAGGCCGGCCCGCGCGGCGCGCTCCGGGGTGACCCGGGTGACGACCCGCCGGGCCCGGGCGGCCTCCAGGACGGCCCCTCCGACCCTGAGCCGGGTCCCCGAGACGACCACGGGGGCGCCCGGCCCGGGCACGTCCGGGAGCGGCCAGCGCCCGAGAGCCAGCGCGAAGGGCGCGCGCAGGGGACCGGGCCCGTGGAGCGCGAGGAGGTCGCCCGCGTCGAGGCGGATGTTCACGGCGCCCGCGAACACCGAGCGCACCGCCCCCCGTCTCGACGGGCCGTCGAGGAGGTCCAGCGGCATCCGCGTGACCGGGAGGATCCGGTCGGCCGCTGCCGCGCCGGCCACGTCAGAACGCCGTGGCCCGGCCCGTCCGGCGGATGCGCCACCGCCAGCCGGGATCGCCGAGGTCCAGGCGGGCGATTACCTCCAGCCGGAGCCGCCGGTCGTGCACCGCCAGCGCGCCCTCCCAGACCCCGTTCCAGGCGTCGAACACCTCGGGCGGCTGCGGCCCCGCGCCGCGCATGAGGCGCCAGGTCCGCTGGGTGACGATCACCGCGTCCCCGTCGCGCTCGACCTCGGCGTCGTCGCCCTGGGCCCGCGCCAGGCGCGCCAGCATGCCGCCGAAGGCCTCGGCGCTCCTGGTCGTGACGCCGAGGCGCGCCGCCACGCGGTCGTGATACTGCATGCCGATGAGGCGGCCGGTGACGCGGCCGAGGTGCCCACCGTCGGCCGGCCCGAAGCGAGCCATCGCCTCGGGCAGGATGGTCCGCACGTACTCCATCGCGTAGTTCCGGTACGCCTTCTTCAGGCGGTCCGCCGGCCAGGCGGCCTGGTCCACGGCGGGGGCGGCGGCCGGGTCGAAGTCCGGCCCGTCCTCGCCCGGGGCGAAGCGAAGGCGCTCGTCGGGAGCGAGGTCCCGATCGTACTCGCGGTAGTACCCCTCCAGCGCCGGCTGGACGTCGGTGGTCTGCTTGGTGCAGACGAAGCCGAGGCGCGGGTTGCCGAGGGTGACGCCGTTGTGGGCGTGCCAGCCCCGGAGCATGGCGCGGGACACCGCGCTCGGCGCCGCGCAGATGGCCGTGCCCTCGAAGATCCAGCGGGGCGGCACGTAGCGCACCCAGGCCTTGTCGTCGGACTCGTACACGTACTCCACCTTGACCCCGCCCAGCTGGTTGGACAGGTAGTGGTACTGGGCGCAGGCGACGGCGTGGGGCAGGTGGGTGAGGCCGAGCTTCTCGAGCCCGGGCAGGAACTTCTCCAGGTGCTGGCGGCGGAAGGTCCCGAAGACGAGGTCGGCGGCCGCAGCCTCCCCCCGCCGCGTGACGGTGGTGAGGATGAAGCCCGTGAGGTAGGCGTGGCACAGGTCGGCCACCGCCTCCCAGCCGGCCGCCGCGGCCTCGTCGGTCATGGCAGGGGTCCGGGCCGCCCGGCCGCCGCTACGGCCTGGGCGGCGGCGTGATGCCGTAGGCCTTGAGCTTGCGGTAGAGGTGGCTGCGCTCGATGCCCAGGCGGTCGGCCGTCCGCGTCATGTTCCAGTCCTGGGCGCGGAGCTCGGCCACGATGAAGGCGCGCTCGAAGGCCTCGCGGGCCTCCTTGAGGGTCTTGTCCCGCTGGGCGTCCTCGGCGCCCGCCGTGGCCTCGCGGGGCCGGAGCGGCGGCGGCAGGTCCTCGGGGCCGATCACGTCGCCCGGCGCCATGATGACCAGGCGCTCCACCATGTTGCGCAGCTCGCGCACGTTGCCCGGCCAGTCGTAGGCCAGGAAGTAGGCCAGCGCCTCCACCGAGACGCGCTTCTCGCGCTTGCCGTTCTCGGCCGAGAACAGCCGGACGAAGTGCTCGACGAGGAGCGGGATGTCGCCGTGGCGCTTCCGGAGCGGCGGCACCTCGATGGGGATGACGGCCAGGCGGTAGAACAGGTCCTCCCGGAAGCGCCCCTGGGCGATCCGCTCGCGCAGGTCCTGGTTGGAGGCGGCGATGACGCGGGCGTCGACGCGGATGGTCTCCTTGCCTCCGACCCGCTCGAAGGCCTGCTCCTCCAGGGCCCGGAGCACCTTGGCCTGGGTCTTGAGGCTCATGTCCCCGACCTCGTCGAGGAACAGGGTGCCGGCGTCGGCCAGCTCGAAGCGCCCGCGCCGGCGGCCGACGGCCCCCGTGAAGGCGCCACGCTCGTGGCCGAACAGCTCGGACTCGATGAGCTCCTCGGGGATCGCCGCGCAGTTGACCTCCACGAAGGGCCCCTCCCGCCGGGCCGAGAGATCGTGGATGGCCCGCGCCACCAGCTCCTTGCCGGAGCCGTTCTCGCCCTGGATCAGGACGCGGCCGTTGGACGGCGCCGCGGTGGCGATCTGCTGGCGCAGGGCCTCGATCAGGGGGCTCTGGCCGACGATCTGGTGGGCCCGCCCGAGCTGCTCCCGGAGCTGGCGGTTCTCGCGCTCCAGCTTGGAGTGCTCCAGCGCCCGGCTGGCGGCGAGGAGGGTCTTCTCCAGCGTCGGCGGCTTCTCGATGAAGTCGTAGGCGCCGAGCTTGGTGGCCTTGACGGCGGTCTCGATGGTGCCGTGGCCGGAGATCATGACCACCGCCGTCTCCGGCCGGACCCGCTTGATCTCCGACAGCGCCTCGAGCCCGTCCATGCCCGGCATCCAGATGTCCAGGAAGACGAGGTCGGGCGCCTCCTCCTGGATCAGCCCGAGGGCGTCGGCGGCCGAGCCCACCGCGGAGACGCGATAGCCCTCGTCCTCCAGCACGCCCTTCAGCGCCGTCTGGATGGCGCGCTCGTCGTCGACGACCAGGATGTGCTCGCCGGCCACCGCGGGCTACACCCCGGCCGGCGCCACCGCCGGGCGGCCCGCCGGCAGCTCCACCACGAAGCGGCTGCCCCGGGGGCTGTTGTCCTCCACGCGGATGCTGCCGCCGTGGTCGGTGACGATCTGGTGCACGATGGGCAGTCCGAGGCCCATGCCCGTCACCTTGGTCGAGAAGTAGGGGACGAAGAGGCGCTCCTTGTCGTCGGGCGCGATGCCAGGGCCGTCGTCGGCGACGACCAGCCGCGCGCGGTGGGCGCGCGCGTCCCACGCCGTCTCCACCGTGATCTCCCCCGCCTGGCCCACCGCCTCCACCGCGTTGTCGACCAGGTTGAGCACGGCCCGCCGGATCTGGTCCGGGTCCACCTCGATCGACGGCAGCTCGGGGTCGAGCACGGTCCGGATCCGGACGCCCGGATGGGAGTCGCGGAACAGCGCCACCACGCCGTCCAGGAGCCGGCCCAGCTCGGTCGGGCGCGGCGCCAGCGCGGGCATGCGGGCGAAGCGCGAGAACTCGTCGACCAGGTGCTTGAGGCCGTCCACCTCGTGGATGATGGTGCCGGTGGCCTCCTCGAGCAGGCGCTTCTCGTCCGGCGTGCGGCCGTCCCCCAGGCGCCGCCGGAGCCGCTGGGCGGAGAGCTGGATGGGGGTCAGCGGGTTCTTGATCTCGTGGGCGATGCGCTGGGCGACCTCGCGCCAGGCGGCCAGCCGCTGGGCCTTGAGCAGCTCGGTCAGGTCCTCGAAGGCGAGCACCATGCCCATGTAGCGCCCGTCCGCCCCGCGCAGCTCGGTGGCCGAGGCCAGGAGGGTGACGGCCTGCCCGTCGCGGCGCACGTGCACCTCGCGGTCGAGCCTGCCCTCCCGCAGCCGGCCCACGCGCTGCACCAGGGCCGCGATGTCGGCGAAGGCGGGGGCGCGGAAGACCTGGCTCGCCGGCCGGCCCTGGATCTCGGCGGCCGTCAGCCCCAGCATGCGCTCGGCCGCGCCGTTGATCGTGGTGACGTGGCCCGCCTCGTCGGTGGACACGACGCCGGTGGCCACCGTGCCCAGCACGGCCTCCGTGTACCGCCGCCGCTGCTCGACCTCGGTGTGCTTGGCCTGCAGGTCGCGGTTGGTCTCCTGGAGCTTGGCCTGGGAGGCACCCAGGTCGCTGGTCATGCGGTTGAAGGACTCGACCAGGATGCCGATCTCGTCGCCGGCCCGGACCTCGACCTTGTAGTCGAGGTTGCCCGCCGCCACCTCGCGGGTGCCCTCGGCGAGGAGCTGGATGGGGTCGGTGATGCCCCGCGCCAGGTACAGCCCGAACCAGGTGGCGGAGAACACGATGATGAGCGTCATCAGGAGGAACAGCAGGATGTAGATGCCCTTGATCGGGGTCTTCAGGAGCTTGAGCTGCTTGTACTCCTGGAAGGCCTGGCTGATGTCGCGCAGCCGGCTCTCGAGCCGCTGGGGCACGTGGATGCCTACCACCAGGACCCCCGCCACGCCCTCCTCGGGGCCGCGGATCGGCGCCACCGCCTGGATCATGTCGCCCGTGTCCAGCTCCCGGGTGGTGGTGATCTCCTGGCCGTCCAGCGCCTGCCGGATGTGCTCCCCGCTCACGTCGTGCACGGTCCAGGCGCCGAGCACCGGGCTCTTGACGTGGGCCACCTCCTGTCCGTCCCGGCTCAGGATGGCCAGCGCGGTCACCCCGAGCCGCTCCTGCTGCTCGGCGAGGAGGGCGGCCAGCGCCGCCCGCCGCGGCTCGGCGAGCAGCCCGTCCTGGCGGATGACCCGGGCCATGTAGCGGGCGTGCCGCAGGACGGTGGCCTCCTGGGTCTGGTAGTAGGTCTGGGCCACCTCCATGGCCTGGTCCAGCGGCCGCTCCACCTGCGGCTTGAACCAGCCCTCGATGGACGTGGTGATGAAGTTCGAGGCGATGATGAAGATGAGAATGCCGGGGGTGAGGGCCAGCGCGAGGTAGGTGAGCACGAGCTTGGTCTTGAAGCGCGAGCCCAGGACCCGGTTGCGGCGCTCGAACCACAGCTTGATCAGGTTGCGGAACAGCAGGACCAAGAGGAGCAGCAGCACCACCAGGTCGAGGTTGAAGAGCGCGAAGACGATGAGGTTCGAGGCGAAGGGGAGCTGGGTGGTGCGGGTGGTGATCTCGAAGACGGTGGCGCCGACGATGAGGAGCAGCGCCGCGCCGATGAGCAGGAGGTTGCGCTTGCGCCGCGCCTGCTCCTCCGCCCGGTCTCGCGCCGTGAGCGGCATCTACTGGCTCCGGTGCAGCGTGAGCAGGTTGGACTGGACCCAGGGCGTCTCCTCGGCGCTGCCCGTGAAGCGGGCGAACCAGGAGTTCACCCCCGCCATCGACACGTCGGAGCGCACCCGGACGTAGTAGAGCGCCTTCGGGTCCAGCGAGGCGGCGGGCGCCAGCCCCCGCACGCGGACCTCGGAGGCCACGCGCTGGGCGTCGCGGAGGTCCTTGGTCAGGTAGGTCTCCCGCTGCTCACCGCCGAGCGACACCACCTTGTACTCCTTCGTGAGGGGGTTGTAGCTCACCTGGCGCTCGATGGTGCGGGCGCTGACCTGGCGGTCGGCCCACAGGCGGCTGTGCTGGTAGAGCTCCACCGTGAGCCGGATGTGGGCGGCGATCCCGGTGTGCAGGCCCTCGCGGATCGCCTCCGGCATGGCGCCGAGGAGGACCACCTGGACGGTCACGTCGGAGTCGTTCAGGAACACCGACAGGTGCCCGATGCGCAGCTCCGCGCGGGCGGGACTCGCGCCCAGGGCCAGACAGAGCCCGAGGACGGCGGCCAGGGCCGCTCTCGCGGACGGGGAGCGACGCGTGTTCATAGGCCGGACACGCCATTATAGCGTCCGGCCGCGGGCGGGGTCGGGGGAAGGGGCGGGGCCGGGGCGGCTCAGCCAGCCGCGGCGCCGGTCATCGGGAGCCCGGCCGGCTCCGCCGGCAGGGGCTCGAGCCCGGCCGCCACGCGGCGGCCGGCGGCCCGGCGGCGCTCGGCCGCGTGCTGGCGCTGAATCGCCTCGACCAGCGCCAGGTTGAGGGCGTGCCCGGCGTTCCGGCCGGTCACGAGCCCCACCACCGGCCGACCGAGCAGGTGCAGGTCGCCGATCAGGTCCAGGATCTTGTGCCGCACGAACTCGTCCGGGAAGCGCAGGCGGTCGTTGAGCACGAGGCGCTTGCCCACCACCACGGCGTTGTCCAGCGAGCCGCCGAGCGCGAGGCCGTTCTGGCGCATGAGCGGCACGTCCTTGAGGAACCCGTAGGTGCGGGCGGGGGCGACCTCGTCGACGAAGGCGGCCTCGGTGACGGTCACCGCGGCGGCCTGCAGCCCGATGACCGGATGCTTGACGTCGAGCGTGTAATCGACGCGCAGGCCCTCCCCCGGCCTGGCCTCGAGCCAGCGCTGCTCGTCGCCCACCCGCACGGGCTCGGCGATCACCAGGGGCCGGCGCGGCACGGGCAGCGACACGCGGCCGGCGCCGAACAGGAGCTCGACGAACGGGCGGGCGCTGCCGTCGCCGGCGGGCACCTCGTCGCCCTCCACGTCCACGAGCAGGTTGTCGATGCCGAGCCCCGCCGCCGCCGACATCAGGTGCTCGATCGTGCGCACGCGCACGCCGAAGGCGCCGATGGTGGTGGCCGAGCGCGAGTCGACGACGTGCTCGGGAGTGGCGGGGATGAGCGTGCCGTCCGCCGCCCGGAAGATGATCCCGGTGTCGGGGGCCGCGGGGGAGATGCTGATGCGCACGTCGTGACCGGAGTGGAGCCCGATGCCACCGAGAGTCGCCGGCTTCCTGATCGTTCGTTGGAGGTCCATGGCCAGGGCGCCTATCAGCAAGCGAGGTGCCAGGCGAGCGGTGACGCTCAACTTCACGGATCCATTGGGCTGTCCCCACGGCCCCGGGCGGGCCGCGGGGCCATGCCGTTGCAGAAAAGAGACGAGCGCGGGCGGGGGCTGTGGCGTGCGGGCGACACGTCAGGCGACCTCCACGCTGACCCGATAGCCGTCGCCGGCCGCCTCGACCCTGGCCGGCCGGCCCGCGGCGCGGGCGATCGTGGTCGGCGCGTCCTCGCGGCGGTGGCGCGGCTGCATGGCCTCGCCGCGCAGCCACGCGTGCAGGCGCATCGGCTCGCCGCCCGGCTCCCCGTCGGCGGCGCTCCACACCACGAACTCCGCCCGCCGCGCCGCGAAGCCCTCCACCTCGTGGACGTAGAGGCACTCGTCGACCCACCGCTCGAGCAGGGCGGGCAGCGTCTGGCCGTGGGCGCGCACCTCGCGGAGCTCCCGCTCCTCGACGGCGCCGAGGTCGACGACCAGGTCGAACAGCGCCGCCGCCAGGGCGGCGAACGCCTCCTGGAGGGTGACGCCCTCGGCGGTCACGGTCGTCACGACGCCCCGGGATCCGGCCCGGCGAGGTCGCCGTAGCGGGCCTGCAGGAGGGCCAGTCCCACCGGCCCCGCCGTCTCGCAGCGCAGGATGCGTGGGCCGAGCCCGGCGATCAGGGCGCCGGCGCGCCGGAGATCGTCCACCTCGGCCTCCGTCAGGCCGCCTTCCGGACCCACCACGAGCGCGGCGCGCGCCACCGGCGGGCGGGGCAGGACGTCGTGGAGCGAGCGCCGCTCGCCCTCCCAGAGGCACAGGACGAGTCCGGGCGGGCGGCGCTCGGCGAGCCACTCCGTGAGCCCGAGCGGCGCCGAGACCTCCGGCACGCGGGCGCGCCCGGTCTGCTTGGCCGCCTCGCGGGCGACGCGGCGATAGCGGTCCAGCCTGGCCGTCCAGCGCTCCCGCGCTCCGCCGGCCACGCTCCGCGCCGTCAGCAGGGGGTCGACGCGCCACACGCCCAGCTCCGTGGCCATCCGGATGATGCCCTCGAGCTTGTCGGCCTTGGGCACGCCCTGGGCCAGCACCAGCTCCAGCGGCGAGTCGGTCCGCGTGTCGCGCCGCTCGAGGATCGCGCCCTCGGCCTGGCGGGCGTCGAGGCGGGTGAGCCGCACCGTGTACTCGGCGCCCTGGCCGTCGACGGCGTGGACCACGTCCCCGGCGCCGAGGCGGAGGACGCGCGCCAGGTGATGGGTCTCGGCCCGGTCGAAGACCACCCGGTCGCCGCGGACGCCCTCGCGGCGGATGTGGAAGCGGCTCACGGCGCCGGCGCCCGGGCCATGAGGGCGCACCAGCCGTCGACGTCCAGCCGGGCCGCGGCCCCGAGCCCCCGGTCGGCCAGGGCGCGCGCCACGCGGTCGCCGTCGGCGGCGAGGATGCCGCCGAGGATGAGGGTGCCGCCCGGCGCCAGGAGGCGCGCGTAGCGTCCGGCCAGCGCCAGGTGCGCCTCCGTGAGCAGGTTGGCCAGCACGAGCGGGAAGCGCTCGTCGCCGAGGGCCTCCGGCCCGTCGCAGGTCACCTCGATGCGCTCGGCGGCCCCGTTGGCCGCGGCGGTGGCGCGCGCCGCCGCCACCGCGTCGGGATCCACGTCGATGGCCCGGACGGAGGGGACGCCGAGGCGCACCGCCGCCACCGCGAGGATGCCGCTGCCGGTCCCGACGTCGAGGGCCCGGGCGGGCCGGCGGGCGAGGGCGTCCTCGAGCAGGCGCAGGCACCCCGCGGTGCTGCCGTGATGGCCGGTCCCGAAGGCGCGCCCCGGCTCGATGACGATCGTGACCCGCCCGTCCCGCGCGCGGGCCTCGGCGGCCGTCCACGGGGGCACGACCAGGAGGCGCCCCCCGATGGGGAGCGGCGTGAAGCTCTCGCGCCACGCGGTGGCCCAGGGCTCCTCGGCCAGCGGCGTGAGGGTGGGCTCACCGGTGGCCGGGAAGCCCAGGGTCAGGAGACCCTCGCGGTACCCCCGGAGCCGGTGGAGCAACTCCCGGGGGACGGACGCCTCGGGGAAGAACGCGATCAGGGCGGGGCCGCCGGGCGGCCGCTCCTCCTCCACGACGCCGAGCGCCCCGGCTTCCCAGAGGAAGTTGGTGAGCCCCTCGGAGACCTCCGGTGCCGTCGGCACCGTGAGCCGCCAGAACGCCATCAGGTCCCGAAGAGCCGCTTCATCCGCTCCAGGAACTTGGCGTACAGCGGGCCGGCCTCGTCGGCCGAGGCCTTCTGGAACTCCTCCAGCAGCTCGCGCTGGCGCGCCGTCAGCCTGGTCGGCACCTCGATGGTGACCTGGTAGATGGCGTCGCCCCGCCCGCGACCCCGGAGGTGGGGCATGCCCTTGCCCCGGAGCACGAGGCGCTGGCCGGGCTGGGTGCCGGGCGGCACGGTGAGCTCGGCCGTGCCGCCGAGGGTGGGCACCGTCACCTCGTCGCCCAGCGCCGCCTGGGTGAAGTTGAGGGGCAGCTCGCACAGCAGGTGGGGGCCGTCGCGCACGAAGATCTCGTGGGGCCGCACGTGCAGGACCACGTAGAGGTCGCCGGCAGGCCCGCCGAGCAGCCCCCCGGCGCCCTCGCCGGCGAGCCGGAGCTGGTTGCCGTCCTCCACCCCGGGCGGGATCGTGACCTTGATGAGCCGCTCGCGCTGCCGCCGGCCTTCGCCCCGGCACTCCGTGCACGGGTGGCGGTTGAGCTGCCCCTGCCCCCGGCAGGCCGGGCACGGGCGCGCCACCGTCAGGAAGCCCTGCGAGAAGCGCACCTGACCCTGGCCGCGGCACGTCTGGCAGGTCTCGGGCTTCGTGCCCGGCTCCTGGCCCGAGCCTCGGCACGTCTCGCAGGTTTCCGGCCGGGGGATCTGCAGCTTGGTCTCCATGCCCTGGCCGGCGTCCTCGAGCGTGAGCTCGAGATCGTAGCGCAGGTCCTCGCCGCGCTGCGCGCGGCTCCGCCGGCCGCGCCCCGACCCGCCCAGGAAGCCCTCGACCAGGTCCTCGAAGAGGGTGCCGAAGCCGACGTCCGGCTCCGCGCCGAGGCCGTCGACCGTCCCGAAGCGGTCGTAGTGGGCGCGCTTGTCGGGGTCGGAGAGCACGGTGTAGGCCTCGCTGACCTCCTTGAAGCGCTCCTCGGCGGCCTTGTCGCCCGGGTTCCGGTCCGGGTGGTAGGCGCGGGCCAGGTTGCGGTAGGCGCGCTTGAGCTGGGCCTCGTCGGCGTCCGGGGCGACGCCCAGCACGCCGTAGTAGTCGGGCTTGGCGGCCACGTCAGTCGGAGGAGCCGGCGGACGGCTCGGGCGGCACCGCGACGGTGACGGTCGCCGGGCGCAGCACGCGCCCGTGCATGAGGTAGCCGCGCGCGGTCTCGCTCACCACCGCCGCCTCCTCGTGGGGCGCGCCGGGCACCCGCGCGATGGCCTCGTGGCGCTCGGGGTCGAAGCGGTCGCCGACGGAGGCGAACGGCGCGACGCCGACCTTCTCCAGCACCCGCAGGAACTCGCGCTGGATCAGCTCGACCCCCGCCGTCAGCGCCGCCGCCCCCGGGTCGGCGCGGCCGGCGGCCAGCGCGCGGTCCAGGTTGTCCAGGACCGGGAGCAGCTCGCGGATGAGGGACTCGTTGGCGAAGCGCGTGTGCTCCTCGCGCTCGCGCTGGGCGCGCTTTCGGGCGTTGTCGAACTCGGCCACGGTGCGGAGCGCGCGCTCCTCGTGCCCGCGCGCCTCCCGCTCGCGCGCCGCCAGCTCCGCGCGCAGGCGCTCGACTTCCGCCGCCAGGTCCGGCACCAGGGCCTCCTCGGATTCGCGGGTGATCTCGCCGTTGTCGCTCATGTCGTTCACCACCTTAGATTATAGCGGGCCGGCGGGGCATCGATAGAGGGTGTACCGGCCCCGGGGGCCCGCCCCGAGGGGCGCGCAGCCCGGGGGGAGCGGGCAGGCGGCGGCCGATTCGACGAGCCGCAGCGGGCCGCCCCAGGCCTTGGTGAGGCTGGCCCGGAACACCCGCTGCATGTTGGCCACGAACGGCCAGTCCGAGGCGAGGCGCGGCGGACACACGGCGATCGTCGGCCGGCCCTCCAGCCGGAGGGCCGGCCGCGTGAGGTGCCGGTGGAACTCCGGGTCCCGCTCGATGGTCCCGGCGCGGGCCACCATGAGCGCGGCCGCCGCGGCCACGCTCAGGACGACGAGGAGGGCGACGGCGCGCCGCCCGGCCGGCCGGCTCGCGATCGCCTCGACCTGCAGCCCGGTGGCGTTGAAGAGGGCGGCCACCGCCGCCGCGAAGAAGGGCAGGCTGGGGAACAGGTAGCGCGCGTACTGGATCGGGCTCACGAGGAACGGCAGGCTGGCCGCGGCTCCGAGCGCGAGGAAGAACCCCGCGCGCCCGGCGCCGGTGGTTCCCACCGGGCGCCGGCCGACGAGGGCGCCGAGGAGACCGAGGGCGAGCGGCACCGCGAGGTCGCGCCCGAGCCGCCACAGCATTCGCCAGCGCGAGGACTGCCCGCGCCGGCCCTCGAGGCTCGCGAGGACGCGGTCCCCGAGCACGGCCGCGAAGGACTCCCGGGCGCCCGCGTCGGCCAGCAGCAGGACGGCGAGCCCCGTCCCGAGCGCGCCGAGCATGGCGAGGCCGGCCGTGCGCGCCGCGCGCCAGGGAACGCCCGGCAGGAACACGGGCGCGGCGAGGGGCAGCACGAGCGGGAACAGCCCCTGCGGCCCCTTCGCGAGCAAGGCGCCCAGGAGCAAGAGGCCCGACGCGGCCCCGTACCCGGCCTGCCCGGCCGGGCTCGAGTGCCCCACGGCGCGGAGGCCGGCCGCCGAGGCCGCCAGCGCGAACACGGTCAGGGTCGCCTCGGTGCCGTTGTGGCGGAGCGTCGCCGCGACGAGGGGAGCCGACAGGAACAAGAGCGCGGGCCACCAGCCGCCCGCCGACGGCGGCTGGGCCGCCGCCGTCAGCCGCCAGACCCAGGCCAGCAGGCCGACGATGCCGACGCCCATGCCGAGGTTCCACAGCCGGTCCAGCGCCAGGTGGTCGCCGAAGGCCCGGTACACCCAGGACTGCAGCCACAGCCCCAGCGGGAAGAACTCGAACATGCGGGGGTGCGCCGTCTCGGTGTAGTGCGGGGCCCAGAACGTGCCCGTGCCCTCGGCGAGGTTGCGGGCGATGGCGGCGGAGGTCACGCCGTCGAAGAACATCCCCACGCGGAGGAGGGAGGGCAGGGTGAGCGCGGCCAGGAGCGCGAGCGCCAGCAGGAACAGGCGGCCGCTCGCCGTCATGGCCGGGCGCCGCCTCCGGCCCGCGCCGGCGCCCGGCCGCGGAGGGATGGCCCCTCTGCTCGCTAGGACGACGGCAGGTAGAGCTGGTGACGGACCCGGGCCAGGGACTGCGACACCTGCCGCGCCGTCTCGTCCACGACGGACATGACGTCGGAGTAGGCCATGCGGCGCGGCCCCACCACGCCCAGGATGCCCAGCACCTGGTCCCGGTACGTGTAGGTGGAGGTGATGAGGCTGCACTCCTGCATGCCCTCGACCGGGTTCTCGCGGCCGATCACGACCTGGATCCCGCGCTCCTCGGCCATGCGCGACAGGAGATCCACGAGACGCGCCTTCTCGTCGAAGGTGCGCAGCAGCGCGCGCATCGTGGCCATGTCGGACAGATCCGGGTGGTCCAGGAGGTGAGTGGCCCCGCTGATGAACAGCGAGCGGTCCTGGAGCAGGGCGACGATCTGCTCTAGCAGGGGCCGCCCGCGCGTCCACAGGGGGTCGAGCGGGTCGGAGGGGGCGGCGACGTCGTCGAGGATCTGCCGGAACGTCTTGCCCCGGTACCGGCGCGTGAAGGTCTTGCCCGCCTCGCGCAGCTCGTCGGCCGTGTGCGGCCCCGGCGACACGGGCCGGGCGGTGACCCAGCCGGTGTCGGTCACCACCACCAGCACCGCCCGGTCCTCACCGAGCCGGACCAGCTCGATCCGGTCCAGGGCCGTCTGGCGCAGCGGGGGCGCCAGGAGGATGCCGGTCATGTGGGTGCCCACGGACAGCCGCGTCGGCGTCTCCGCCATGATCTGCTCGGCGGCGTCGGTCGAGGCCACCGCGGGGGGCGGCGCGGGGCCCTCCGCCGGCGCTCCCATCCACGGGATGCGCTCCAGCTGGTCCACGTAGAAGCGGTAGGCCTTGTCGGTGGGGACGCGGCCGGCCGAGGTGTGGGGCTGGCTCAGGTACCCCAGCTCCTCGAGGTCGGCCATCGTGTTGCGGATCGTGGCCGGCGACAGGCCGCGCATGTGCCGCCGCGCGACCGCCCGCGAGCCCACCGGCTCGGCGGTGGCGACGTACTCGGCGATCACCGCCATCAGCACGTCCCGCTTGCGCTGGTCGGGCGGCTCCACGCTCATGATGGCCCCCAGGCTACACCAGCGCGACGGACGAGCGCCAGCCTCCGGCGCGGGCCGGGACCCGGCGGCTAGAGCAGGTCGGCGAAGAGGGCGTCGGAGACCAGGAAGCCGGCCTCGCTGAGGCGGACCCGGCCGTCCGCCTCCTGGAGGAGGCCGCCCTCCCGCCACTCGGCGAGCCGGCGGTCGAGGCCGCCCGGCTCGAGCCGGATCCGCTCGGCGAGCCAGGCGGCCGGGATGCCCTCGGCCAGCCGCAGCCCCAGGATCAGCCGCTCGCCCAGCTCCTGTCGCGCCGTGAGGCGCTCGTGGGTGTCGAGCGGCGCCTGGCCGCGCTCCAGGAGCGCGGCGTAGCGGTCCACCGGCTTGACGTTGACGTAGCGCACGTCGCCCAGGAAGCCGGCCGCGCCCGGGCCGAGCCCCAGGTACTCCTCGCGGCGCCAGTAGCGCAGGTTGTGGGCGGCCCGCCGCCCGGGCCGGGCGTAGTTGGAGATCTCGTAGTGCTCGAGGGCGTGGGCGGCGGTCAGCTCCACCAGCCGCCAGTACTGGCTCGCCACGGCGTCGTCGTCCGCGCCCACCACCCCCCGCGCGCGCCAGAGGCTTCCCTCGTCCAGCGTCAAGGCGTAGGCCGACAGGTGCTCGGGCGCCCAGCCGAGGACCCCGCGCACCGTGCGATCCCAGGTGGCGAGGGAGAGGCCGGGGAGCCCGTAGATGAGGTCCACGCTCACGTTGTCGAACCCGGCGCGCCGGGCGGCCTCGAACGCCCGGGCCGCCCCCTCGGCGGAGTGGGCCCGGTCGAGCGTCCGGAGCAGCCCGTCGTCCAGGCTCTGCACGCCGAGGCTCAGCCGGGTCACGCCCGCCTCGCGGTAGCCCCGCAGGCGGTCCAGGCTCACGCTCTCCGGATTGCACTCCACGGTGATCTCCGCCCCCGCCTCGATCCCGAGGGCGGACCGGAGGCCGGCGAGCAGGCGGCCCACCTCGGCGGGCGACGCCAGCGACGGGGTGCCGCCGCCGAGGAACACGGTGTCGAGGCGCCGGGTGGCCGCCCACGGCGCCTGTCCGCACAGCGTGATCTCCCGCTCGAGGGCCGGCAGGAACCGGGCGAGGGCGGGGGCGGAGTAGGGCGCCGTGTTGAAGGAGCAGTAGCCGCAGCGGGAGACGCAGAACGGCAGGTGCAGGTAGGCGCCGAGGCGGGCCGCCCGGGGCGCCCACTCGCCGAGCGCGGGGGCGCCCGGCGCCGGGCTCAGGGGATGTAGCGCCCGAGCCTCCACCAGCGGAGCCAGTGGCTCTCCCCGTTCCACGACCAGTAGATCAGGAAGGCCTTGCCGCGGATCTTCTCGCGCTTGACGAAGCCCCAGTAGCGGCTGTCCTGGGAGTTGTCGCGGTTGTCCCCCATCACGAAGTAGGAGCTGGGGGGCACCTTGACCGGCTCGCAGCCGTAGACGTAGCCGCAGTGTCCGCTGCCGTGGGCGAGGGCGACGGCGGCGCGCACGTAGGGCTCCTCCACCATGGCCCCGTTCAGCCAGACCCGGTTGTCGCGGACCTGGACCGTGTCGCCGCCCACCGCGATGATGCGCTTGATGAAGTCGCGGTTCTCGTCCTGCGGGTACCGGAACACGATGATGTCGCCGCGCTGCGGGTCCCGCAAGCCCGGCAGGTGCAGGTCGGCGAACGGCACCTCGGCCCCGTACAGGAACTTGTTGACGAGGATGTAGTCGCCGATCAGGAGCGTGTCCATCATCGACCCGGAGGGGATCGTGAAGGCCTGCACGGCGAACTGCCGGATGACCAGGGCCAGCAGCACGGCGATGAAGATGGCCTCGGCGTACTCGCGGACGAGGGACTTCTTGCGGGGCCGGGCCTGGGTGGCGGCGGCGGAGGTCTGGGGGCGGGTCTCCAGCTCGTTCATCCGCTAGCTCTTGAGCACCGACAGGAACGCCTCCTGGGGCACCTCGATGCGGCCGACCTGCTTCATGCGCTTCTTGCCTTCCTTCTGCCGCTCCAAGAGCTTGCGCTTGCGCGTGATGTCGCCCCCGTAGCACTTGGCGGTGACGTTCTTGCCCATGGCCTTGACCGTCTCCCGCGCGATGACGCGGCTGCCGATGGCGGCCTGGATGGCGACCTCGTACAGCTGGCGGGGGATCACGCCGCGCAGCTTCTCGGTGAGGGCCTTGCCCTTCTCGTAGGCCTTGTCGCGGTGGACGATCACGGACAGGGCGTCCACCGGCTCGCCGTTGAGCAGCACGTCCAGCTTGACCATGTCCGACGGGCGCCACTCCAGGAAGTTGTAGTCGAAGGAGGCGTACCCCTTCGACACCGACTTGAGCCGGTCGTAGAAGTCGACCAGGATCTCGGACAGCGGGAAGTCGAAGGCGATGTGCACGCGGCGGCCGACGTACTCCAGCGAGCGGTGCTCGCCCCGCTTGTCCTGGGCCAGCTTGTAGATCTCGCTCATGTACTCGGTCGGCACGAAGACGGCGCCCCGCACGTAGGGCTCGTCGATGCGCTCGATCCGGTCCGCCGGCGGCAGGCGCGAGGGGTTGTCGACCTCCATCGTCTCGCCCTGGGTGGTCACGACCCGGAAGCGCACGCTGGGGGCGGTGACGATCAGCGACAGGTCGAACTCGCGCTCCAGCCGCTCCTGGACGATCTCGAGGTGCAGCATGCCGAGGAAGCCGCAGCGGAACCCGTAGCCGAGCGCCAGGGACGTCTCCGGCTCGAAGGTGAAGGCGGAGTCGTTGAGCCGCAGCTTCTCCAGCGCGTCGCGCAGCGCCTCGTAGGCGGTGTCCTCGATGGGGTACAGCCCGGCGAACACCATCGGCTTGGCGTCGCGGTAGCCGGGGCACGGGGCGGTGGTCGGGGTGAGCGCGTCGGTGATGGTGTCGCCGATCTTGGCGTCGGCCACGCGCTTGATGGACGCGGTGAGGAAGCCCACCTCGCCGGTGCCGAGCTGCTCCACCTCGCGCGGGTCGGGGGCGAAGATGCCCACCTGCTGCACCTCGTAGGTCCGACCGCTGGACATGAGCAGCACGCGGTCGCCCGCGCGCACGCGCCCGTCGACGAGGCGGGCGTAGATCACCACCCCCTGGTAGCTGTCGTAGAAGGAGTCGAAGACGAGCGCCTTGAGCGGGGCGGCCGGATCGCCGTCGGGCGGCGGGATGCGCTGGACGATGGCCTCCAGCACCTCGGCCACCCCGGTCCCGTGCTTGGCGGAGATGGCCAGCGCCTCCTCCCCGTCGAGCCCCAGCACCTCGGTGATCTGCGTCCGCGTCCCCTCCACGTCGGCGGCCGGCAGGTCGATCTTGTTGATGACCGGCACGATGGAGAGGCCGGCGTTGGCGGCCAGGTAGTAGTTCGCCAGCGTCTGGGCCTCGACGCCCTGGGCGGCGTCCACCACGAGGAGCGCGCCCTCGCAGGCCGCCAGCGAGCGCGACACCTCGTAGGAGAAGTCCACGTGCCCGGGCGTGTCGATGAGGTTCAGCGTGTACTCGTGTCCGTCCCGGGCCCGGTACTTGAGCCGCACCGTGTGCTGCTTGATGGTGATGCCGCGCTCCTTCTCGAGGTCCATCGAGTCCAGCACCTGCCCGACCGCCTTCTTCGGGTCCATGGTGCCGGTGAGCGACAGCAGCCGATCCGCCAGCGTGGACTTGCCGTGGTCGATGTGGGCGATGATGGAGAAGTTGCGGATCAGCGCGGTGGACATCCGGCCCAGGATAACACGCCGCGCGGGCGCCGTCAGGCGGTGAGGCGCGCGCCGTCCGGGACGGCGGCCCCCGAGGGCACGACCACGCCCGGCCCGACCGCCGCGCCCCGCCCGATGCGCACGCCCGCGCCGACGACGCAGTCGGCGAGCGTGGCCTCCGGGCCCAGTTCCACGTCCTCCCAGCAGACCGTGCCTTCCACGCGGGCGCCCGGACCGACGACGCATCGGCCGCCGAGCACCGCGCCCGGCCCCACCCGCGCGCCCTCGAGGAGCCGGCTGCCCGGCCCGATGGCAACGGGCGGGACCATCGCCGCCCCTGCGCCGAGGTCGACGTCGGCGGCGACGAGGGCGTCGGGGGCGCCCAGCGCGGGGCGCCGGATGCGTCCGGCCAGGAGGTCGAGCTGCGCCTGGCGGTACTTGGCCGGGCTGCCGATGTCCAGCCAGTAGGCGGGGGCGATCCAGCCGTAGCAGGCCACGCCCTCGGCCACGAGGGCGGGAAAGAACTCTCGCTCGATGGACACGGCGCGCCCGGTGGGGATGCGGGACAGGAGCGTGCGCGCGATGAGGTAGGCGCCGGCGTTGATGGTGTCCGCGCGCGCCCGCCCGGGCTCCGGCTTCTCGACGAAGCTCCGGATGCGGCCGTCGGGCTCGGTCTCGACCACGCCGAACGGGGTGGGGTCGGGCACGCGCGTGAGGTAGATCGTCACCGCCGCCCGGCGTGCGCGGTGGAACGCGAGCATGGCCCCGAGGTCGGCGTCGGTGAGCACGTCGCCGTTGAGCACCAGCACCAGCCCCTCGCCCGGATCCACCGCGTTGCGGACGCCGCCGGCCGTGCCGAGGGGCTCGGCCTCCACCGCGTACCCGAGCCGCACGCCGCAGGCGGCGCCGTCCTGCATGGCGGCGCGCACGGCGTCCACCAGGTAGGAGCACGACAGCGCGACGTCCGCGATGCCGTGCCGGCGCAGGAGGTCCAGCTGGTAGGCGAGGAAGGGGACGTTGAGGAGGGGGACGATGGGCTTGGGGCGGTCGAGCGTGAGCGGCCGCAGCCGCGTGCCCTGACCGCCCGCCAGGATGACGGCGGTCAGGCGCTCGGGGTCCAGGGCTCCGCCTCGCTCACCAGCATCACCGGGATGTCGTCGCGGATGGGATAGGCCTTCCGGCAGGCCGGGCAGATGATGCGGGTCTCCTCGAAGATCAGGTCGCCCTTGCAGGCCGGGCACGCCAGGATGGCGCGCAACTCCTCGTCGATCATGATCGGACCTCCTTCTTGAAGGACTCCCAGGTCCGGGCCAGGCCCTCCGCGAGCGGGACCCCGGCCGACCACCCCAGTTGACGCCGGGCCAGCGACGGGTCGAGGCAGCTCCGACGCTGCTCGCCCGGCCGCGCCGGCCCGTACTGCGGGGCGACGGCGACGCCGCTGGCGCGCCCGAGCGCCCGCTGGAGCGCGTTCACCGACGTCTCGACCCCGGTGCCGATGTTCACGGGGCCGGTGACGGCCGGCTGCGCGAGGGCCAGCGCCACCGCCGCCGCCACATCCTCGACGTAGACGTAGTCGCGCGTCTGCTCGCCGTCGCCGTTGATCACGGGCGGCTGGCCGGCGAGCAGGCGCTGGCAGAAGATCGCCACGACCCCGGCCTCGCCGTGGGGGTTCTGCCGGGGACCGTAGACGTTGGCCAGGCGGAGGACGACGCTGGCGAGCCCGTGGAGCTCCTGCCACACGCCGAGGTAGAGCTCCAGGGCCAGCTTGGAGGCGCCGTAGGGGGAGCGGGGGCCGAGGGGCGCGTCCTCGGCCGTCGGCAGGGGGGCCGTGTCGCGGTACGCGGCGCCGCCGCTGCTGGCGTACACGAGCCGCCGGATGCCGGCGTCCCGGCACTGCACGAGGAGGTTGACGCCGCCGGCCACGTTGACGGCGAGGTCCCGCGCGGGGTCCGCCACCGACCGCCCGACCGCCGCCTGGGCCGCCAGGTGCACGACGGCGTCGGGCCGCTCGCTCGCCACGACCTCGGCCAGGCCTGGGCTCACGAGGTCCACCACGTGGAGGGTCGCCTCGGGGGCCAGCCACCGCGTCGAGCCCGTCGAGAGGTCGTCCACCACTGCCACCCGGTGCCCGGCGGCGAGCAGGCCGTCGACGACGTGGGTGCCGATGAAGCCCGCGCCGCCCGTCACCAGGACCTTCATCGTCCGCCCGCCTTGCGGTACGACTCGATGGTGCGGGCCAGGCCGTCCTCCAGCTCCACCCGCGGCTCCCAGCCGAGGAGCCGGCGGGCCCGGCCGATGTCCGGCTGGCGCACCTTCGGGTCGTCCACGGGGAGCGGCGTGAACACGATGGGGTTGTCGACGCCGGCCACCCGCAGCACGGCCTTGGCCAGCTCCATGAGCGTCATCTCCCGGGGGTTGCCCAGGTTGACCGGCTCCGTGATGTCCGAGTGCATGAGCCGCCAGATGCCGTCGATCAGGTCGGAGATGTAGCAGAACGACCGGGTCTGGGTCCCGGAGCCGTGCACGGTGAGCGGCTCCCCGGCGAGCGCCTGGCGGATGAAGGTCGGCATGGCGCGGCCGTCGGTGAGGCGCATGCGTGGCCCGTAGGTGTTGAAGATGCGCACGACCCGCGTGTCCAGCCCGTGCACGCGGTGGTAGGCCATGGTCATGGCCTCGGCGAACCGCTTGGCCTCGTCGTAGACGCCGCGGGGGCCCACGGGGTTCACGTTGCCCCAGTAGTCCTCGCGCTGGGGGTGCACGAGCGGGTCGCCGTAGACCTCGGAGGTGGAGGCGAGCAGGAAGCGAGCCCGGTGCGCCTTGGCGAGGCCGAGCGCGTTGTGGGTGCCGAGGGCGCCGACCTTGAGCGTCTGGATCGGCAGCTCCAGGTAGTCGATGGGCGAGGCGGGGCTGGCGAAGTGCAGCACGTGGTCCAGCGGCTCCGGGATCTCCATGAAGCGCGTCACGTCGTGGTGCACGAATGCGAAGCGCGCCTCCCGCAGAGGCGCGATGTTGTCGGCGGAGCCGGTGAGCAGGTTGTCCACGCAGATGACGTGACAGCCCCGGCCGAGCAGGAACTCGCAGAGGTGCGATCCGATGAAGCCGGCGCCGCCGGTGACGAGGACCCGCACGGCGCGCTTCAGCCGGGCACCACGGCCTTGCGGCCGATGGAGTGGTACTCGAAGCCGAGGCGGCGCATGCGCTCGGGCTCGTAGAGGTTGCGCCCGTCCACGATCACGGGGCGGCGGAGGGCGGCCCGGATGCGCTCCATGTTGAGGAAGCGGAACTCGTTCCACTCGGTCAGCACGACCAGGGCGTCGGCGCCCTGCGCCGCCTCGTAGGCCGAGCCGCAGAAGCCGGTGGCCGGGGGCAGCAGCGGCCGGGCGTTGTCCATGGCCACGGGGTCGTAGGCGCGGATGCGCGCCCCCTCGGCGTGGAGCCGGCGGATGACCTCCAGGCTCTTGGCCTCCCGCATGTCGTCGGTGTTGGGCTTGAAGGCCAGCCCGAGCACGCCGAGCGTGCGGTCCTCGAGCCCCCCCAGCGCCTTGCGGGCCATGCCGATCACGTGCGGCGTGCGCTCATGGTTGATCTCCACCACCGCCCGCAGCAGGCGGAAGTCGTAGCCGAAACGGCCGGCGGTGTGGATCAGCGAGTCCACGTCCTTGGGGAAGCACGAGCCGCCGTAGCCGAGGCCCGGCTGGAGGAACTCCCGGCCGATGCGCGAGTCGAGCCCCATCCCCTTGGCGACGTGGCCCACGTCGGCGCCGGCCACCTCGCAGACGTTGGCGATGGCGTTGATGAACGAGATCTTGCAGGCGAGGAACGCGTTGGACGCGTACTTGATCACCTCGGCTGAGGGCAGGTCGGTGATGATCATGGGGCGTTCGAGCGGCGCGTACAGCTCCACCAGCGTCATGGCCACCTGCTGGTTGGGCGCGCCGATCACGATCCGCTCGGGCCGCAGCGTGTCCTCGATGGCCGACCCCTCGCGCAGGAACTCCGGGTTGGAGACCACGTCGAACTCCACGGGGCGGGTCTGGTGGCGGGTGATGACCTCCCGCACCAGCTCCCCGGTCCCGACCGGCACCGTCGACTTGTTGACCACGACCTTGTACCGGTCCATGGCGCGACCGATCTCGGCGGCGACGGCCTCCACCTGGGAGAGGTCGGTCTCGCCGGTGGCCTTCGGAGGCGTGCCCACCGCGATGAAGATGACGTCGGACTGCCGCACGGCCGCCTGCAGGTCCGTGGTGAAGGCCAGGCGCCCGTCGCCCACGTTGCGGGTCACCATCTCCTCCAGGCCCGGCTCGTAGATCGGCATGCGTCCCGCCCGGAGCGCCTCGACCTTGGCTGCATCGTTGTCCACGCAGAGCACGTCGTTGCCGAGGTCGGCGAAGACCGCCCCGGTGACCAGGCCCACGTAGCCCGTGCCCACCACGCAGATGTTCATGGCTCACCTCGAGGGGAAACCAGGATACCAGAGGGGTGCTGCCGGCGCGGCTACCCGAACGCGTGACGCAGCAGGCGCTCCAGCACCAGCACCGTGAACAGCAGGAGGAGGTACACGTTGGAGAACAGGAAGAGGCCGAGCCACCCCCGCCGGTCGTTGGGCTCCCGCGCGAAGCGCGTCGCCAGCCAGATGAGCCGGCCCCCGAGGGCGGCCGCGGCCAGGAACGCCGCCGGTCCGCCGAGGCCGAACGTGGGCGCGGCCAGCGACCAGGCCGTGAGCCCGAAGGCGTAGAGGAGGATCAGGCGGGCCGTCCCCTCCACGCCCACGGTTTCGGACACCATGGGGAAGCCCCCCGCCGCGTAATCCTCCCGGTAGCGCAGCGCCAGCGCCCAGAAGTGGGGCATCTGCCAGAGGAACAGGATGCCGAAGAGGATGACGGCCTCCGCGTCCAGGGCCCGGCCCCCGCCGGCCACCCAGCCGATGACGGGAGGGATGGCGCCCGGGATTGCGCCCGGCACGGCCGCGAAGGGCGAGGTCGGCTTGAGCCACGGCGTGTACACGCCGTTGTAGAAGACCGCCGCCACCAGGCCCAGCGCGCCCGCCGTCCTCCCGACCCCGAGCCACAGCGCGGCGGCGCCGAGCCCGAGGGCCGCCGCCGCGAAGGCGGCGCCCTGCCAGGCGGCCAGCCGCCCCGAGGGGAGCGGCCGCCCCGCCGTGCGCGCCATGCGGCCGTCGGGCGTCCGCTCCTGCACCTGGTTGAGCGCCGAGGCCCCGCACGACAGGAGCATCACGCCGGCGAGCAGGGCGAGGCCCTCGCGCCACGGGAAGTCGGGGCCGAGGGGCGCCCGGAGCAGGAAGCCGGCGGCGGCCGACACCAGCACCAGGAGCACGATGCCGAGCTTGGACAGCTCGGCGTAGACGCCGATGCGGGTGCCGAGCCCGGCCCCGGGGAGGGTGCGCGCGGCCTCGGCGGCCCTAGGCGGCATCGGGCGCCTCGCGCGGCGCGGCGAGCGGGGCGGCCGCCGGCGGCCGGGCGGGGGCGGCCTCGGCCCGCAGGGCCGTCCACAGCAGGAGCGCCCAGGTGAGGTAGCCCACGGCGGCGTGCGCCGCCCGCACGGGCGGGTCGAGACGCAGCAGCACCGTCGCGATCCCGAGCCCCACCTGCAGCGCCGCCACGAGGGCCACGAGGGCGGCCGGGCGGCCGACGGGCGTGCCCCGGGCGGCGAGCGCCAGCCCCGCCAGCCCGCCCAGCAGGAGCACGCCGAGCCAGCGGTGGATCCAGTGCACGACGGCCAGCCAGTGACCGGGCAGGACCTCGCCGCTGCAGAGCGGGAAGTCCGGACAGGCGAGACCCGCTCCCGCGTGGCGCACGTAGCCGCCGAGGGCCAGCTGGAAGAGGAGGGCGCCCGCCGCCGCCCACGCCAGCCGCGCCGGCCCCCGCCGCCCCGGCGGGGGCGCGCCGGCGTCGATCCGCTGGATCAGCCACAGGAGCCCGCCCAGGATCAGGAGCGCGTTGACCAGGTGGGCGGTGCTCAGGAGGTGGGGCAGCCGCAGCAGCACGGTGGCGCCGCCGAGCAGGATCTGCGCGGCGAGGAGGCCGAGAAGGATCACGCCGCCCCGGCGGGCGGCGCCGGCCGCCCGCCGGGTGGCCAGGGCGATCGTGACCACGAGGAGGATCGAGGTCAGCGCCGCCGCCAGCCGGTGGCTCCACTCGACGAGCACGTCGGGCTGGAGCGGGGGGATCAGGCGCCCGTGACAGAGGGGCCAGTCGGGGCAGGCCAGGCCCGAGCCGGTGGCGCTCACGACGTTGCCGAGCGTCAT
>Ga0187892_10004207_pt1 | contig 24567 bp, 22 predicted proteins | sample MA1701073metaG_FD_139345 | JGI IMG/M metagenome (GOLD analysis project Ga0187892, IMG submission 139345) | Bio-ooze microbial communities from a basaltic lava cave in the Kipuka Kanohina Cave System on the Island of Hawaii, USA - MA170107-3 metaG ... | reverse complement strand
GGGATTGCCCACCTCGATGACCGGTTGCAGCGCCGTGAGCGCGAGGGCCTTGTCAGCCAACGCCACGGCCGCCACCGTGCCGGCCGAAACTTTGAGGAATTGTCTCCGTGACAGGAACATCGTACACACCTCCTACGTGTTGAGAGTCGGAATTCCAACTCTCACATGACTGACACACACCGACAGACAGGACTGGGCGATCACCTCCTTTGGAACCCTGGATTTGCCTTCCTCGGCGCCGTGACTGCGAGACGAGACGGTGAAATCTGACAGAGAAAACCGGTGGGAAACCACACCCGATGGGCCGAGGGAGACATGTGAGGAAGCCATGGCAGGGTCAAGGATGAGCAATTTCGGCACCATTTCTCGCCTCAGCATGCCGTGGCACAACACACTGATAAAATGATTGTTTTTGACAATATTAGAGATCAGATCTGAGGACTCAGAGGGGCTGGCGTGTAGCAGACGTGGCAGTCAAATGTGTGTATCTGTTGAAATCGTGGTTAACTAATTGACAATAAAAGTATTTACACCATCCTTTCTGATGTTACGAAACCGTAGCACCACTAGGTCTTCTGTAACGTTTCACCGGTGGCTCGAACACGCCCGACCCGGTCCAAATGGTGCCGTGCAAAGTCTCAGAATGGCTGAAGGACGTCCTGTACTTGGCTTGACAGAGGGGTGGATGGCCAGTAGAATCGGCCCTCTTCGGAGCAAGAGCGGGAATAGCTCAGTGGTAGAGCATCGCCTTGCCAAGGCGAGGGTCGCGGGTTCAAATCCCGTTTCCCGCTCCATTTGAACACGCGACCAGGGGGCGTACGGGGCGACGAATAAGGAGCCCCAAGTCTGTACGCGCCGCCGAGACGGTGAGGCGGCAGGGACGCGAAGGGAGTGCGCCCCCTTCGAGGGGTGCTCACGAGGGGGCCCGCGACGCGACGATCCACCCGTTGCAACCAGGGAACAACGGGCACCCGGCGTCACGTGTGCGGACCGGGGACCCATTGCTCCGGCCAATGCAATGGGTGATGAGTCGGTGAGCCAGCAGGGTGGCTGCCACTGTTCGTGCCCCCTTCGTGAGAGCTGGCGAGGCAGGCTTCAGGGCCGAGGCAGCGAGGGAGCGCGGTTCAGCTAATGCCTGGTACTGCCTTCAAGGTTTGTTTCCGGACCCATGAGAATTTTGATCGATGATGATCGACAGACAGGTCAGACCAGCTTCTCCTTTTCTAAACTCCGACATCTCAAGCTCTTTCACAGTAAAGCCTAACGTGACGAGTTCCGCCGCGACTGGCTGATATCCCCGAGGTAGTAGGACCGTTCCTCTACTGATCACGTTTGCAGCAGAGGCACACTCCTCGGTCAACTCGATGATTGTCAAGTCGCCCATGCATCGTTTCACCTCCGCGAGAATTGATGGCGCGACTATCACCCTCGATCGCTCTAGAGCAGTCACCGCTGTCTTGAGGTGAAGCACCCTGCGCACCGGAACTGCTATCACTTCGTATCCCCTTGCCTGTGCGACGGCTTGAAGGAACTCGTGCCCTGCTCGATTCGTTCGGCAAGACTCGCCGACAAAGAGGGTCTTTCCGACCTTCAGGACATCGCCGCCCTCGAGCTGGGCAGGCGGCTCCATGCGGATTATTTCTCTCCACTGTGACAGACATCTCGCCACTGCCTCTTGCTCACCGTTCCGTGTGGTTGCTCCCATCCACGTGATGACCGCTGTTTCATCGAGCAGCACAGCAACATCTTCGACAAAACAGGCGTCTGGGAAGCGATGGTCCGCTGGGAGCAGTAGCACTCTTAGGCCCAGCTCCTCCAAGGCGCCAATATAGGCCCGATGCTGAACCCTGGCAGACTCTATATCGATGGATTCTCTTCGCTGATACTGACGTGTACAATGCGTGTGCGTGTCCGAAACCTCTCGAACAATCGCGATGCCCTGTGATTCACCGGTTGATGTGTGCGCCATGACCATCCATTCCCGTGCCCGCCCCGAAACTTTGTGCTTACATCCATGAGCGAAGGCTTCGTTGCCAGGTCAGTGAATTTCTACTCCGATCTATTCTATCCAATACTTTGCGTTGAGCCACCCAAGACCTGCGGCGATTCACAACCTACCCCGAGGGAATGATGACCAAGTACACAGACTTCGTCAATTACAACCTCCGCATGCTGACAGACCATGTGCGGACCGACACCTACCGGCGCGCCATTGCTCAGACGGTGAAGGCGGGTGACGTGGTGGTGGATTTGGGATGTGGATCTGGCGTGTTAGCATTCTTCGCGTGCCAGGCTGGCGCCCGAAAGGTCTATGCCATCGAAGCCGAGGAAGTCATCGAGGTGGCGAAGCTGGTCTGCCTGAAGAATGGGCTTCAGGACCGCGTCGTGTTCATCAAGGATTCCTCCTTCCATGTCGAACTTCCCGAGCGAGTGGATGTTCTCGTAACGGAGACCATGGGGGTGTTCGGACCCGAAGAAGGACTGCTGGGTTCGGTGATTGACGGCAGAGATCGCTTTCTGAAAATCGATGGTGTCCTCATTCCCCGGTCACTTGAGGTGTTTATGGTTCCTGTCGAATTGCCTGGATTTTATCAACACATGGTCGACTTCTGGGCGAGCGGTCGTTATGGCGTGGATTTCTCACCGATTCGGCGCTTTGCGGCGAACAATTTCCATCCGGTCAAGTTGCACGAGGACGCCTTCCTCAGCACTCCCGAATCACTCGTGCGCTTCATGCTCTCTGACGCCAAAACTTCAGATGCGGAGCGGGAAATCTCTTTTTACGCAACGCGTCGCGGCAAGCTCTACGGGTTCGCCGGCTGGTTCACGGCAGAACTCGTCAGAGGATTGAGTCTGTCCAACGCACCAGCATCCACGACTTCCCACTGGGGCCTTGCGTTTTTTCCGCTAGAACGCCCGGTTCGCTTGGAGAAAGGGAACCGCATTCACCTCACGATTCACTCAATGAGCAATGGTTCCGTGTGGAGTTGGCGAGTCGAGGTGAATGGCCAACATTTCGATCAGACTACATTGTGGGGGTTTCAACAGCCTGAGGGAGAGCGCCATCAGCTTTCGCCGGACAATGCCCCGAGGCTATCCAGCAGAGGAGAAGCCGAGTTGTTCCTGTTGGGCTTGATCAACAACGAGAAGACCGTTCGTGAGCTCGAATTGGAACTTCTGCAGCGCTACCCCGTCACCATTAGGACTCACGAACAAGCTTCATCGTTCGTCCGGGAAGTCATCAAGAAGTGTACCTGAAGCCCACAGAAGCCGAAGGTTTGCGAGCTAGCTGGGGTGACGTGACGCGTCCGATTCTCCGCGAAGCACCGAGCCGGTTGCTTTCGCGTCGAACGCCTCGAGATCGCAGAATCTGTCTCAAGCAGGCCTGAAGAACAGGGAGAAGGACCAGGGAGAATCTGAACGCGGCCTATCGTCTCACAGCCCGGAGGCCGTCAAGCAACCGATTGGCCTGTGCCAGAACCTCGGGTGATAGCGAAACTTTTCCGAAGCGGACCTGGCAGTAGAGCCGGGTGAGCGCTCGTACATCGGCACTGCCATCAGCCCATTCATGCTCCACCATCCTGACAAACTCCATTGGGGTCGTCCCAGGAGACTTGCAGATCCCACGGGATTCCAGCAGCCGCAGCAATCGCGTATAGAGCCGCGTCACAACGGCATGCCCAACTCCCTGGGTGCTGCCGCTTGCCAACCGGATCGAACGCCTTCTGCGAATCCAGATCGCCACCAGGACGGCGACCCCGGTGCACGCCATAACCCATCCGCCGATCGGCCATCCTTCCGGCCTGAGCCACTGCGCGACTGAAGACCTTGCCTCCGACAGCCAGCGTAGCCACGCTGCCAGCGTGCTCGAGAACTGCGAGCGGACCACATCGCTCTGCTCGCGGATCTCGCGGGCCACTGCCACCTGGTCGCGAAAGCTATATTGAATTACGAATCGATCCCATTTGAGCCTGATCGAATCCAGAGCCAGACCCACTCTGGCGAAGTACGGGTAGGCAGTGGCGGTGCTCACGCTGGGAGTGGGATCAAACGTGAGCCACCCCGAGCGCGGAAAGAAGACTTCGACCCAGGCGTGCGCATCTCGCTGACGAACGGTGAAGTAGCTGCCGAAGTCGTTCCACTCCCCGGGCAGAAACCCGGTGACGAGACGCGCTGGAATTCCCAGGGCTCTCAGCATCACCACCATGGCGGTGGCGTAATGCTCGCAGTAGCCGCTCCGGCGCGTAAACAAGAACTCTTCAACCGGACTGGCAGGGAATGTCGTGCCAACGTCCAGGCTATAGCGATAGTTCTCCCGCAGATGCCGTTCAACCGCAACCGCCGCGTCGAACGTAGTCCTGGCCGAGCGGCTCACCTCCTGGGCCAGCTGGGCCACTCGGGGGCTCACAGTTGGTAATTGAAGAAACCTGACACGTACGTCGTCCGGATACTCCAGGACACGCGCGGTCCGCTCCTGTTCCGACAAGTGAGCTGGCGTCGACCAGACGCTGTACTGGAACCGAGCCGACGGAGGATAGGGCAAACTGATGTTTCCCATCCCGTCGGCCTGCAGGACCAGGAAGTTTCCCATGATCGCGCGCACGAACGGCCCTCCGAACAGCGCCGCCGTATCGAGGGCCTCGATCAGGATGTCCTGGCGAAGCCCGACCGGCTCCACGCGCCTGGGTCCTTCCGTGACAACATGGAAAATACCCTCGGCGGTCCGTCCCAGGACCCGTTCGTTGGACAGACTGTTGGTCCAGGATCGGCCGTCGTACAGATCGTATGCCGCCCCCCTCAAGTAGAAACGCCCTGGCAATGGAGCCTGCTGTTCGGGAAACTCTACCCGCATGACCACCGACTGATCCAATTTGACGGCCCCGATGACACCGAGATCCACCCGGTCGGAGAATCCGGATGTCCGGATCAATTCCACCCGGTTTTTCTGGAAGAAGCCGGCTCCAACGCGCGGGGTGATGAAGAAGATGGTCAGGGTCAGGCAGAAGGCGCCCATCGCGATTGCATTCGTGGTCCAAAAGAACCGGACCGTAATCGTGCCTGACGCGCGAGTCGAATTCGCGCCTCCAGGACCGGTCGTCGCCTCTTCCGCCTCCGTTCTGAGGTGATACAGGAGGAGCGTCCAGATTGCAGCGAGCAGATAGGCTGCGAACACGGCTGCATACCACAGCTCCACGGTCAGGGCGGCAGCAGCCAGCAGCTCGACCAGGCTGATGGCGTACAGCTGGAAGAAATCCTTCCGCTGTCGAAGCGTCAAGAGCTTGTTCACCATCAGGAACACAAGGAAGTGGACTCCGGCCAGCAGCAAATCCTGAGAAATCCAGAGCAGATCCGCTACGAGGGTCGCTAAGGCTACGACCATCAGGGTGTTCCATGCCTCAGCTGAGAGCCGGAAGATGATCCACGTCTGGCCCCGCCCACCGGCTTGCATCAGACTAGCCGCCAGGCTCAGGAGGCCCAGCACGACCAGCGCCACGGGGAGCTCCCCGGTCAGGATCAGCCCAGTGAAGGCTGAGGCCACGAGCATGATGGAACTAAGCCGGAAGGTCTCTTCTAGATTCATAGCCAATGCGATCCGTCAAGAATAGAGCTGACACCCTGGCAGGCAGCGGAGACGCGGGCATCCGGCCAGGGAAGCACGAGAATCGTCATCTCGCCGGCGGCAGACCGCTCCCGTAACGTCAGGAACGTGTCCGGCAGCGGAACGGAGGCCGGAGCCGCCTCCGGGCAACAACTTCCCAGGACCCGCAGCATTTCGTACAGGTGCGCGGTCCCGAGCCCATGGGGTACTTCTTCCCGTCCGACCAGCAAACGGACGCTATACGCTCGCTGGTAGAAAAAGGCCGCCAGGGAGGCTGTCAGCATGACGGCCTGTTCAAACGCAGCCTCAGGAAACCGGGAAGCCACCGTCTCGGCCTCGCCACCCTCCGAGGCAAAGGTTGAGAAGGCCAGGGTGACGCGCTGCTGGTCTTCGGCCTCCGTTTCACGAACGATCAACCTGGCCTGGCGTGCGGATGATTTCCAATGAATGCCCCGCGAGTCGTCCCCGGGCTGATACCAACGGAGGTTATGCAGACCGACCCCCTGTCCTCGGCGGGACACGGCTTGGTCGTGACCGAGCGTGAGCAGATCAAGCTTGAGCCGCTCCGGCAGCGGTTTAACCTCCGGATAGACCACGATCTCCGAGACGATCGGGAGAGTAGCCGCCTTGATGAAGAGGCCAAATGGGAACCGTGTCAGCAGCTTCACGCCTTCAATCCGGTAGGGGCCCCGGCGCGTCATGAGCAGTGGATAGAGATGGAACGAAGAGAGCCGAGGCGGGAGGTGTAGCAAGTGAACCCCGCGATCAACGGCCGCTCCCGCTACGACATCCATGACACGCAGGGAAAAGGAGGGGAGCCTGGCCTTTCGGTTGGTCACCGACAGGACCGCGGTCGTGGGAGTATTTGCGAAGACGTGCTCCGGCATTCGCCGGCGAACCTCAAGCTGCTTGAGGCACTGCTCGGAAAGAATCCCCGACATGATAATCAGGCTGAGCAGCATGGCCAGGAGCAGGTACAGGAGGTTGTTCCCAGTATTGATCGCTGCCACGCCGACCGCGAGGGTGAGCAAGATGAATCGGGTGCCATCGTGAGTGAGCCGGAGCGAGCGGTAGTGGGAATAGCGTTGGAGAGCGGTTCGGATCCGTTCGAAGCGCATGGATCGTTATCCAGGCTCGAGGCTAGGGACGAGGGGCTTTAGAGAGGGACGGGAACCGATTCCACAATATCCTTAATGACCCCTTCGTCGTCTCCCGAGCTTCGCATCAGAGCGTTCTCTCTGATGCGGAGCATCACGCGATGAGACAACACCACCGGCGCCAGATCCTTGATGTCGTCCGGGAGGCAGTAGTCTCGGTCTCGGACGAGCGCGAGTGCCTTTGCCGCCTTGTGCAACGCCATGGCGCCTCGGGTGCTCACTCCGAGGACCAGTAGGTCACTCCGCCGTGTCTCCGCGACAATGGTCAGGAGATACTCCAGAAGGCTGTCATCCAGCCGGACCTTCTCGACCGCGTTTTGCAGGTCCAATACTTCCTGTACGGAGAGGACCGGCTGCAGCTCTTCCGCGGGATGCAAGGTCTGCTGCCGCTCCAAGATCTTCCGCTCTTCCTCAGGATCAGGGTACCCGATCCTGATCCGCATCAGAAACCGGTCCAATTGCGACTCCGGCAGCGGAAAGGTCCCGTGGTGCTCCATCGGGTTCTGTGTCGCAATGACCATGAACGGCTGAGGTAACGCGTGCGTCCGGCTGTCCACGGACACTTGCGTGTCGTTCATGGCCTCCAGCAGACTGCTTTGGGTCTTGGGCGTCGTCCGGTTGATCTCGTCCGCCAACACGACATTCGCGAAGATCGGGCCCGGTCTGAACTCAAATGCCTGCTTCTGCTGATGGAAGATGGACACCCCGATGATGTCGGAAGGCAGCAGGTCGCTCGTGAATTGGATTCGCTTGAAGGAACAGTCCAACGAACGGGCCAGGCTGTGCGCCAGGGTGGTCTTCCCCACACCGGGCACGTCTTCGATCAGAAGGTGCCCACGGGCGAGTAGGGACACCACAGCCAGTTCAATGGCCTGAGCCTTGCCCTTGATGACGCGCTGAATATTCTGCTCAATGGACTGAATTTTCTTCGTCGCGTCCAACATGACAAACCGAGATCGGCGCTGTCGACCGAATCCTTGATCGAAACAGAGAAGCCCTGGCGGGATGCTTCCAAACTCTATCAGAGGACTCCCAAAGCGTCAATTTTTCATCGAATTCGATCCTTTAGCGCTGCGCCCAAGTTGATCTTACTCCCTGCGAGGCCGAGCGCCTCCGCTTGATCGGCGGAGCGGCACAGGATCCGATTCGTCGCTGTGTGGATCGGATAGTGAACGTCCACGGTCCCTTCGCCCTCCGACCAGATCAATCAGGATCACGGACTTGCTGCAGGTAAGACGGTATGGTAGGTAAGACATTATGCGTGGGTTACCATTCACGGTGCTCCTTCCTCTCTTCGCCCTCCTGCTGGTGCTCCAGGGAAACCCTTTAAACGCCGACGAGCAACGCCCTGAGGCCTTCCATCAATGGCAGGTACTCGAGGTTAAAACAGGTCGTGCAGTTGCGTTTGAAGACTGGATGGTCAGGCTAGCCACCCAAGAGGTCATCTACCTTGGCGAGGAACATCGGAACGCATCACACGTCGAGGCTGCTCTGCAGATCATGCGGGCCCTGCTGAAAAGAGATCGGCAGCCGGTGCTCGCGCTGGAGATGTTTGGCTGGGACGGACAGGACGGCTTGGATCGCTACCTCTCCGACCGAGGCACGGCGCGGGAGGTTTTTCTGCAGGAGTCGCACTGGGAGAAGAACTGGGGAGGGAGATACGAAGACTATGAGCCACTCGTCAACTTTGCCCAAGAATGGCACATTCACGTCCTCGCCTTAAACCCACCCAAGGCGTTGGTCCGCAGGGTTGCCCGTGATGGCCTCGCTGGAGCCCTGGCTGATCCCGAGATGAGCCGATGGGAGATGCGAGAGGGGGCCCTCTCGGACGAACCAGCGTACCGCAAGGTCATTCTCGAGCAGCTGCGACGCTGCCACGACGGGCTCTCGGACGAAGCCTATCAACGTATGTATGAAGCCTCTAACTTCCGAGACGAAGGGATGGCGAAGACAATCAGCGAGTATCTCCGTCGGGTTCAGAACGGTCTGGCTCCGCAGGGTGGGCCGATCGTCAGTTATACGGGCGGCGGGCATATTCAGTACCATCTGCCGATTCCCAACCGTGTCCTTCGACGGCACGCGGGACCGATCAGGCAGACCACCGTGTACCTGACCGCATACGAACCCGCACGCTCAGAGGAGATCCGCGAACTGATCCGTGACTCCATTGCAGATTATGTCTGGCTGACGCCGCTCGGCGCCGATGGCGCGCCGCGCCGTTGCCGCTAAAAACAGGCGATGGGCTATGGCAGGATGAAGAGAGAGGAAGCTAACTGATCGGGACTGTCCGAATGGCTTTCGGTAGGCGGGTCACGTAGAATTCTTACCCATAGCCTCTCGCCCATAGCCTAATGCCAGGAAGAGGACATGGCCGATGAAGTTGTGACCCCCCAACGAGCTCCGTATGTGGTGGAAGTCGGACCGGGGACCGTGTATTGGTGCCGCTGCGGGCGCTCCAAGACCCAGCCGTTCTGCGACGGTTCACATACCGGCACCGGGTTCGCACCCCTTGAGGTGGAGTTCAGGGAACGGCAGCGCGTCGCATTCTGCGGTTGTAAACACACCAGGAAGCCTCCCTTCTGTGATGGGAGCCACTCGAGAATCTCGTCATGAGTTTCTGATGGCGGATGCTCACCACTCTAGATTGCCGGGAAGCAAGTTGGCAAGGATCTGGTAGCAAACTTACGGCCGTGACAAGGCAGGGGGGGCGGTCAGCTTCATGACCAGCACATACAGGGCGCAGAGGGCGAAGGCAAACCCACCGATCACCCAGGACCGCTCGCGCAACACTTGCACGAGGAGAGCTGGGTCATTGACCAGATCAGGATGACTGCCGAGTAAATCGCCTCCGAACCACGCGAGGACCCAGCACCAGAGGAAGGACCCCGTCACCGTCATGAGGCTGTAGACTCCGAACGGCATCCGAACGAGGCCGGCCGGGATGCCGATCAGATGGCGGACCACCGGAACGAGCCGTGCGAAGAACACGCCTCCGGCCTCATAGCGCGCCAGCCACCGCTCGGCCCTGAGGAGCTTGTCCTCAGGACAGAAGACCAAGGCCCCATATCTGACCAGTACCGGACGGCCCAGCCAGCGGGCGGCCCAATAGGTCGCCGCCGCTCCGAGATAACTTCCCACAGTGCCGGCGAGCACGACGCCGCTGAAGGTATAGCGTCCTTGCGTCGCCCAGTAGGCGGCAGGGGGGATGACAATCTCGCTTGGAATTGGGAAGACCGAGCTTTCCATGGCCATCAGGAGCACAATACCGGCGTACCCCCAGTCGTGAACCCACTGAAACCAGATGCCAACCCACTGCTGCATGTGCTTGGATGCCCTTTCGCCGAGAGCTCGGCGATTGTACCGGGAATCGAGACACGACACCAGACTCTCAGGAAACCGGAGAGTGTGCTTTCTCCATCAGCGGCTCCAGCACGGGCATCAGGTGATCCACGATCACACGATAGCCATCCGCCGTAGGATGGATGCCGTCGGCCTGATTGAGGTCGCTTCGGGTTGCCACCCCCTCCAGAAAGAACGGCATCAGCGTGACGCGATACTCGCGGGCCAGCTCGGGGTAAATCGCGGCGAACCGGCCGATGTAGTCAGCCCCGTAGTTTGGAGGCAGCTTGATCCCGGTCAGCACGACCGTCACCCGAGCTACCTGTAGCCGACGAATAATCTGTTCGAGGTTCGCGCGAGTTTCGGCGATGTCCAGGCCACGCAGGCCATCGTTTCCACCTGTCTCCAGGATCACGATGCTGGGCCGGCTGTTGAGCACCCACTCAACCCTGCGGAGCGCGCCGGCGGTAGTCTCGCCGCTGACTCCCGCATTGATCACGACGTAGCGGTACCCGGCCGCACTCAATCGGCGTTGCAGCTCTGCCGGGTACGACTCTTCAGGCGAAACCCCTAAGCCGGCCGTCAGGCTGTCCCCAAAGGCGACAATTCTTTGCTGGCCCTCATCCAGCGGCGTGCTGCCCCGCCCGGGCTGACTGCCGACATCGTGTCCTTGTCGCTGACCCAGACCATACCCCGGCGGCCCAGCAACGGAGGGCCGAGGAGCGGGAGAGGAACCCGGCTCGGAAGCCTGCCCACAGCCAAGAAGCCCTATGCAGACTGTCCAGAGGATCAGGTCCTTAAGGGCCCGTCGATACAACAGCGAAAACCTCTGAGGGAGGGACGGAACCATACAGTATAATATACACGCTAACCTCAGCTTACACCTCATCCGACTGCCAGGAGAATATGATCGCCGTTCGAAACCTTGTGATGCGTCTTGCCGCTGGAGGCCATCAGGTCACGATCCTCGACGATGTAACCCTAGAGATCCCCGAGAAGCAGATGGTCGCGATCACGGGACCGTCGGGAAGCGGGAAGTCTACGCTGCTGGGGCTGATGGCCGGCCTCGACAAGCCCACGAGCGGATCGATCCGCTTGGACGGTGTGGAAATCACGACGCTCCTCGAAAGCGACATGGCCCGCTATCGGCGCGAAAAGATCGGCTATATCTTCCAGGCCTTCCATCTGATTCCCACGCTCACCGCACTCGAGAATGTCGCCGTGCCCTTGGAGCTGACGGGTGATCCAAAGGCTCGAGCGCGAGCGGCGGAGCTGCTGGCTGCCGTGGGGCTTCAAGAACGGCAAGGTCACTATCCGGTGCAACTGTCCGGCGGCGAGCAGCAGCGGGTCGCGGTGGCCCGCGCCTTTGCCTGCTGCCCGCCGATTCTCCTCGCAGATGAACCCACCGGTAATCTCGATTCGGCCGCCGGTCGGCAGGTGATCGACCTCTTGCTGGGGCTTCACCGTGATTACGGGAGCACGCTCGTGCTGGTAACCCATGATCCCGCGTTGGCCACCTACGCTGACCGGATCATTACCCTCAGGGACGGCCGGATCGAATCGGACAAGTTGGCGAGGACTGACAAGGAAAGCACGAGGAGCTAGCCATGGTTCTGTTTCCCCTCTCAATGGCCTGGCGGGAAACGCGGGCGTCGTGGCGGCACTTTCTGTACTTCTTCATCTGCATTGCGCTGGGAGTCGGCTCACTGGTGGGGGTGGCATTGTTCGCGGCCAACGTGGAACAGGCTGTCACGAGGGAAGCGCGGGGTCTGCTGGGCGGTGACCTGGAAGTCCGAATGTCGCGGCCCATGAGCGAGGAGGGATTGTCGGTTCTGCGCTCGCTCACACACCGCGGGATCGCGACGACCCATGCCAGCGAACTCGTCGCCATGGCCGCCGGGACGAACAGCGGCCCAACTCAGATCGTCGAATTAAAAGCCGTCGAGGCAGGCTATCCGCTCTACGGAAACCTCAAGCTTGAGCCAAACCGCCCGTTGCTGGACCTCCTGACTCCCCCCCAGTCCGCCTGCCTCGCACCTCGAACCTTGCACCCCGAACCGGGACCGTGTTTCGGCGCGATCGTTCAGGAATCCCTGCTGATCCGGATGGGCTTATCGGCCGGGGATCGCTTCAAGCTCGGCCAGGCGACGTTCACGATCACCGGCGTCATTCGACGGGAGCCCGACCGCATTGCGAATGCCTTCAGCCTGGGGCCGCGCGTCATGATCTCACGAAAAGGACTCGCGGCGGCCGATCTCCTGAAACCGGGCAGCCGTGTCAGGGAACGTTATCTCCTGCGCGTGCCAGAGGCGATGCCGGCCCAGCCGCTGCTCTTCGAGTTGCGTGGTCGACTGGCTGGCGAGTCCGTACGTGTGACGACCTACCGCGACGCACAACCCCAGCTCAAACAGTTCCTTGACCAGCTTACGCGGTACCTCGGGCTGATCGGCCTCACGGCGCTCTTCGTCGGCGGGATCGGCATCGCGACCACCGTACAGGCCTTCGTGCGAGAGAAGCTGCACACGGTTGCCATTCTCAAAACCCTCGGCACCGATTCGAGCACGGTGGTCAGAATCTATCTCTTTCAGGCGATCTTCCTCGGTGCGATCGGAAGCTTGGCGGGGGCCGCATTGGGAGTTGGTCTCCAGAGCATATTGCCGCCCCTGCTGTCGGGAGTCTTCGCCAGTAATTTCCTCGATCAAATCGAGTTCACGACGACGGTGAGCCGCGCCTCGCTCCTGCCGTTCGTCAAGGGGATTGCGCTGGGCATCCTCACCACGCTGCTGTTTACCCTCTGGCCCTTGCTCGGCGTTCGACAGATCCGCCCTGCACTCATTTTTCGGCGGGAGGTGTCGTCGGGTCCCATGCACGCATCAGCTCCGTCGGCCTGGTGGTCGAGTCGGGAGCAGGCGCTTCGAAATTCCGATCGCGTCCGCGTGTTGACGGCCCTGGGGATCGCCGTCGGACTCGCCGCCCTCTCTATCTGGCAGGCCGGATCGTGGAGGGTCGGCCTCCTGTTTCTGGGCGCGTTGGCCGCCGCCGTGGCCTCACTGCTCCTGGCCGCGCTGCTGTTGATTCACGGCCTGAGGATCGTGCCGAGTCCTCGGTCCGTCGCTGTTCGCCAGGCCGTCGCTAATCTGCTCAGGCCCGGCAGTCAGGCTGCTGGCCTGATGGTGTCGGTCGGAATCGGCGTCATGCTGATCGTGGCGGTATCGCTCATCGAACGTTCGCTGGTTCACCGGATCGGGGAGAGTCGGCCCACCGAGGCGCCGACCTTCTTCTTTATCGATATCCAGCCCGACCAGAAGGAGGCCTTCCGGCAACTGATTCGCGACCGGACAAGGGGGCGAATCCCCGAGGTGACACCGCTGGTCCGGTCCCGCTTGCACGGGATCAACGGACAGGCGGTCAGGGTCGTAGAGGAAGGCGTGCAGGAGGGAGAGCAGAAAGCCGAGGGACGCAAAAATTGGTATTTGACGAGGGAGTATGTGCTGACCTTTCTACCAGAGATGCCGAAGGACAACGCCATCATCAAGGGCACCTGGTGGCAACCGGGCGAGGCACCCTCCAAGGCATTCGTCTCAATCGAGGAGGAAGCTGCCCGAAACCTGGGGGTGGACGTTGGGTCGTGGGTCGAGTTCGACATTCAGGGGACGATGGTCTCGGCGGAGGTCAAGAGCATCCGCAAGGTCGAGTGGGGGAACTTCTCCACGAACTTTTATATGATCCTCTCACCCGGGTCGCTGGAGGGCGCCCCCTTCACCTACGTTGGGACACTGCGGGTGGCGCCGGAGGAGGAGGTGCCCCTTCAGCAGGCAGTGGTGGCGGCCTTTCCGAATGTGACCGCCATCAATATCGGGGACGTGATGGACGCCTTCGCCAGGGTCCTTGAGCGTCTGTCCCTCGCGATCCGCGCCGTCGCGGTGTTCTGCATCCTGGCCGGCGCGATTGTCATGGCGGCGGCGCTGGCCAGCACACGGTACCGGCGCCTCTATGAATCCGTGATTCTGAAGGCTCTTGGCGCGACACGCGGCCTGATCGCGCAGTCCTTCGCGGCCGAATATGCGCTGCTGGGCGCGGCAGCTGGTCTGATCGGGATCGTTCTTGCGAGCGCACTGTCTTGGGGAATCCTCTATTTCATCCTGGACCTGCCCTGGACGCTCCAGCCTGACATCTTGGCCAGCGGGTTTGTCCTCTCCGTGCTGCTCGCACTCGCCGTCGGTTTCCTCAGTACCTTCCGTATCCTCGGCCAACACCCCCTCGCTGTGCTGCGACATGAATGACAGGGACCGGGTGAGAGGCGGCCTGGGTGGTTGGCGGGAAGAACAGACGGGGAGAGGGGCTCACAGCAGATGAGGAAGCTCCCCATCTCTGATTTAGCCGCCCCTCCTGCCGCTCAAGGTTTTGATCGATGGGACCGATATTCCTATCCGGGGCAGCGACATCTCCGGCCACCTTCCAAGAACCAAGCCTGGCTCAGGGATCTGCTGGATGTGTTCTGTCTCTGGACAAGGAGGTCGCCATGCGAATGAAGCCCACCCTCATTGCGGTCCTAGCGGGCGTGCTTTTCGCCCTACCTTCTCTCACCTGGTCGGCACCGGTCGGCGGCCACGACTGTGTGAAGCAGGGGAAACAGGGATACCGATGCGTCAAGGGCCCCTTAGCGGGGCAGACCTTCCCCTCTCAGCAGGCCATGGTGGCGGCGCTACGCAAAGGGTCCAGCAATGAGAGCGCGGCGATGGAGAGCAAGTCGGCGGTGAAGAAGGGCAAGGCCTCAGCCAAGAGGTCGGGCAAGGGCGCTTGACACTCACCTGAAAATGAAGCTGATCCTGCCTGTTCGTATCTCCGTACGCTTCAACACCCCTCCAGCTCAGACCCACTAGAGGATTTCCGGGAAGCGTAGGAAGGCACCCCCGCTGCGACCTCGCTACTTCTTCGTGAACCTTTCCAGATACTGCCTCAATGCCGCCCCGTCTCGCTCGCGCAGGGTTACCAGGATGCGGAGTTGCTCAAGATACTGCTCCAGCGTCTTTCCGCCCAGATCGATTTTCCGCTCCTGGAAGAAGGCGCGCACGTCCCGATCCAGCTCCTTGGTGGCCAACCCCACGATGCCCCCGCACATGCGGCGTAGGCCCTGCTTGGGAAATTTCCGGTCCATCTCCTCCCAGTTGGCCTTGACGAAGCGCCACGCCCGCTCTCGACCGTAGACGCTCATCAGGGAGACGCTGATTAAAAACGGCGCATCCTGCGTGCGAATCTCACCGTTCAGGGTCATGGTGAGCGTCCGTTCGAGCAGGGAGACCGGCTGGAAGGTGGCTAAGGCATAGAGATAGCGCCGTTCCTCCTGCGGCGTGGCGGCCGAGCGAAAGCGCGCGTGAAACTCCTCGTAGCGAGCGGCATCGCCCACGTGGGCCAGGATCGCGATGAGCGATGCCATCAGGTTCGGGTCGACAGAGCTGGTCCGGCCAGCTGCCACGTCGCGCGTATGTGCCGCATAGAGCTCGGCGGCCTGAGCCTGGACCTTCGTGTCGTTCCCGACCGTGCCGATAGCGCGGACGAGGTCCCCACGAAGCTGGCGCGTGAGGTCGTCCTCATTGGGGCGGGCCGTCCAGCCCAGTTCGGCCACCGCGGGGCCGACCCGATCGCGCACGAATGTCTCCAGCGCAGGACGATCGGCTGGTCCGACGATCCGGTTCAGGACCTGGAAGGATTCAAGCAGAACGGCCCAAACATTCTTGTCCCGTTCGGCCCGGAAGCGAGCGGTCAGCTCAAGATAGTCGGCCAGCGCCAGGAGACCAGCGATAGCCGCAGCCCACGCGTCATTCACCAGGTTGAACCGCTCGATCGCTGCGACGTGACTCGGGAGTGACTTGAACAGTCGCTCCAGCAGGTCCGGCGCGTACCGCACCCGATAGAAGCCATGGCCCCCTTCGTTCAGCAGAACGGATTCGAAGTCTGTGGGCAGGGCAAGCTTGGTCTCGGCCTCAGTGAGCAGCAGGCGCTTCGTTTCGGTCTTGCCACCGGCGGTGATCCGGAACTGAACCGGCACCTGCCAGCGATCATTCACCCCCACCCCTCCCTCCCCCCTCGGAGGGGGAGGGCTAGGGAGGGGGGGACCTCCCGGGTCCTCCAGATAGGTGAAACGTTGCTGGGCGATGCGGAGCCGGGAGCCCTGCTCCAGACTGACAGCCAGGAGCGGATAGCCCGGCCTGAAAATCCAGCCGTCCAGGAGGGCCGGCACCGGTTGCTTCGCCGCCCGTCCCAGGGCTGCCCACAGATCGCCGGTGTCGGCGTTGCCATAGGCGTGCGTGCGCAGGTAGTCGCGCACTCCGTCTCGGAAGACGTCAGGCCCCAGATGCTGCTCGAGCATGCGCAGCACCGAGGCACCCTTTTCATAGGTGAGCACGTCGAACATGGCATCGGCGTCGCGGGGGGCTCGCACGGGGTATTCGATCGGCCGGGAACTGTGAAGCCCGTCAACGGACAGCGCGGCGGCCCGTGAGACCCCGAAGGTGGTCCAGCGCCGCCAGTCGGGCTTCCATGAGTCCACGGCCAGCATCTCCATAAAGGTCGCGAAGGCCTCGTTGAGCCAGAGACCGTTCCACCAGCTCATGGTGACCAGGTCCCCGAACCACATGTGCGCGTTCTCGTGTGCGACGACATCGGCGATCCGTTCGATCTCGGCGTGGGTGGCGGTCCATCGGTCAACCAGCAAGGCGGTCTCACGAAACGTAATGGCACCCAGGTTCTCCATGGCACCCGAGGCAAAGTCCGGGACGGCCAGCAGATCCAGCTTGCCACCCGGATATGGAAGACCATAGTAGTGCTCGAAGAAGCGCAACGATGCGACCGCGGCTTCCTGACCGAACGACGCGAGGGCGCTCTTGCCGGGCACGCTCCAGACGCGAATGGGCGTCGCACCAACGGACACGGGCGGCGTCGCCTCCAGATTGCCCACGACGAACGCGACCAGGTAGGTGGACATGCGGATGGTCTCCGCGAACTGGAGAATCTTTTGCCCGTGTTCGATGCGCTCGGAAACGACCGCTGAATTGGACACGGCAGTCAGGGCGGGATCGATCTCCAGCGTCACGGCAAACACCGCCTTGAACGCCGGTTCGTCCCAACAGGGAAAGGCGCGGCGCGCATCCGTGGCTTCGAACTGGGTCGCGGCCAACACGTGGGTCTGGCCGCCGGTATCCTTATAGGTGCTGCGGTAGAACCCGCGCAGCTTGTCGTTCAAGGTCCCCCTGAAGGACAGCCGCAACCGCCAGGTGCCCGGCGCCAGCGTGGCGGGGAAAGTGATCCGGCACCGCTCGGTTGCCTCGTCGAGTTCCGCAGATCCCCGGTAGGATCGCCCACCATCCTGTTCGATCGACGCCTCGAGAATGTCGATCTCAGCTGCATTGAGCACGACGTCCGAGGTCGCCTGTCGCACCGTCACGGTGACCGTTTCGTGGCCGCTAAACGTGAAGGCCTGTAAGTCCGGGTTCAGCCGGAGATCGTACCGGCTCGGCAGGACGTGTTGGGGTAGGCGATAGGAGTCCACGGTAAGCCTCCGCGTCAACGGGTAGTCCGGTTCCTCGCCCGGCGGGCGTCGAACCAGAAAGCGGAAAATCGGAGCCTCGAAGGGTTCGCCGAGCCAGTACGCGCACCCGAGGGCGACCATCCGGCGGGCGAAAAGGTAGGCTGTTTCGAGCGCATGGCGACGGGTGATTGGCCCGCAGGAACGAGAGAGGGTATGAGGAATGAACCTGAGACCCTGCCTCAGGACCTGTGCCACCAAGCCCAACTCACCGCCTCGATGCCTTCTGAATCTCGACACCCTGCGGGGTCCCCACGATCAGGAGATCGGTTCGGCCCACAAACAGCCCGGTCTCGACCACGCCAGGGATCGCTTTCAGTCGGGCCTCGAGGCTCGCAGGGTCCTCGATACGGTCCACATGCAGATCCAGGATATAATGCCCACCGTCAGTTCTGAAGATCCCGCCGTCCCGCCTGCGAAGCACCGCCTTGATTCCCAGCGCTTCAATCGCGCGGGCAGTGCTGCCCCAGCCGAAGGGCACGACCTCGACGGGGAGCGGCATCGGATTCCCGAGGACCGGCACCCGCTTCGTGTGATCGATCACGATAATCAGTTGACGAGCTGACGCCGCAACGATCTTCTCCCTTAAGAGGGCGCCGCCCCCACCTTTGATCAGATTGAGGTGAGGATCCACCTGGTCCGCCCCGTCAATCGCCAGTTCGATGACCCATTCATCCTCCGTCTCCAGCAGGGGAATGCCGGACCGCTTCGCCAATTCGGCCGTTTCACGCGACGTTGGCACGCCCTTCATCATCAGCCCGGCTCTCACCCGCTCCGCCAGGGTCAGGACGACGTGCTTGGCAGTCGAGCCTGTGCCCAGCCCCACGACCATCCCGTCACGGACGTACTCGACCGCCGCCACCGCTGCCCGGCGCTTGAGAGTCTCAAGGTCTCCCGGGGAATTCACGATGAGGTAGCCACTCCTTGTTGGCCAGCAACGGATGCCGCACCCAAGAGAGCGGTCTTCTGGTTCATGATGACGCGCACCGGCATCGTGCTCAGGAGGCGCTTGTAGCGCCCCTTATTGGTGAAGGCCTGCAAGAACGTCCCGTCCTTCAATTTGGGAAGGATCTTCGGCGCGATTCCCCCGCCGAGATACACTCCATCCAGCGCCAGCGCCTTCAATGCCAGGTTCCCGGCTTCAGCCCCGTAGACGGCCGCGAACATGTCCAACGCCTGCACGCAGATCTCGGCTTGCTTGCTCAACCCCAGCTCGGTAATCACAGCGGCAGGGTCGCCGACCCGGAGGCGCTCCGCCACCCAGGTGGGCTCATTTTTCTTCGTGTCGCGCAGGAACTCATAGATGGCATGCAGCCCCGCACCCGACAGCACCCGTTCATAGCTGACGTGGAGATAGCTGGTGCGCAGGTGCCGGAGCAGCTCGATCTCGAGGTCGCTGGTCGGCGCGAAGCTGGCGTGCCCGCCCTCGGACGGCATCGGGTGATAGCGCCTGCCGTCCCAGAACAGGATCGCTTCGCCCAGGCCCGTGCCGGCCGCGATCAGCGCTATCGCGCTCTTGTGCGGTGGGGGTGATCCGGCGTTCAACACCTCCATCTCGTCGGGCCGCAGCACCAGCAGCCCGTAGGCCGTCGCCTCCAGGTCGTTGAGCAGCCGAACGGAGGGAATTCTGAATCGTGCGGCCAGCTCTGCCGCGTCTACGACCCACGGGAGATTGGTGGTCCGGCTCCGATTCTCGATCACCGGGCCGGCGACCCCAAAACAGGCCGCCGTGATCGCGTGATCCTGCTCTGTGCCCGCCCGGTCAGAGGCGGCGGTGGACGCATCGGACTCGTCTGTGGCATCGGAGCGAGGTGGCGGTGGTGTGAGGAATTCAGCGACGATCTCCTCCAGCGACTTGTAATCGGCACTGACAAAGCTCTGCTCTCGGGCGGCCTCGACGCGCTCGGTCTGCCAGTCGAACAGCCCCAGGTTCGTTTTCGTCCCGCCGATATCTCCTGCCAGAATCATTCACTCCTCATGAGAGACGATACCTTGCTTGGCGACCGTGAGCTCCGAGGCCGCAGCACGATCCAACAGCCAGATGAGCCGCCCGGCCACCGGCTGGATCAGCCTCGCCGGGAACCGCCGGTCATCCACGGAACGATCCTTGCAGCGATCATCGAGGACCGCTTGGACGGCCCTGGCCTTGCTCTTGCCTCCGACCATGAACACGACCGCCCGCGCCTGGTTGATCCCGGGCGCCGTCAGTGTCAATCGGGCCTTCACCCCCCGTGGTGCGACGTTCGTGACCACCAGGCGCTTGCTTTCCTCCAGCGCCGGTGTACCGGGAAACAACGATGCGGTATGGGCATCGTCTCCCAGTCCCAGCAAGATCAAGTCAAAACGTGGCCAGGACGGAGCAGGCACAGCAAACCGCTCGCGGATCAAGGTCTCGTACTGGGTGGCTGCTCGGTCCGGATCGTCAGACTCGCCGGGCATCCGAAAGACCCGATCCGGACCTATCCGGAGGGGTTCAAACAGGCCCTCCTTCGCCAGGTGGAAGTTACTCTCGGGATGGTCGGGAGGGACGCACCGTTCATCACTGAAATAGAATTCCACGGCCGTCCAATCGAGCTGGGAAGAGAATGCGGAACCCCGTAAGACTGCGTAGAGGGACTTCGGCGTGGAGCCACCTGACAGGGCCACCCGAAAGCGCCCGCCGCTCGCGAGAGCCTGCTGGCCTACCCAGACAAACAGCTCGGCTGCCTCGCGCGCCAGCTCTTCGCCATTGTCCATGATCCGGAGCTCGGGTGGCGCGCTCATCGTGTGTCCACAGGCCGCGTGAGTAACCTTCATTCCCTTGCGTGGAATGTTCGAGGCGCCAGCGCGGGTCGGCGTAGGCTGTGTCTATCTTAGGCTGCCTGTGAGGCAAAAGGCAAACGGCCGGAAAGGGGCGGGGTGATGGTGGGTTACCCTTGCTCGACGGGCTCCTCGGTTTCCTCCGGGACCTCAGCATTCTGCTCCTCAGGCTCTTCCTCGAGGCCGGCCAGAGCCACGGCCACTTTGTTCTCGACGTGTAGCGCGCCCACGATCGTGACCGGCGTCCCGATTGCGATGCGCTCGAACAACTGATCGATGTGCTGGTCCCGCAACATGATACACCCGAGTGTCTGGGTCATCAGCCCATCGCCGACGCCGTGAATCTCGATCTGCTCCCTGATCGCGGCCCCCGCGGGGATCGCGCCGCTCTGAAGATCCTGGCTGTAGCGACGGCGATCTTCGACATTCGGGTAGTCGAGGACCAGGGCGCGATAAAAGCGCGTCTCGCCGCGATCTTGCTGTTCGATGATGCGGTACGACCCCTCAGGGGTGGCCCCATCCCCCCGGTACCGCTTCTGCAGGACGCCGTTGTAGCCGAGCCGGATCGGATAGGAAACCACCGCGCGGCCATCTCGATAGAGCGTCAGACGGCGATCCGCCTTGGTGATAACGATCGCGGCGGCATGATGGGCCGCTGACCACCGGACCGTTCGCTGAACCATCCGGCGCCACACTGCCACCCGCTCGTCGTCCGCATACCGCGCGAGGGCGGTCGTCAAGATCGTCGTCTGATCCTCCATGAGCCGGGAGGCCTGCTCCACCGCATCAAGGGATCGCGCATAGAGTCCTTGTTTATAGTAGGAGCGCCCTTGCCTGAGCAGCAGTTCGGTCTCGACCGGCTTGCGCTCCAGAACAACTCGCCCTCCAGTCTTCTCGATCTGGCCGGCGAACCGGGCCAGACGCCGCTCGAGCCAATCCAGACGTTGCTGCGCGTCGAGGCGCTCCTCCTCTCTCGTCTCCCGTGCGATCGTGACCGCTTGTTCACCTTCTTCCTGGACTGCGCCCAGTTCGGTTGCCAAGGGGTTGGGTTCCCAGGGCCACCGAATTTCTTCCTCGGATAACAGACGACCCTTGACGGTCACCCAATGTCCCACGAACCGCGCATACTCCTCGGGTGCATACTCTGCAGCGCGAATCTGGACCAGTTCTTGGTCCAGGGCTTCCACCGACTCAAGTAGTTCAGGAGGAGCCTTCTGCACGCAGCCGAACAGCAGACCGACGATCAGGCAGACGGCCAACAGACAGGACCCTATGGCAAGGACGGTCGGCGTGTTCATGACCCTCTACTTCGGCTTCGTTGTTATCCTTTTTTGCCCCTTGGCTGCCACGGCGGCGGACAGCGCAGTCCGCACCTCGACCGCCAGCGCCTCGCTCTTCTGTGCAATCGCTCCGGCTTTCACTTGAGCGGCCTGATAATCACCGCTATCCAGAGCGGCCTGGACTTGAGCCAGCGAGGCGGTCAATCCATCCGCATCAACTTTCTGCGCGACCAACGCCGCCCGGTTTCCCCCGGCAAGCGCCTGATCCAGTAGCTCTTGGGTCGCCTTCACGGAAGCCTGAGCGGCTTGCTGCGCCTGTAAGGCGGCTGCCTTGGCATCCTCGCGCATGCGTGTGGCCTCACTGGTCACCCGTGCCGCATCCATCTGAATGGCTTCCAACAGCTCCTCGGCCTGACTGTAATCGCGGAGGAAGACAAACTTCGCTTCCTGGGTCGCAATCTGCTCTTTCGCGGTGGTCAGCATACCCTCCAGCTTAGCATACCGTTCGCCCAAGTAACTCGGGGCGCCGGCCGCCCGGGCCTCGCTGATGGCCTGTTCTGCTGAGGCGATCTTCTCAGTCGGAACCTTCGTGCACCCGATGACGACGAAGGAGAGGGATACGAGGGCGACAGTCAGCTGCTTCGTCATCAAGGAGCTCTCCTCTCGAGGAAATTGAGATCTGCTATCACGAACCTTGCCGATCACGGGACTGACGGGTGGTGTCGCAGGAATTGAAATCAGGGACCACCGTGGGGAACGCCGGTACGTCAGAAGGAGGAAAACCGGCGATCCCTTCGATCGAGGAGCAACTCGACCGAAGGGAGCCGGTCTTCCATCACGAGCACCTTACTTCTTCTCAGCCTTCTTCTTGCTGTGCTTCTTGTCAGCTTTCTTGCCCTCTTCCTTCTTCTCCGCCGGAGCAGTGGCAGGAGCGGCAGGGGCCGCAACAGCCGGGGTCTCGGTAGCCGGAGCGGCTGCCTTCTCGTCGGCCTGGACAAACGTGGCGACACCGAACGTCAGCCCAACAACTAACGCCATTAGGGATAGCAACGTCTTCATCGTGCAATCACCTCCTCTCTGTTCTCATTTCGTCTCAGAGCACGCGGTGAGCGGTCCCGCCCTCGAGAAACAAACCGGACGCAACGCAAACGGAATGCCAGGCAGTGGATTCCCGGGAGAGTCTATTTATCAGGCGGTTGCATGCACCTTGCGAGGGTGAGGAACGAAGGGGATGCCACGCGCCTGTGGCGAATTTGTCTTCGACGTGCAAGGCCGCCCCAGGGTGCTAAGCGGATCCAGCTGTTCCCAGCACCTGGAATGCGGGCCACTCGTTGCGCATGACTGGCCTTCACACACAGCCAGAGCGAGCACCCTGTCGCGCGGAACTGCTCGCTGCCAGAAGCCACTCGGCACGGACTCCACCGAGTAACCCCGGTGTTATCCCGGCTTGCTTGTGCCTCGAACATGCGCGAGTCTCGTGACGGCACCTCGCGCGAAAGGAGCCCACCATGCTCAAGTTCCTCCATCGACTGTTCACCCAGATCGCTCCACGGTGGCGCTGGCTCTGGGACTGGCTGACGGGTCGCTCAGCCCGGTCAGGGGTCTTTCGCCGCCGCCCAGCCGCGGTGGCGTGGCGGCCGGGATACCGGCCGCCCAAACCCCAGTGGGTCAGAACGGAAGTGATCCGCCTGAAAACCCTGATGCCCGAGGCCGGCTGCCGGACGATCGCCCATCTGTTCAACCGGCGCTTTCGCACGACACGAGACATGACCGTCGGCAAGACCTATGTCGCGGACACCCTCCGTCGGCACCAGCACCTCATCCTGGAGGCGCGGCGTAGGCTGAAACACCGGAGGCCGCGCCCGGTGCCCCGCAATCTGATCTGGGGGCTCGATCTCACGGTCCACGCCGACGCGAGCGGCGCCCGCCATCTGATTTTGGGCATCCTGGATCACGCGAGTCGAGCCTGCCTGGCCTTGCGGACGGTGCGCGACAAATCCACGCTGCGGCTGCTCCAGATTCTCCTCGCCACGTGTCAGTGGTACGGACGCCCGAAGTTTCTGCGGACCGACAATGAGGCGAGCCTGACCACCTGGCGCATGCAACTCTGGCTGTGGCTGCTGGGCATCCGGCCTCAACGCACCGATCCGCACTGCCCCTGGCAGAACGGGAGGGTCGAGCGCTTCTTTGGTACCCTGAAAGCGCACCTGGATTGGTGGCAGATGGACAGTCGCGAGCAGCTTGAGGAAACCCTGGGGCAGTTCAGACTGTGGTACAACCACCTCCGGCCGCATCAGCACCTGCAGGGCCGGACGCCGGCTGAAGCCTGGGCGGGATGTGAGAGCTCTTCCCAGCCGCTCCTTGGTGAGTGCTGGAGCGTGGGGGTAGAGAGGTGGCTGCAGTGGTACTACGGGCCAGCCAGACAGGAGCCCGGATGATCTGAGGCGAAGGCTGGGCATTGCCGTTGGGGGAGCGAGGAGGTCGTCCGGGCTTACGTTGGCCCTTGGCTAGTTCCCGAGACGATCGGCCGCGTGGAGCACGCGGGCCAGGCTGCCGACCTGCAAAAACGGTCTTCACACGACTCGCCGCCCCCGGTTAGGCGTTCCCAGATGACGAGAAAGGCGGTCGGGAGGGACGCACCCGGGGCGTCCGGACAGCGCGGACGGGACACCCCGAGGACTGTCAAGAAAAGACTCCCGATAATCATCTCGAAGGCTCCTCACGTGGAGTGTAGAGTGAGCGTCATGCCCGATACGGTGTCACTCACCCACTCCAACAGAGAGGAGGCTCAGATGAGGTGCTATGCCG
>Ga0187892_10004206_pt1 | contig 24567 bp, 22 predicted proteins | sample MA1701073metaG_FD_139345 | JGI IMG/M metagenome (GOLD analysis project Ga0187892, IMG submission 139345) | Bio-ooze microbial communities from a basaltic lava cave in the Kipuka Kanohina Cave System on the Island of Hawaii, USA - MA170107-3 metaG ... | reverse complement strand
AGTTCTTCCTGTCGCTCGAAGATGACCTGATGCGCCTGTTCAACTCGGAGCGGGTGGCCGGCATCATGGAGCGGCTGGGCGCGCAGGAAGGCGAGGTGATCACGCACGCGCTGGTGACGCGTTCGATCGGCAGTGCGCAGAAGCGGGTCGAGATGCAGAACTTCGAGGCCCGCAAGCGGCTGCTCGAGTATGACGACGTGATGAACCAGCAACGAGAAGTCATCTACGATCGTCGCCTGTTCGCGCTCGAGGGCGGCGAAGATCTCAAGGCCGAAGTCTGGGACAACATCGAGAACGCCGTGCGCACCATGGTCCGGGAATTCGCTCCCGAGGACGCGCACGCAGACGACTGGGATTTTGCCGGACTGCGCAACCGCCTGCTGCTCGAGCTGTCCGTGATCGTCGATGAACTGCCGCGCGAGAACGATGCGGAAGCGGAGCCGCCATTCACGGACCGGGATGCGCTGGTGAACGCCGTGCTGGGACGGGTGCGCGAGACGTTCAAGCGCAAGGTTGTGTCCTTCGGCGAACACCAGGACGGCGTACTGTCGTATGTGCTGCTGAACACGATCGACCAGAAATGGCGCGATCATCTTTACGATCTGGATCACCTGAAGGCGTCGATCGGGTTCCGCGGCTGGGGCCAGAAGGACCCGCTCATCGAGTACAAGCAGGAAGCGTACTCGATGTTCGTCGACCTGATGACGGACATCCGGAAGCAGGTCGCATCGATGACGTTCCGCATGCAGGTGACGGTCCAGCGTCCGCCGTTGCCGCCGCCGCCGACGAAGAAGCTGATCCTCACGGGTCCGGGCGATGGCGGTGGCTCGCTGCGCGGGCTCGAGCCCCGGCGAGAAGTGGCGAGTCCGGCCGAGCCCGAGGAAGCGGATGCGCTGGCCGCTGCGTTCTCCGGCAGCCAGCGCGTCGCACGCGCGGCGGCGCCGGCGCTCGGGCCGTCAGGACCGGACGTGCGAAAGCTGCAGACCAGCCACGGGGACGGGCCAGCGGTCAAGGCCGCACCGGTCCGCGTGGAGGCGAAGATCGGTCGAAACGATCCATGTCCCTGCGGCTCGGGCAAGAAATACAAGAAGTGCCACGGCATAGGGGATTGAGCGATGAGCGGCGTCCGGGCACGGCCCAGTCGACAGAAGATCCGGGGATAAGGCACGGGGACGGAAACCTGATGGGGATACAGGGCACGAGCCGGGGCGCCTGAACGGGTACGAGCTGGGGTCCGGCATTCGACACTGGCCGGAGTCGGACCGACCGCGGGAACGGCTGCGCAGCGCGGGACCGGCGGCCTTGTCCGTCCGTGAGCTGCTGGCGATCCTGATCGGTAGCGGGCAGAAGGGTCGCTCCGCGGTCGAAGTGGCGGCAGAGCTGCTGCGGCGCGCGGGCTCGATCCGCCGTCTTGCGGGAGCGGGTCCGCGCGAGCTGGAGCAGGTGGCGGGCGTGGGGCCGGCGGTTGCCGCGCGCGTTTCCGCGGCGCTCGAGCTGGGCCGCCGCCTGGCGCGCGAAGAGCCGGAATCGCGCAAGCAGATCAAGGGCGCGAAAGACGTGTACGAGCGGTGCGCGCCGACGCTGCGCGACCTGGTACAGGAAGAGTTTCGCGTGCTGCTGCTCAACACGCATCACGCCGTTCTGCGGGAGCTGGTCGTGACGCGCGGCACGCTGGACACCTCGGTGATTCACGCGCGCGAAGTGTTCCGCGCCGCCATTCTCGAGAGCGCGGCCGCGGTGATTCTGGTGCACAATCATCCGTCGGGCGATCCCACGCCATCGCCGGACGATCAGGCGGTGACGTCCAAGCTCACGGCGGCCGGGCGCACAGTGGGCATTCCCGTTCTCGACCACGTGATCATCGGGGACGGCCGTTACCTCTCATTCGTGGAAGCCGGCCTGTTCGCACCGGCCTGAGGCAGATGGCCACGACGGAACCCAAGGTTCGGGCCGCGTCCCCGCTCGCGGCGCTACCGCCCCGGCTCCGCGAATCGCTCGAGCCGCACGCGGAGCGTCTGGACTTCGACCAGATCGCACGCGCCTACGCGTTCGGCGCCCGCGCACACACAGGCCAGAAGCGCGCATCGGGCGAAGAGTTCACCGTACACCTCGTCGAAGTCGCAAAGATCCTGGCTGACCTGCACCTCGACTCCGTGTCCATTGCCGCGGCACTCATCCATGACGTGGTCGAGGACACGACCATCACGCTGGACATGGTGCAGGTGGAGTTCGGCCCGGAAGTCGCCCGCATTGTCGATGGCGTAACCAAGATCGGCAAGGTGCAGTTCCAGTCGAGCACGGAGCAGCAGGTCGAGAACTATCGCAAGCTGCTGCTCTCGATGGCGCAGGACGCGCGCGTCATCGTGATCAAACTGGCGGACCGGTTGCACAACATGCGCACGCTCGAGCACCTGCGCCCGGAAAAGCGACGGCGCATCGGCCTCGAGACGCGCGAGATCTACGCACCGCTGGCCCACCGCCTGGGCATGGCGCAGCTGCGCTGGGAACTCGAGGACCTTGCCTTCAAGAATCTCGAGCCGGAAGCGTACCGCGACCTGGCGGAGAAGATTGCCGAGAAGCGGGCCGAGCGCGAAGCGCAGATCGAAGCGCTGCGCGGGCCGCTCGAGGAAGAGCTGCGCCGGGCCGGCATCCCGTGCGAAGTCTACGGCCGGCCCAAGCACCTGTGGTCCATCCACAAGAAGATGATGAAGCGCGGCAAGCCGTACGAGGAGATCTACGATCTCATGGCGATCCGCGTGGTCACGGACAACGTGGCGAACTGCTACCATGCCCTGGGCGTCATCCACAACAAGTGGACTCCGCTGCAGGAGCGGTTCCACGACTACATCGCGACACCCAAGTCGAACATGTACCGGTCGCTGCACACGACCATCTTCGGACCGTTCGGCCGGCTCTACGAGATCCAGATCCGCACCCATGAGATGCACCGCACGGCCGAGTATGGTATCGCCGCGCACTGGCGCTACAAGGAGGGTGAGCGGCGGAGCGCGGACGACGTCGATGAGCGGCTGACCTGGTTCCGGCAGGTGCTCGAGTGGCAGCAGGAAACGCGGGAGCCGGAGGAATTCATGGAGTTCCTCCGGATCGACCTGTTCCAGGACGAGATCTTCGTGTTCACGCCGCGCGGCGACGTGAAACAGCTGCCCAAGGGCGCGACGCCCATCGATTTTGCGTTTGCCGTGCACACGGAAGTCGGCTACCACTGCGCGGGCGCGCGCATCAACGGGCGGCTCTCGCCGCTCTCGCGCGAGCTGAAGAACGGCGACACGGTCGAAGTCATGACGGACCCGCGCCACAAGCCGTCGCGCGACTGGCTGGCGTTCGTGAAGACGGCGCGCGCGCGCCAGAAGATCCGGCAGTGGATCAAGCAGGAAGAGTCCGCGGCGGCGATCGAGCTGGGCCGCGAGCTGTTCGAGCGCGAGCTGCGCAAGGCGCGGAAGGGGCGGCCCACGGAGGACACGCTGCAGACCGCGGCCGAAGGCCTGGGCCATTCCAACTTCGAGCAGGTCCTGGCCGAGCTGGGCCGCGGCGACCTCGGCCCCAATGCCATCCTCGCGGCTCTGTTCCCGGGTGAGGAGCCCGCGCCCGAGAAACCACCCAGTGCACTGGAGCGACTGGTCAATCGTGTCCGCGGCACCGGCCGCGGCGTGAAGATTCAGGGCCTCGACAACATGATGGTTCGCTATTCCCAGTGTTGTCAGCCGGTGCCGGGCGACCACGTGATCGGCTACATCACGCGCGGCCGTGGCATCTCCATTCACCGGACCGACTGTCCCAACGTTCTCAACCTGGCGTCTCACCCGGAACGTCGCGTCGAGATCGACTGGGCCGCGGAAGAGGATGCGCGCTTCCTGGTCCGTCTGGTCGTGGAGGGCAATGACCGGCGTGGCCTGCTGTCGGATGTCGCAAGCGCCATCTCGGAAACCGGAACGAACATCCAGTCGGCGGAAATGCGCGCGGTCGAGGGCGGCATGACGGGCGCGTTCGTGGTCGAAGTGCAGGATCTCGCGCACCTGAAGCGCGTGATCAAGGCAGTTCGTCGCGTGAACGGCGTGCAGAGCGTCGAGCGGCAGGAGCACGTGGTCGAGCCCGAGCCCACCGAAATCGAGAGCGCGGCCGACGAGGAGTAGGACCGGACGTGTACGGTGCACATCAATGGATGGTGAACATGCCTGCATCGAGCTCGAAAGGTTCCGGCACGTCGCCAGCCAGAGAAGCACCCACGAAACGCCGGCACATCTGACCCGGCGTTCCTGGTATCGCGAACCATGGCGAAGCGAGATTGGTCTCGGGCAGAAGTCGAAGCCACGGTTGCTTCCTACTTCCACATGCTCGAGCTGGGCCTCGCGGGCGAACGGTTCAGCAAGACCGCTCACCGGAATGCGCTTCTTCGACTCCTCGATAAGCGCACGCCCGGTGCCATTGAGAGGAAGCACGGCAACATCAGCGCGATACTGATCGAAGAGCACGTACCGTATATCTCAGGTTACAAACCCTACGGCAATTACCAGGGCCTTCTCCGGGAGGTGGTCCTGGACCAGCTGGCCGCGCGGTCCAGGACGCGTGCCTTGATCGAAGCGGAAGCCATGCGGGTGCCGGAGTTGCCGGATGTGGATGACCTGACCCGAATCCTCACGTCCCGGCCGCGACAGCGCCCGGGAATGCGAAGCCCGACGCCGCGCCGTGGACCGTCTCGCGCGCCCGTGGATTACGTTCTCATGGAAGCACGCAACAGCGCCCTGGGACGCGCGGGTGAGTCGTTCGTTCTCAACCTCGAGCGCGCGCGGCTCGAAGTGGCAGGTAAAAGCCGCCTCGCCGCCAGCATTCATCACGTATCTGTGGAGCGAGGCGACGGCCTTGGCTACGACATTCTATCGTTCGATGTGGACAGCCGTGAGCGTCTGATTGAGGTGAAAACGACGAAACACGGAGAATACACGCCGTTCTACGTCTCGAGGAATGAATTGGAGGTTTCCAGACAGTCGGCCGAGCAGTATCACCTTTACCGCGTGTACTCGTTCGGACGCACGACGCGGGTGTTCACCGTTCCCGGGGCACTGGACCAGGCTTTTGAAATTGAGCCGAGTGCCTACGTCGCAAGGGTCGGCTGACGGATTACACCGTACGTAGTACGATCAGCGAGCCAGGACGACGTGTCACCATCGCGACCGCTGGTGGAACTCCGGGATACCCGAGCGGACGAGCTGAGCCGGATCGCAGAAATGGAATCAGGCGATGCGGGCCGGTACATCCTTGCGTACTCGCTCGAGCGCCATCAACGCGAGTTCGCGAGCGCCGGTGTACGGTACAAATCGATCGGGCAGGATGATGCGCTGATCGGCTTCGTGCTCCTGGTCCTGGATGCGGATGGCGAGAGCGTCGAGTTCCGGCGCATCGTGGTGGCGCGGCCGGGCAGCGGCATTGGAACGGTGATCGTGAACCGGGTCGGTGAACTTGCGCGAACGGAGCTTGGCCGCAGCCGCGTGTGGCTCGATGTTTTCGAGGACAATGAACGGGCGCGCCACGTCTACGAGAAGTGCGGCTACCGTCCGTTCGGCCGCGCGCAGCACGAGGGTCGAACTCTGCTGCAGTACGAGCGACGTGTCTGATCGGCGGCGGCGCCGACACCCGCCCGGCCCATCGGTGTAGGATGCGCCATGCCTGACACCTTCGATCTCGAGCTGCCGTTCGGCCTGTCGGGCGACCAGCCGCAAGCCATCCGCGAGCTGACCGAGGGCCTGGCCCGGGGCGACAAGTTTCAGACGCTGCTGGGCGTGACCGGTTCCGGAAAGACCGTCACCATGGCGTCGGCGATCGCCGCATACGGCCGGCCCACCCTCGTGATGAGCCACAACAAGACGCTGGCCGCACAGTTGTACGGCGAGCTCAAGGGGTTCTTCCCGCGGAACGCCGTCGAGTATTTCATCTCGTACTACGACTACTACCAGCCGGAAGCGTACGTGCCGGCGACGGACACGTACATCGAAAAGGACGCATCGATCAACGAGGACATCGAGCGGCTTCGGCTGCGCGCGACCTCGTCGCTGATGGAGCGGGAGGACGTGATCATTGTCGCGTCCGTCTCCTGCATCTACGGACTGGGCGATCCGCGCGAGTACCGCGAGCTGATGCTGGTGCTCGAGGCGGGCCAGGCGATCACGCGGCGCGACGTGCTGCAGGGGCTGGTCCGCATCCAGTACGCGCGAAACGACGTCGAATTCACGCGTGGCCACTTCCGCGTGCGAGGCGACTGCGTCGAAGTGTTCCCGGCGTACGATGAGCAGGGGATCCGCATTGAATTGTTCGGTGATGAGATCGAGCGCATCTCGCGGTTCGATCCACTGACCGGCCAGACCATTGCGCGGTTGCCGCGCGCGGCCATTTATCCGGCCACCCACTTCGTCACGCAGCGCAGCACGGTCGAGCGCGCGGTCCACCGCATCCGCGCGGAGCTGGAGGAGCGGCTGCTTGAGCTGCGCGGCGCGAACAAGCTGCTGGAAGCGCAGCGGCTGGAGCAGCGCACGAACTTCGACATCGAGATGCTTCTCGAGATCGGCACGTGCCCCGGCGTCGAGAACTACTCGCGCCACCTTGCCGGTCGCGCAGCGGGCGAACGGCCCGCTTGCCTGTTCGATTACTTCCCCGAAGACTTCCTCACGATTGTCGATGAATCGCACCAGAGCGTGCCGCAGATCCGCGGGATGTACAACGGCGACCGTTCGCGGAAGGAAGTTCTGGTGGAGCACGGGTTCCGCCTGCCCAGCGCGCTGGACAACCGGCCGCTGAAGTTCGACGAATGGGAATCGCTGGTCGAGCGGGCGCTGTTCGTGTCGGCGACGCCGGGTGAATTCGAGCTGGGCCGCTCGCACGGCGTGATCGTCGAGCAGCTCATCCGCCCGACGGGACTGATCGATCCGGAAGTGGAAGTGCGGCCGGTGAAGGGCCAGATCGACGACCTGATCGCGGAGATCCACGAACGCGCGCAGCGACAGGAGCGCGTGCTGGTCACTACACTGACCAAACGCATGGCGGAAGACCTGACTGAGTACCTGCAGCAGGTGGGCATTCGCGTACGCTACATGCACGCCGATATTGCGGCGATCGAGCGCATGGAGATCCTGCGCGATCTGCGGCTCGGCCGCTTCGATGTGCTGGTCGGCATCAACCTGTTGCGCGAGGGTCTCGACCTGCCGGAGGTCTCGCTGGTCGCGATTCTCGATGCCGACAAGGAAGGCTTCCTGCGCGATGAGCGTTCGCTCATCCAGACCATCGGCCGCGCTGCGCGCAACGTGCACGGCAAGGCGATCATGTACGCGGATCGCATCACCGGCTCGATGGCGCGCTGCATCGAGGAGACGGACCGGCGCCGCGCCGCGCAGCAGACCTACAACGCTGAGCACGGCATCACGCCGCAGAGCATCATCAAGAGCGTCGAGGAGCTGCTGCTCAGCACGCGCGTGGCGGATGCGCGTGGCGATCCGGCGCGCCGCGCGGCCCGACCCGAGCCGCGCGCGGATTACGCAACCGAGGTGAATCTCGAGGAATGGGCGAAGATCCTGGAGCAGCAGATGAACGAGGCGGCCGCCATGCTGGACTTCGAGAAGGCGGCCGTTCTGCGCGACGAGCTTCTCGAGGTGCGGGCGAAGCTGGGCTCGAAAGCGGCCGTCGCCTCGAGCGCGTAACCGTCACGGAAGCCGAGCTCGCCCGCTGGGGCGAGCAGGTGGGACGCACGGCCCGGCCGCCCATGGTGCTGGCGTTGCGGGGCGAGCTGGGCGCCGGCAAGTCCGTCCTCGCACGCGCCATCGCGCGCGGCGCGGGCGTGACATCGCCCATGCCATCCCCCACATTCAATCTGTTCTTCCGATACGACCGCCATCACGGCCCCGCTGTGGCCCACCTCGACCTGTACCGGCTGAACCGGCCGGATGAGGTCTGGGAGCTGGGCTGGGCCGAGCTGGGTGTGGGAGACGAGATCGTGCTGATCGAATGGCCCGAGCGCGCGGAATCGCTGCTTCCGCCGAACCGGTGGGATATCCGGCTCGCGCACACAGGCGATCCGGACCTTCGTGCAGTCTCCGGCCAGGCGCAGGGTGAGGTCCCGGTGCTGCCGCCCTTCGCGCGGCGGCGCAGCGCGCGCTGAAACCGGTCATGGCATCCGATCCCACGTCCACCGCGCGACGCGCCCGCGCGCCGTCTGCAGGGCCCGGCGCCGAAGCCCGCGACGACGCGCCGTGGCTGGCGCTCGAGACCGCTACGCCGCTCGGAAGCGTCGCGCTCGGCTGGCCGGACCGTCTCCTCGGCGAGATCACGATGGGCGTCGAAATCCGGCACTCGGAAGCGCTGATGCCCGCCATCGATTTCCTGCTGCACCGAACGCGGACCCTGCGCACCGCGCTCGCCGCCATCGTCGTGGGGGCGGGACCCGGATCGTTTACGGGCGTGCGCATTGCCGCCGCCACAGCCAAAGGCCTGGTTCATGCGCTGGGCGTGCCGCTCCACGCGCACTCGAGCCTCGCCGCACTCGCGGCGCCGGCGTTTCAAGACGACCGGCCCATCTGCGCGATGTTCGATGCGCGAAGAGACGAGGTCTACGCCGCGTGCTATCGCTTCGATGCGGCGCGCCGCGAGATCGTGACGCTGTTGCCCCCGGCGGCGCTCGCCATCGATGAGGTGCTCGACCGCTTTCGAGACGAGCCGATCTACATCGGAGAGGGTGCCGTACGGCACGCGGCGCGTATCCGCGAGCATGGCGGCGACGTGGCGCTGACTCCGCCTTCCATTCCGCGCGCCTCTTCCCTGATCTGGCTGGCAGGTCTGCCTGAAGCCGGGCGCGTGCACGACCCCGCCGCCTGGGAGCCGGAATACGTGCGGCCGCCCGGCGCCGAACGCGTCGTCACATGAGTGCGCTCGAACGCACCTATGTTCCCGACAACATCAGGGTCCGCATCATGCGCCCGGAGGACCTCGCCACCGTCGCTCAGATCGAGCAGGACTCCTACTCCGTGCCCTGGAGCGAAAGCACGTTCCGCAACCTGATTCTGCGCACGGACACCGACCTCATCTGCGCCGAGATCGACAGCGAACTCGTCGGGTACGCCGTGTGCTGGTACGTGGTCGACCAGGGCGAGCTCGGCAACGTCGCCGTCGATCTGCCGTGGCGCGGCCGCGGCATCGGCGGCCGCCTCGTCCTTGCCATCCTCGACCGCGCGCGACGACGCGGCGCCAGAGAAGTTTTCCTCGAAGTCCGGCGCAGCAACACCACCGCACAGCGGCTCTACCGCCGCCTCGGCTTTCGCGAAATCGGCGTGCGCAAGCAGTACTACGTGCGACCGGTCGAAGACGCGCTCGTCATGCGCGCGGTCCTCTGAGCGCGAGTCGGGCCCTCTTCGCCGGTCCGGCGTCGCAGGCAGCGGACCGTTTCGGGAATATCACATAAGTCTTTGTCAATGAATAAATTATGGGACTGGCTCGAGCCGGCGAGTCGCGGACGGACGGTGCGCGGGCCGACGCGCGGCCGGGGCCAGGGTGCTGGAGTAATCAAAGCCCATGATTCGACCGATACTTGGCGTTGAGAGGACAGCTTCGGGTGGGCCCGGCTCGGCGACCCGGGCGTCCCGGCATTTCCCCGCGAGGGTGGCGCTCGTAGAGGGCGGGTCTGGCGGGTGAGGGGCGCAGGGTTGTGAGCCGGAGCCTGAACCGGGTCCTGCTGATCGGCTACGTGGGCCGAGATCCACGGGTCGAGACGACGCGCACGGGAAGGCGCGTGGCGACGTTTTCAGTTGCGACGGACCGGGCCTCACGCGAGCGCAAGCAGCCGACGGACTGGCACATTGTGGTAGCGTGGGACGGGCTTGCGGACGAAGTCGGACGGTGGATCCGCAAGGGTGACCGCGTCTACGTGGAGGGCAGCCTGGAGACGCGGCAGACGGAATCGCCGCGAGGGCAGCGAACCTTCACGGAGATCATCGCGGCGGAAGTGATCCCGTTGAGCAGCCGGACAGAACACCTTCAGAAGGAGTGAGTCGTCCCTTGACAACTCGCACAGGCAACCCGGCCCGCATAGTACTCTCCCTGGTGACGGCGAGCGTGGCATGGAACGCGGCGCCGGTGATGGCCCAGCAGGCGGGCCAGGCAGCGGCGCAGGCGCGCGAGCACGTGGTGAAGCGCGGCGACACGCTGTGGGATCTGGCGCGCTTCTATCTGACGAATCCGTTCCTGTGGCCGGTGATTCACAAGGCGAATCTCGACGTGGTCGAGGACCCGCACTGGATCTATCCGGGCGAGCGGCTGAAGATCCCGGGAGTGGAGAGCGGCCTGCCCGTGGCGGTGCAGACGGACACGGGCCGGGCGGAAGTCCCGCCACCGATTCCGGAAGCGCAGCCGCAGGTGGAGCAGCGCGGGCCGGTGGCGATCGATCCGGGTCCGCGTTCGCGGTTCTACACGCCGCCTCCGCCAGTCGATGCGGCCCGGGCGACGGATCTGCGACTGACACGCGAGCCCCTTTACGCGGTGCCGCCTGCCGAGTATCTCTCGGCCGCCTGGCTGTCGGACACGGCGAACGTGAGCGTTCGCGGCCGGCTGATGGGTCTCGCGGATCCGGCGACGCAGCGCGACAAGCTGCCCGTGTTCCTGCACCCGTATGATCGCGTGCAGTTCACAAGTCTGCGCGGCGAGCCGCTGCAGGTGGGCGATTCGATGCTGGTCGCGCGGTTCGAAGCCCAGGTGGGCACGATGGGTCGCATGATCGTGCCGGTCGCGCTGGTGCGGGTCGATTCGATCGGTCCGGATGTGATGTCGGCGAAGGTGATCCGCCAGTACGCGATCACGCGCGCGGGCGACTACCTGATCCCGATGGACCGGACGCCCGAGATCGGGCGCGGCATGCCGCAGCCGGTGATGAACGGCGAGGAAGGCACGCTGGTCGCGTTCCTCGAGCGGGAGCCGCTGTACGGCACGATGGACAACGGCTTCATCGACATGGGAGAGGATGCCGGTCTGCGGATCGGTGATGAGTTGATCGCCTATGTGCCGCCGCGCCCGGCGCTCAAGAAGAATGTGACGCTGCCGGCCGAAGCCGTGGCGACGCTGCGCGTGGTGAAGGTGCGCGGCTCGAGCGCGACGGTTCGGGTCGGCGATGCGAGCAGCACGACGCTGCAGCCCGGCCTGCTCGTGCGCGTCGTACGCAAGATGCCCTGAGGCCACGGTACCGCCGCCGCGCGGCGGAATCCAGCCAAGGCCATGACACGGGCGCCGCAACCTGGGCGCCCGTGTCTGTTATCGAACACCAGAGAACGGAAGGGAAGCCGAGGATGCGGGTGCTCGTCACCGGGGGTGCGGGGTTCATCGGAGGTCACGTTGCGGAAGCGTACCTGGCCCGCGGCGATCAGGTCTGGATCGTCGACGACCTGACTTCAGGCCGCATGTCCAACGTGCCGCGCGGCGCCGAATTCGTGCAAATGGATATTCGCGATCCGGCGCTGGCGTCGCTCTTCGCGGAGGCGCGCTTCGACATCGTCAATCATCACGCAGCCCAGATCGATGTGCGCACCTCGGTGAGCGATCCGCGGAAGGATGCCGGCATCAACGTCGACGGATTCCTGAACGTTGCGGAGCTGGCGATGCGGCACCAGTGCCGGCGACTGATCTTCGTGTCTTCGGGTGGTGTGGTGTACGGCGAGCCGGAGGATCGGCCGACGCCCGAGCAGGCGCCGAAGCTGCCGCTCTCGCCGTACGGCGTGACCAAGCTCGCGGCCGAATTCTACCTTCACTATTACTACCGCGTGCACGGGCTCGACTACATCGCACTGCGCTATTCGAACGTTTACGGGCCGCGCCAGGATCCCCACGGCGAGGCCGGTGTAGTTGCCATCTTCTCGAAGCGGATCCTGGCGGGTGAGCCGCTCACGATCTTCGGCGATGGCGAGCAGACGAGAGACTACGTGTTCGTGAAGGATGTGGCCGCGGCCAGTCTCGTGCTCGGCGATGCGAAGCTGGGTCCGGCAACGACACTCGACGACCGCGCCTTCAACATCGGCACGAGTCAGGAGACTACCGTGAATCAGCTGGCAGCCGAGTTGCAGGCGGCGGCCCGCCGCCGCGTGGAGGTACGTCACGCTCCGGAGCGGCCGGGCGAGCTGCGCAACTCGTGCCTCGACATCCGCAGGGCCGCGCGCGCCGGCTGGCGGCCGGCCGCAACGCTGCAGTCCGGGCTCGAACAAACCTATCGGTACATCGCGGAAGCGGAGGGTCGACGCGCGTGATGCTACCGCCGCAGGCATCCCTGCCCGGGGCCTTCAACCTGATCCTGGTTTCGTCCCCCACGACAAGAGTGGTGCTGGCCGTGACGGCCCTGTTTTCGCTGGCCAGCTGGTGGATCATTCTCTGGAAATGGAAACAGTTTCGGAAGCTGCGTGCGGACGGCACGCGCTTCGTCGAGACGCTGGGCCGCACGCAACGGCTGGAGGACGCCTATCGCGTCGTCATGCGGCTGCCGGAGACCGCCTACGTTCGGATGTTCCGCGGTGGCATCAACTTCTTCAGCGAGCTGCGGCCGGGCGCGCTGCGGGAAAACGCGGCGCCGGCGCCGGGCCTTTCGGAAACGCAGCTGAACGCGCTGTGGCTGGTGCTCGAGAAGGTGCAGGACGAGGAGAGGGACACCCTGTCGGGCGGGCTCGTCTGGCTGGCCATTGTCGCCGTGATCTCGCCGCTGCTCGGGCTCCTGGGTACGGTTATCGGGGTAATGGATGCGTTTCTCGGAATCTCGGCCACGGGTTCCGCCGGCATTGAAGCCGTTGCGCCCGGCATTGCGGAAGCGCTGATCACCACGGCATTCGGACTGGTCGCGGCCATCCCCGCCGCGATCGCGTACAACTACTTCGGCGCGCGGCTCAATCGCTTCAGCGGCGAGCTGGAAGGCTTTGCCAGCGAATTCATCGGGACACTGGCGCGCGAGGGTCGGCTTTGAGCCGGCGTGACAACCGGCCGGGCGCGAGCGGCGTCACACACAACGAGGCACCGCGATGATGACATTCCGCCGCAAGCGGCGCGAGTTGCCCGTGAACGCGGAAATCAATCTGACGAACCTGATCGACGTGGCGTTCGTCCTGCTCATCATCTTCATGATCACGGCGCCGATCCTGCAGGGCGGGATCGAGCTCGAGCTGCCGGAAGCGGATGCCCGGCCGCTGCGCAACCGGGAAGCTGTCACCGTGAGCATTGCCCGCGATGGCACGTACTATGTCGAGAGGGCAAAAGTCAGTTCGCTCGAGGAACTCGAGACGATGCTGCGGACCTATACCCATGGCGACGACAAGCGGCCGGTCACCATCAGCGGCGATGGCCGCACGGAGTACCGGCACGTGGCGGCGGTGCTGGGCCTGGTAAACCGACTGGGACTCGACCCGCAGATCGTGGTCGACCCGAGGCGCGAACGGTAGCGCCATGAAGCCAGTGCAACGCGGCAAGGATACGGCGCAACGGACGCGGACCGGCAGTGTGTGGCTCGGCGCCAGCATTGGGCGCCGGCCGCCGCGTCCCGACCGCCGTTCGTTCGTTGGCTCCGCCATCTTCCACGGACTCCTGGCCGCCAGTCTCGCATTCACGACGTTCGTGGCCGCCGATGAGCCGGAGTATGAAGCGTTTCGCGTGAAGATCATCACGCCGGCGCCACAGGTCCGTGGAGAGCCGACGCCGACGCCGCCGCCGGAAACGCCGAGGATCGTGGCCGCGCCGCAGGAGACGAGGCCGGTCGAGCGGCGAGCGCCGGAGCCGGAAGTGAAGCGACCCACGCAGACGGCGGCCCCGGATACGACGCCGAAACCGAAGCCCGAGGAGCCGAAGCCGGTCGCCGGCGTGAACCCGGACTCGACATCGACGGGCGGAACGGGCCTGAACGTCGATCTCGCAGGCGCCGATTTCCCGTTTCCCGCATACCTCGAAAACATCATCACGCAGATGTACCGGTACTTCCGCTGGGAAGGCTCGAGCAGTCCCAGCGCGCGCGTGACCTTCTGCATCAATCGCGATGGCACGGTCGCCGGGCTCCGCCTGCGCGAGCGCTCGTCCGACTGGGACTTCAACACGAAGGTGCTCAGCGCGGTCGAAAACGCGGGCAAGCGCGCGGCCTTCGGTCCGCTGCCCGAGGGCTGGGTGCAGGACCGGCTCTGCGTGAATTTCGGATTCATCCCACAGGGCAGGTGAAATGAGGAACGGAACCAGGGCAAGGCGCGCGGACTTCCACGCAGCGCTGATTGCGGCCGGCCTCGCCGCCGTGGCCTCGCCGGCGGTCGGGCAGCAGGACACGACCAGGCTGCCGCCGGGCGTCGAACTCGAGATGCGCTACTCGAAGGCGGGCCGCCCGCTCGTCGCCGTCCGGCCGTTCACGGTATCCATCACGGGCGCCGGCCCGGCCGCGCGCGTGACCGAGATCGTCAGCAACGACCTCACGCTGAGCGACCGCTTCGAGATGCTGCCCGTGACCGAGTCGCTCGCGGCACCGGACTCGTTGCGCTACGACGTCTGGAACAGCCTCAACGTCGTCTACCTGATCACGGGTGACGTGCAGCCGAGCGGCAGCGGCTACCAGCTGCTGCTCACGGCCCACGATGTGGTGTACGGCCGCGAAAAACAGTCCGGCACGTTCCAGCTGCCGGGCGAGGCATCGGCGGATTTCCGGCTGGCGGTGCACGCTGCGTCGGACGCGCTCGTGAAATGGATCACGGGCCAGCCCGGCATGGCCGCCACGCGCATCGCGTTCCAGCGCGTGAACAACAACAGCTTCGACATCATGACCGTCGACTACGACGGCGAGAATCTGCGCCGGCTGTTCGGCTCACCCGACATGATCTACTCGCCGGCCTGGTCTCCGGACGGGCAGCGCATGGCGTACGCGCAGAAGAGCAACAGCCAGTGGCAGCTGGTCGAGCGTGAGCTGGCATCCGGCCGCACGCGCGTGCTGGCCCGCGGCGACCTGGTCTCCGGTGTCAGCTACGCGCCCGATGGCAGCCGCATCCTCTTCGACCTCTGGGTGCCCGGCCGCGGCGTGGCGCAGGGCCTCGAGGTCCACGCCTGGGAAGCGGCCTCCGGCCGCATCACGAAGCTGACCGAGAGCACGCAGGACAACATGCTCGCCTCGCTGTCGCCCGACGGCCGGCGCATCGCGTTCCTGTCGACGCGCACAGGCCGCCAGCACATCTATGTCGCCGATGCGGACGGCTCCAATGCGCGTGTGCTCACTCCATTCGGTGAGCGCGTCCAGTACAACGGGCCGGAATGGTCGCCGAACGGCTCGAAGATCGCCTTCCACGGCCAATCCCAGGGCACGTTCCAGATCATGGTCGCCGACGCGACACGGCCGGGTGGCCAGGTGACACAGCTGACGTCGCGCGGCGAGAATCAGGACCCGAGCTGGGCGCCCGACGGACGCCATATCGTGTACACTGGTGCTGGCGCTGAGGGCGAAGGCTTGTATGTTATTGATACGACAACGGGAAACATCCGGCTACTGACGCGCGGCCGCCGGCTGCGTTTCCCGGACTGGTCCATGTCGCTGGCTACGCCGGGCGTGGCCTCGCAGTAACCGTTCGAAGGAAGGGGTCCATTGCTCAAAGGAGAGGCGATGATTCGTCGCGCAGCGTTGTCCCTGGTCCTGTTGGCGAGCGTGGTTGCATGCTCGAGGCGGCAACCGCCGCCGGCGCCGCAACCGCCGCCCACCCAGACAACGACGACTATGACACCGACGCGAACCGCCCCGGACACGGCGGGTGAGGGGATGCGCCGGCTGGAAGCGGAGCGAGCTGCGACGACGCGCGAGATGCGCGGAGTACTCGAAGCGATGATCTTCTTCGACTACGACGACTCGCGGATCCGTGCGGACCAGGAAGGTGCATTGAACGCGAAGGCGCCGATTCTGCGCGCTAACCCGAGTGTTGCGCTGCTCGTCACGGGTCACGCGGACGAGCGGGGCTCGGGCGAATACAACCTGGCGCTCGGGCTGCGTCGCGCGAACGCGGTGCGGGACTTCCTGACGGCACTCGGCGTCGATGCCTCACGCATCACCACGGATACGATGGGTGAGGACCGGCCGCTGGATACGGGCACGACGGAAGCGGCGTACGCGCGCAACCGTCGGGCCGAGTCGGCGGTCAGCCGGGGCGGCGACGTCATCACGCGGCCAGGCCGGTGATGCGCCGCGTCGCCGGGGTGGCCGGAAGGCCGGGCCGCCGGGTGGCGATGGCGCTGCTCGTGGCGTCGACTGCGGCAGCGACAGGCTGCGCAACCAAGAAGGATCTCAAGCTGCTGCGTGAAGAAGTGCTCGCCCTGCAGTCCAGACAGGACTCGCTGTTTCGCGTGCAGGAGCGAAACAACCGTCTGCTGCTGGATACGGTCCGCGTCAGCTTCGACATTCAGCGGGACGCGGCCGGTCAGACGAGTCATCGGTTTCTGCAGCTCGAAGCGCAGCTCAGCCGCACCGAAGAGCTGCTCAACCAGATGCAGCTGATGGTGTCCGACCTGATCGCGCGCCTGAACCAGGAAGCGGCCGAGACGCCGGTGCGGCAGGGCGTGCCGGCGAATGCCGGGGCGCAGGTTTCGGCGCGAGAAGCGGCGGATGCGTATACCAGCGGCATGCAGCGGATGGCGGAGGGCGCGTTGACGACGGCACGAAGCGCGTTCGAGTTCATCCTGGAGCAGCATCCGAACGATCCGATTGCGCCGGACGCGCAGTTCCAGATCGGCATGACGTACAAGGGCGAGGCGAATCCGGAGCTTGCGATTGCGGCGTTCGAGAAAGTCGAGATGAACTGGCCGCAGTCGGCGCGCGCACCGCAGGCCCTGCTCCAGGCGTGCATCACGGCGGATGAGCAGGGCAACAAGGAGCGGGCCCGCGGCTTTGCGGATGCGCTGCAGAAGCGATTCCCGAATTCGCAGGAAGCCCAGTTGGCCAGGCAGCGCGTCGGCAGCTGACGATCTGCCCACACACGAATGCGCTGCCCGTTCTGCAGCAGCAACGACAATCGCGTTGTCGACTCACGGGTGTCCCGGGACGGCCGGGCCGTGCGCCGGCGGCGCGAATGTCTTTCATGCCAGCGCCGCTTCACCACGTACGAGTACGTGGAGGTACGCCAGCTCATGGTGCGGAAGCGCGATGGCTCGCTGGAGCGGTTCGACCGCGACAAGGTGCGCCACTCGATCGAGGTTTCCTGCCTGAAGCGGCCGATCTCGACCGAGGACATCGACGCCATGGTCGATCAGGTCGATGATGCCCTGGCGCGGCGCGGCGAAGACGACGTGGACAGCCAGGTCGTGGGCGCGCTGGTCATGGAGCAGCTCAAGGTGCGCGACCACGTGGCGTACGTTCGGTTTGCCTCGGTCTACCGGAACTTCCAGGACCTGGAGGAGTTCTACGAGGAACTCAGGGACCTGAGCGCGCGTAAGGCCAGAGCAGCTATGCAGCGCGACCAGGCCGAGCTTCCGCTCTTCGGCAGCCCATGAAGTTTCGCCGCTCCGAGAATCCCACGGCCGAGATGCCGTTCCTCGAGCATCTCGAAGAACTCCGCTGGCGCCTCTTGTGGAGTCTGCTGGCCCTGACCGTGGCCACTGTGGCTTCGTTCATTGTGGTCACGCAGTTCAACGTGATCGGCATCCTGAAGCGGCCGGCGGAGCCGTACCTGACGGCTACGGGCGGAGAGCTGGTCAACCTCACGGTGGTCGGCCCATTCTTCATCACGCTGAAGGTGGCCGTCTCCATGGGTCTGGTCCTGGCCTCGCCGATCATCTTCTACCAGGTGTGGTCGTTCCTCTCGCCTGCGTTGATGCCGAAGGAGAAGCGGGCGATCATTCCCGCGCTCTACCTCGGGCTGATCCTGTTCGCGGCAGGTGCGGCACTCGCCTACTTCGTGGCGCTGCCGTTCACGATGCGTTTCATGACCAACTTCCAGGCCGACAGCCTGGTCCAGTACATCACGGCGGATGACTACTTCGGCTTCGTGGTGAAACTGCTGCTGGGCTTTGGCGCCATGTTCGAGATGCCGGTGATCATCATGGTGCTGACGGCGATCGGGCTGGCCAACTCGAAGTTCCTGGCCTCCAAGCGAAGGTACGCTGTGGCCATCATGGCGATCGCGTCCGCACTGCTCACGCCGGGTGACGTGATCGTGCCCACCCTCGTGCTGATGGGCCCGCTGCTGCTGCTCTACGAGTTCAGTATCGTGCTTGCGAAGCTGGTCGAGAAGAAGACGCGGGCGAAGGAAACGCCGGCTGACAACGAGATTCTGCCGGAGGCCACGGCGTGAGCCGCGTGTGCCGGGCCGGCGCCTTCACGCTGTGCGCGCTCGCATGCGCGGCGGCGCAGGTAGCAGCCCAGCAGAAACCGCCGGATTCCATCAAGACGCGAATGCAGATCATCCAGGAGCGGCTGCGAAGTTTGCGGCCGCTCATCACAGACACGGCAGCCGCACGGGACTCCGCGCGCGTGGACTCGCTGCGGGCGGATTCCCTGCAGCGCGCGGAGCGCGCAGGCGCCACGATGTCCGCGCTGCCGCGCGACTCGATGATGTCGATTCTGGCGGCGCTGGGCGGCTATACCCTCACGGAATACAAGGCGGATACGGCGCTGTTCGCTGCGGACAGCAGCCGTCTGACGCTGCTGCGCCAGGCGCAGGTGCAGCGCGAGGGCCAGCAGATCGCGGCGGACAGTACGATCATCTTCGACCAGAACACGTCCATCGCGTGCGCACGCGGCGCCCCCATCGTCACCAGCACGGCCGGCGAAGCGCCCATGCGCGCGGACTCGCTCTGCTACAACGTCGACCTGAAGCGGGCCGTGGGCTATGGCGTAACCACCGAAATCACGGAAGGTGCCAACTGGATTGTCCACAGCAACGAGAGCTTCATGGTGGGTGATACGCTCTACAGCCACAACGGCATCTTCACGGACTGCAGTCTCGAGACACCCCACTACCACTTCGGGGCCGGCGAGCTGAAGTACATTGGCCGCGACATCATCGTGGCGCGGAACGTCACGTTCAATTTCCGCGATGTGCCGGTCTTCTGGTTCCCGTTCTTCGTGCAGAGCACGAAGCAGGGCCGGCGGAGCGGGATCCTGACGCCGCAGTTCGGTGTGAACGACATTGCGCGGACCAGTGCCGGCTACCAGCGCCGCATCTCGAACGTCGGCTTCTACTGGGCGATCAGCGATCATTACGGCGCCGAATTGGCCATGGGCTGGCACGCGCAGAACTTCACGGAGCTGCGCGGCACCGTCGACTTCCGCTACCTGCGTCAGTTCCTGGCGGGCAGCATGACGTACCGCAACATGTGGAAATCCGAGGGCGGCACGGACCGGACGATCAGCGTGAACAGCGACTGGCAGCCGGATGAACGCACCACGCTGCGTGCGGATATCAGCTACGCGTCCTCCACACAGTTCATCCGCCAGCGCTCGCTCGATCCCCGGGAACTCAACCAGTCCATCCGGTCCGGCGTCGGATTCAGCCGCCGCTTCAACTGGTCGACGTTCAACCTGAGCGGCTCGCGCGACCAGCGGATCAACGATGGTACGGTAGACATGTCGATTCCGGTGGCGCTGACGTTTCCGGCCGTTACGCTGTTTGCGGCGGCGCCGGGCGATGCACACTGGTACAACAACCTGACGTGGAACGGGAGCGCGCGCGCGAACCGGACGACCCGGGACGTGAAACCGGAGAACCCGAACCGCTCGACGCGCAGCCGGAACGAGATCTCGGGCGATGTCAGCAGCAGCTTCACGGTGGGCCGGCTCGGCGTCAGCCAGAGCATGAGCTACCGGGACGCCACAGACCTCGAGCGTACGTTTCCGGACACGAGCCTTGTCCTGCCCGAGCGTGGCGAGCGGGGCATCAACTGGAACACGGGCATCAACTTCCAGCAGCGGCTCATCGGCACGAGCACGATCACGCCGGGCATCAGCCTGAGCGGCAACATGATCCAGAACGACACGCTGGGCGCGGATTTCATTGCGGCGCCCACGCGCATCAACTTCAACGCATCACTGCGCACGGATCTTTTCAAGTTTCTTCCGGGCATTGCGTCGATCGAACGGATCCGGCACCGGCTCTCGCCGAGCTTCAGCTATACGTACTCGCCCTCGCCGGTGATCACGCAGCGGCAGCGCGAAGTCTTCCGGCTGACGGAAATCCAGGAGCAGAACCGGCTGACGATCGGGCTCAGTCAGACGTTCGAGGGCAAGCCGAGCGCGCCGGAGGGCCAGGACACGCTGACAGCGCGACCGGATTCGGCGGGCGGTCCGCGCCGGAAACCCGGCGTGCAGCCGATCACGCTGCTCTCGATCACGACGGACGCCGTGGTCTGGGACTTCGTGGAAGCGAAGAAGGGGTTCGGCGTGCAGACCATGGAGGTTGGCAACAACATCCAGTCCGACCTGCTGCGCGGGCTGCAGCTCAGCTTTGCGCACGACCTGTTCGAGGAGCGGACGGACTCGACGAACACGGTGGTGGGCCGCGAGTTCAAGCCGCATCTGAGCCGGCTGAACGCCTCCTTCAGCATCAATGCGGATTCGTGGTTTGCGCGGCTTCTCGGACTGGGCCGGTCGCAGCGCCAGCAGCAGCCGACGGCCCAGATGGGTGTGACGCCGCAGGACACGTCAGCAGCGCCGCAGGTACGCGAGTCCCAGGGGCAGTTCGGCCTGCTGGGCGACGGCCGGCAGCGCGATCCCAGGCCGGAGATGGGGCAGGGGAACTGGAACGTGTCCGTCAACTACGCGCTGTCGCGCCCGCGCGGCGGGCTGGGTCTGGGCGGCGAGAACCAGATGGTCCAGCTCAACATGTCGCTCCAGCCCACCGCGCAGTGGGCCGTGCAGTGGAACACGGGCTATTCGTTCACGAACAGCGAGTTCACCGATCATATCCTCACGTTCACGCGGCAGATGCACGACTGGGACGCGAATTTCGACTTCGTCAAGGCGCAGAACGGAAACTTCAGCTTCCAGTTCCGCGTGCAGCTGCGTGCCAATCCGGACATCAAGCTGGACTATCAGCAGCGGGAGCTGCAGAACCGCGTGCCCACGCAGTTCTGAGCGGTCTCGCCTGTTCGCGCGGCGGGGCCGGGTCTATCTTGGCGCGCCATGAGCAGTGCGCTCCGCATTGACGGCCAATCCCTGACGCTCGAGGCGATCGAGCACGTGTCGGGCACGGACGCGCCACCCGTAGAACTTGCAGCGGCGGCGCTCGGGCGCGTGAACGCGTCGCGCGCGGTCATCGACCGCGCGATCGCGGAGAATCGCGTCATCTACGGGATCAGCACGGGATTCGGCGCGCTTGCCGACGTCGTGATTCCCGCGGACCGCATCCGCGAGCTGCAATCCAATCTGATCCGCAGCCATTCCGCCGGCGTGGGTGATCCGCTTCCGCGCGACGAGGTCCGTGCGGTCCTGCTGCTGCGCGCGAACGTGCTCGCGGCAGGCTGCTCGGGCGTGCGTCCCGTGGTGATCGAACGACTGCTGGCGCTGCTGAACCGCGGCGTTCATCCCGTCGTGCCGGAGCTGGGCAGCGTGGGCGCATCCGGCGACCTGGCTCCGCTTGCGCACGTTGCGCTGACGCTGATGGGTGAAGGCGCCGCGGAGTATCAGGGCGAGCGCATCAACAGCCGGGAAGCCCTGCGGCGTGCGGGTATCGAACCGGTGTCGTATGAGGCGAAGGAAGGCCTCGCGCTGATCAACGGCACACAGGTTCAGACCGGCATCGGCGCGCTCGCGCTGATCCGGGCGGAACGCGCCATTGAGACCGCGGAAGTCGCGGGCGCCATGAGTCTCGAGGCGCTGCGCGGCACACCGGACGCCTTTGACGTGGCGATCCAGCGGGTCCGGCCGCATCCCGGCCAGATCGCGAGCGCGGCGCGGCTGCGCTGGCTGCTCCGCGATTCGGAGATCCGCGAGTCCCACCGCCACGGCGATCCGCGGGTCCAGGACGCGTATTCGCTCCGCTGCATGCCTCAAGTACACGGCGCCGCGCGTCACGCGCTGGCCTACGCGCGCACCGTCCTCGAAACCGAGATCAACAGCGTGACGGACAACCCGCTCGTGTTTCCCGAGGATGGCCGCATCCTGAGTGGCGGCAATTTCCACGGGCAGCCGGTCGCGCAGGTTCTGGATGTGGCCGCGCTCGCGTGCGCCGACATCGGCGCGATCAGCGAGCGCCGCATCGCTCGACTCGTCGACCCGGCACTTTCCGGACTGCCCGCCTTCCTGGTCGACGATCCCGGGGTCAACTCCGGCATGATGATGGCCCAGATCGTCGCCGCCGCACTGGTCGCCGAGCTGAGGCTCCGCGCACAGCCCGCCAGCACCGACAGCATCCCGACGGATGCGAATCGTGAGGATCACGTCTCCATGGGAGTGGGCGCGGCAATCAAGCTGCGCGCGGCGGTTCGCCTGCTCGAGTCGATACTCGCGCTGGAACTGCTCACGGCGGCGCAGGGCCTCGAGTTCCTCAAGCCGCTCGCCCCCGGCAAAGGCGTGGCCGAGGCGTTGACCCTGATCCGCGCGCAGGTCCCGAGGCTCAGCCGGGACCGCGAACTGGCGCCGGACATCCGCGCTCTCGAGAGCCTTGTCCACGCCGGGGCTCTTGCCAGCCTCGCCAGAGGGGCGCCGCTGACGTGAGCGAGATCACGCTGCTGACGGGGCTTCGCCAGGTCGCGACTTGCCAGACACCGGACGAGTCGAGCGTGCGTACCGGCCATGGCATCGCCCTGCGTGGCGACCGGGTCCTCGCCATTGCCAGAGATGTCGAGCTGCGGGCGCGGTACGCCGAGGCCGAGGTCATCGACGGCGAACAGGGTGTCATCACGCCGGGCTTTGTGGACTCCCATACGCACGCGGTCTTCGGCGTCTGGCGGGCCAGCGAATACGCGCTCCGTTGCCGGGGCGTGCCCTACATGGAGATTGCCCGGCGTGGCGGCGGCATCCTCGCGTCGGTTCGGGACGTCCGGGCGCGCAGCGAGGCCGAGCTGGTCGAGCTGGCGCGACCCCGGCTCCGGGAGATGCTCGAGTTTGGCACGACGACGGCCGAAATCAAGAGCGGCTACGGCCTCGACCTGGAGGCCGAACTCAAGATGCTGCGGGCAGTTAGGCGGCTTGCGGAGGAGGGTCCGGTCGAGCTGGTCGCCACCTTCATGGGAGCGCACGAGGTGGCCCCGGAGTACCGGGGGACGCCGGATGCCTACGTGGGGACGGTGATCCGGGACATGATCCCTGCCGTGGCGGCGGAGGGGCTGGCCGCATTTTGCGATGTCTTCATGGAACCCGGCGTTTTTGACGGCTCGCAGGCGAGGCAGATCCTGGAGGCCGGTATCCGGCACGGTCTTGTGCCGAAACTACATGCAGATGAGTTCGAGGGGTCGGGCGGGGCGGAGCTGGCGGCTGCGCTGGGCGCGGCGTCAGCGGACCACCTGGGCGCGATCAGCGCCGAGGGCATCCAGGCGCTGAGCGAGGCGCGCACGGTGGCCACGCTGCTGCCCACGACGCTGATGTTTCTGGGCAAACGAACGTACGCGCCTGCGCGTGAGCTGATCGATGCGGGCGCCGTAGTGGCGCTGGCGACGGACTTCAACCCCGGTACGTCGCCTTCGAGCAACATGGCGCTGGTGCTGACGCTCGCGTGTTCGCAGATGGGGATGCACCCGCTGGAGGCGCTGTACGCCGCAACCTTCGGCGGTGCGCGCGCGCTGCGGCTGACGGATGGGCGCGGAAAAGTGGTCGAGGGAGGGCCGGCCGATCTTGTTCTGTGGGACGTTCAGGATGCAGCGGAGATTCCGTATCACTTTGGACGACCTCGCGTGCGCGCGGTATGGAAGCGTGGCGTTCGCGTGCGCTGATGCGCGGCGCGGATCTGCGCGGTGCGGTGTCATGACGATACGGCTGGTGGAAGCCGTGCCCAACTTCAGCGAGGGCCGCAACCTCGAAGTCATCGAGGAAATCGCTCAGGCCATGCGCGATGCGGGCGCGGATGTGCTCGATAAGACGTCGGACCGCGATCATCATCGTTCGGTCATCACGGTGGCGGGATCACCCACGGTGGTCGAAGAAGCCGCCGTCGCGGCGGCGCGCGCCGCCAGGGAGCGCATCGATCTGCGCGGCCACGATGGGCTGCACCCGCGGATCGGCGCGATCGATGTGCTGCCATTCGTGCCCCTGCGCGGTGTCACGATGGAAGAAGCGCGGGCGCTCGCGCATCGCGCCGCACGGCGCATTGCGTTCGATGTGGGTATTCCCGTCTACTTCTACGGCCACGCGTCGGACCCGCCGGGACGCAAGCTCGCGGAACTGCGGCGCGGCGGCTTCGAAGCGCTGGTCCGGGGCTGGCCGGCGGACCGGGCGCCCGACGTGGTGCCGCCGGACTGGCCTCACGCAGGCGCGCATCCGACTGCCGGCGCGGTCTGCGTCGGCGCGCGGCGTGTGCTGCTCGCATGGAACGTCTGCGTGCGCGGCGTCGCGCCGCAGACCCTGCGCGCGCTTGCGCGCACGCTCCGCGAAAGCGAAGGCGGGTTCCCTGGCCT
>Ga0187892_10004205_pt1 | contig 24575 bp, 20 predicted proteins | sample MA1701073metaG_FD_139345 | JGI IMG/M metagenome (GOLD analysis project Ga0187892, IMG submission 139345) | Bio-ooze microbial communities from a basaltic lava cave in the Kipuka Kanohina Cave System on the Island of Hawaii, USA - MA170107-3 metaG ... | reverse complement strand
TCGGTGGTTACTTGTATTACAAATCTAGGAAACCAATTGGTAACTAGAACATCAGCGGCCAGCTGGAAAGACAAGGCTTTTATTTTCATCTCCTAGAATTTGCAACAGCGAAGTTAGCCCAGCGAAGCCAGCTTCCCAAGCTCGGGATCGCGGGTTCAAATGTTCGGTGGTCGCCAGAGTTTGAATTCACTATGCCTGCCCGGCCAAAAGTCATTCAATAGCTTTTCGACCATTCGAGTGCCCTCATGCAGGCGATGATTATTGAGCTGGAAATAGCTCTAGCTTGCACGTACCATACCCGTCATCTTCGAATTTGTTATAGCTTCCACCCTGAACTACGTCGATCCCTTGGAATTCACATTTAAAGCTGGCCGAACCCCCTTCGGAATGGGCAGGCACCTTTGTCCTTACCTCTTTGACGCAGTCCACATTGGCATAATGGACATAGCTCCCTGAGGAGTCGGTGTTTACTACGGCGTCGCCATACAGTGCCAACCTCGAAAACCCAGGGCCAGTGGCTACCGAAACCATCAGCTCCCCATCGCCCTTGATCACTGTTTCATCCTCAAGTCCATAGCCTACACAATGGTCCTTCGGAGGGCTCGTATTTTTGGAGCTTAGCGTTTCGAGATATCTCCCGGTACCTTGCCCTTCCCAAATGTGACTCCCGCTCGTAGGGTCAATAAACAAAGGCGTGGCCAAAAAGGTTCCAGAAGCTACTATTTCCCTAGTGGTCTGTGTGCAGATCCCAGATAGCTCATCGCACTTGTTCTCGGTCTTTGCGTAACGGTACTCGTAGCTCCCTTGCAGCGGTTTCACCAATGCTGCAGGAATCGTACCAACGTCCGATCCCTCAGAGTCACAGGGCGTTATCGTGTCTATTGCGTCCTGAACTCGCTCTTCCGTGACCGCCTTCAACATAGCCTCGTTTTGAGCAGCCATCCCTTCCAGGATTATCTTCACTGGGGTAACAATATGACCGCCAGCGTCGCCTCCACTGGCAAGACTGAATGAAGTTTTGGCCCCAAGATTCATGATTCTTACCGCAGTGTTAGAGTCCACCTCACTCCTTGCGTCCTCGATCTCGCCAACCAGTCTCGCTTTCTCTTCAGGGTGCTCATCGTAGAGTTTTTTCGTCAATAGGTTTGTTGGATTTTCGGCGCAATCGCGCAGGTCATCCAGCTTGCTTCTCCACGAATCCATATCCTTCACCATTTGTAATGCTTTGAAAGGACTCTCCAGAGTAGAGTATAAACTCAAAGCCTTACCCGCCTCCGGAATCGGGTATTTCTTTATCGTCGAGATCGTAACCGTGTCCACAAACACGCCCGGTTTCGAATTGCTCTGGGCCTGGGCAGCCGGGATAAGTCCCCATTCAGTACTCACTCCTATCTCCGTTCCCTGAATACTTGCTCTGAGCGATTCGGACATTGTTTCGTAGGGGAAAAAATACTGATAAGTCAGCTGCGTGGTCTCCTCGTCTATGGTTACAAAGTCGGATCTGATATCATAAACATTGCTCCAACCGGCAGCCGCCAGAATTTCTTCGCTAGTAGGAGAGTAAGTCTGATCCATCCTTAACCTCATTGTGACATCAAATGTCGAGTTATCCGGTGCAGTCTGGAAATAGTGTACAAATGTCTTATTCGCACTAATCAGTTGGATTTTCGTATCAGCGAGGAATTGAGCCGTTTCCCTATCAAGACCTTCATTATTCATGAGAGTATCGAGGATAGCTTGATCAGAGTCCACATCATCAAATTCAGTAGAACTCGTCTTCGGCTCAAGTCCTGCCGGCAACTGATCCTTATTAGGCAGTGAAGGCGAGTTGTTGATCGAAAGGCCAATCGCGACCACCACTCCCACCGCAACGATCGCCGCTCCAATAATCCAGATCTGGTTGGGCCTCACGCTGTTCCTTCTAGACGTTGCTGAGTATATGTGCTTTTAACTATCAATAATAAATGCACCCGGCTTTCAAAATGAAACAGTTCGAGATCTGGAGAAGACTTGAAAGACAAGGCTTTTATTTTCATCTCCTAAATTTGCACCAGTGCGAAGTTAGCCCAGCGAAGCCAGCTTCCCAAGCTCGGGATCGCGGGTTTGAATAAATTCGCCTCAACTTTAAATACGAATTGCATCGAAGTATCTACTATTGGTTTTTGAAGCGTTTGACGCCGAAAGCATAGCGGCTGGAATCGGCATTCTTATTCTCATATTGTTCATAGCAAGAGGCATTCGGGTCGTACGACCAACTGAGCGAATGGCTGTGGAAAGGCTTGGCAAGTTCGAAAGAATCAAGGACCAAGGTATCACCTGGATAATCCCCTTCATACACAAGAGCATCTTTGTAAATATCACAGAACAGATGACCGATGTTGAGAGCCAGGAAATTATTACAAAGGATAACCTGAATGCAAGGGTTGCTGCTCAGGTCTACTACAAAGTCAGGGAAGACGATCCGTCGGTAAAGAATGCCCTTTATAGAGTGAATGACTACAGGGCACAGATCATCGCGCTTGCACGAACTACGATGCGTAATGTTATTGGCGACAGGGATTTTTCGAATGTTAACAGCAAGCGAGGTGAGCTGAATAGTGAAATCATGTCACAAATTCAGAGACAAATTACTGAATGGGGTCTCGATGTTGTGAGAGTTGAAGTCAAAGAGATCGATCCACCCAAAGAAGTGCAAGAGACAATGAACGCTGTAATTCAGGCTAACAACAAGAAAGTCGCCGCAATAGACCTGGCGCAAGCCTTAGCAACGCAAGCTGACGGTGAAAGACAAGCTGCTATCAAGCGAGCAGAGGGTTCAAAGCAGTCAGCAATTCTTGAAGCAGAGGGCCAGGCAAATGCAATCAAAACAGTTGCCGAAGCGGAAGCTTCAAAGATCAAGCTGATTGCCGCGGCAGATGCAAACAGGATTGAAGTTGTAAACAGGGCAGCGCAGGAATATTTCAAGGAGAATGCCGTCATACTAAAACAGCTAGAAGTTACAGAACAAGCAATGCAGGAAAATACAAAGTTCGTCATAGTGGAAAAGGGGACGAACCCGACCCTCGTTCTCGACAGTGGAAGTGGAAGTGCATTGCCCATCAAACCCAAGATGTCAAAAGTACCATAGCTTGCATTTCTTGCATTCGCATTGGCTCCATTGGCTCGAAAGACAAGGCTTTTATTTTCATCTCCTAAATTTGCACCAGTGCGAAGTTAGCCCAGCCTGGTCAAGGTACGAGCTTCCCAAGCTCGGGATCGCGGGTTCAGATGTTCGGTGGTCGCCCGAGTTTTGAATTCAATTCTTACCTCCGGCCGGCAAGGCGGCCAAGATTGCGACTGACAATATCAAATCTGTTGGCCATGAGCAAATCCGGCCAGCCGCGCCGGGTCTGACAAGACAGTATCTTGCTGACGCGACTGTCGCAAGAACCCGTCGCTCGCATTGACACTATCATAAAAGTAAGTTATTTGCATATTTGCGGTCTACAGAAGTTTATGATGCGTGAAGATCAATAATAAAAGAAACATCCTCATGTTGTTTTGAGAGGTGCTGTTGAATGACAGAGCAGGATGAATACACAGAACGTCCTGTTCCAGAACAAGCCAGGCTAGGTTTTCTGAAACCTGCCATGGCATGGGTGGGGTTCGCTTACGCATACATAAGCATACTCATTGGCAGCGAGATAGTCGGTGGCCTAGGAGCGCCACTGGGTTACGTTGCTATAATTACGGGCCAGGCTTTTCTATTCGTATATTCTGGCCTGATTGCCCACAGGGCCTCAAAGCTTGGCCTGAATTTCTCCATGATGTGCAGAGCGGCGTTTGGGAACTATGGTTACGCCATCCCAGTTCTTCTAATCGGAGGACTGGTAACAGGCTGGTTCGCGTTCCAAGCCTGGCTTGCGGCTGATCTGATGGTTGGCTTGTACGGCGGCGAGTCCTTCAACTCTGGTACGGGAAATGGGTTCCTTGCTGGAATATTTGGTACAACTGGCATTTGGGCTGGAATTTTTGCAGTTGTGTTCGGATTATTTGCAGTCTATGGCATAAGGGCGCTAGTATGGATGGGAAGGTTTGTCGTCATCTCCATTACGGTGCTCGTAGGATGGATGATCTACTCTACCCTCAATATAATAGCCCCTCAAACTGGCGGGAGCTGGACAAGCTCTCTTCCTATCGCAGAGCCGTGGACTTTTGCCCTTGGATTTTCTGCATCAGCAGGTACCTTTATCGTTAGTGCAACTATGACTGGAGACTTTACCAGATGGACAAGCAAGCCAAAACAAGCGTGGGGAGTTACAGCAGCGGCTTTTCCAGGTGCTAACTTGCTGATGCTTATGGCGGGGGGACTTTTTACCGCAGTGACAGGCAGACTTGATTTTTACTTTGGTTTAGCTGTTATGGCAATGGGCGTGCCGATTATGGTCACACAGTGGGCCAGCAACATCAGCGCAAATTGATGCAATTTGCGTTTGGTCACAAAACTCAATGGTGAAATTAGGCAAGATTCTTCAACCGCGAATCTCGTGCTCAAAGTTGACAGGATAATTCAATCGCTTAGCAAGGTGATGACCCTGGAGCCTGGTGATATTATCGCGACTGGCACGCCAACCGGCACTTTGCTTTCACTTTCATCTCAATTGAAATTCTTGCAGCATGGTGATGTTGTACAAGTAGAGATTGAAAAGCTGGGAAGCATAAGAAATAAGGTAGTTTTCACCGAATAGGCAGGTGGGGAATTTGCGACTATCATAAAAAACACTTGTTTGCAAATATGCTACTGGTTTGCTTCAGGTAGATATGCATAATCACACAAGTCTGCAGTTATGTATCAAATAACAGCCGCAGTAAGATATCAGCTGCGGTGGTACCAGGTTACGAAATGATTAATACGCGACTAAGATCGTTGCCGTTAATGTCTACGAAAAGACTTCCGTCAGGTAGGAGATTGCATCTGATCATTGCGGCTTTTTTTTCCGCATTTGTGCTGATGCTTTCTGCTATAACACTCGGAATTCCTGTGACATATGCTGCAAGTGAACCGGATCCCGGGACTTACATGACGGGCCAGGAAATTGCATCGTATGAAGATATGGGAATCCAGTCATTGTTAAGACAATACAAGCAAGGTACACTGGATCCGGAAGACCTAATCAACAATATTTATGACCGCATAGAAGAGAACGAAAACAATGAACAAAATCCTATTCTGATTTCTAAGGTGTCAAGAGAGGATGCGCTTGAGAGAGTGGAAGAACTGAAAGATTTAAGGTCTAACTCAAAGGGATCTAATTTCATAAAGAAGTACCCTCTCTGGGGCATTCCATTCGTAGTGAAAGATATTGTAGAGGTTGAGGGCATGGAAACCACCATCGGAAGCGAGGAATGGACAAACTTTCCAAATTGCGAGTATCCACCGGTACCGGGACTTCCGGGTTCTCCAACACCAGATACTCTAGTATTCAAAGATCCAATGCTTTTGCGATTTGATGTGGCCCCTGACCCTGAAACAGACTGCCACCCAGCTCCAATAGCCAATGGTCCCGAAGTGAAACCGATTGCTGATGATACGGCACTTATTGTTCAACTAGCGCTTGACAAAGGGGCGATTCTGATAGGCAAGGCTAATCTAGATCAATTTGCCACAGGGCTCGTTGGGACTCGCTCATCATACGGCCCGGTGCATAACGTACGCAACGAGGACTATATCACAGGTGGCTCAAGTTCCGGCTCTGCCGCAGCAGTTGCAATTGGCTGGGCAAGCTTCTCCTATGGTACGGACACAGCAGGCTCTGGGAGGGTACCGGCAGGATTTAATCACTTGGTGGGATACAAACCTACACCAGGTCTCCTAAGCAATGACCTGACCTTCCCTGCGGTAAGATCGGTCGATACGAACACAATTTTCAGCCTAAATGTCGACGATGCGAGGTATGTCGCTGAACAGATAAAGAAGTACGATGACAGTGATCCTTATTCCAAGCCAGAAGCCGATAAGTTGAAGTGTTCAGACAAATCTGCTCCCAAGAAATTCAAGTTTGGAGTACCAAGAGAGCTAATCGATCCAGACATGGGGTTGTTTATGGACAAGCGGCTAAACGACTTGTGGGCAAACGATCCGGGAGCACAGGAGCTATACTTTGATGCAATCGAGCGTCTGGAAGACATGGGCGGACAAATGGTTCTGTTCGACTATAAGCCATGGGAAGACGTGGCGCGGCTCTTATACGGTGGGGCATCGGTTTCACAACGCTTCTTGACATACGGAAACTATGTCTTGGACCACAGGCCTACAGGCGACCCAATAACAATGAGCCCCGACACCGATCAACTGGTTGATCCTACGACGTATCTGATTATTAAAAACGCATTCTACAACAAGGCAACTAGGGCTTATGCTGACGAGTGGGCTATCAACCTGATCAAGCAGCAAGTGATCCGAAAAGATTGGCAGCGCTTCGATTTCATGCTTCTACCCACGACTCCGACCATCTACAAGCTCAGTGAGGTAAGAGCAGGATACGACCAAGATCTCGGACCAAATCCAACTGATGCACAACTAGCCGCGAAGGCTGCTGCAAACACTCAGCTAAATACCAACCTAGGTACCTACACAAACTTTGCTAACCTACTACAAACAAGTGGAATAGCCGTCCCTGCAGGATTCCGTGAGATAAATGGCGGTGACATCTTGCCATTTGGAGTAACGTTGTTTGCAAATACGCTTCAAGACTGTAAACTGCTCGATCTCGCCGAGGAGTTCCAGCGGAGGCTCTCTGAAGAACTGGAATAAGCACTATGCGCTGGCTCTAGTCCAGCGCAACTAACCTTTTCTTTTTGCTCTGTTCGATTCCCACACATATTCTCTGGCCTTGTCTTTGTTGGCTGGCGTTGCTACTGCGTTTCGGTTGATGAAAGTATTTGAAGCCGAGAAGCGATTCCTAGATATGAGCACGCAACCAATAATGCTGTTTTTCAAACCTAACTTGCTGATTCTGGCGGTGTTCGGAATTTTCATAGCTATCGCGGTTGTAGCTCAATTTCAGGCATGGGGCGATAGTGCAAGAATGGCAGGTAAACCAAAGCCTCCATTTTACGATGAATTGCGACCTTTTCTGTTTGTTTCGGTCATCTATCTTTTCTCAATCATTCCAATCTTTTTTCTTGGTTTGCTATCCACATTGTTCTTACCCGGTGAAGAAGCCTTTTCGCCTGTTTGGATAATTGCGCATGTCGTCTACTTCTATGTCCTGTCCTGCTTTGTGGCAATTATTTGGAGAAATGTAAAAGATAACGATTTGTGGCGCCAGCGCGTGCAGAAAATCAGGTCATCTTGATCCAACAGCTGTCCTTACTGTTGCATGCTTGTTCAACTCCTGAATCACTTTCTAACCTCCTGACTTTCTGAACAAACTATGCTTTTTTGGACAAAGTCAGTTTATGGTAAACGCTTTTATTTTCATCTCCTAAATTTGCTGCAGTGCGAAGTTAGCCCAGCCTGGTCAAGGTACGAGCTTCCCAAGCTCGGGATCGCGGGTTCAAATCCCGCACTTCGCATTTTTATCATTCTCATTTGCGGCCAAAAGTTTAACCAAAAGGTTAACCTTGTCGTTCAAAGAGCGTGTGGTGGTTAACTAGGCAGTCATTTGGTTAACCGCTGCTGGTCCCCTGGTTAACTCTGATAATCCTTTTATACACCATCGTAGATTATTATGATATGCGGGAAACCCAAATAGGAAGACAAATCCATAGAGAAAACTCTAGGACAGTAGGAGTAAAGCTCCGCGAGAGCGAAATAGCGGCGTTAAATCAGAGATTCAAGATTAACGGTTTTGAAACCCTTGGTGACCTCGTGAGAAGCTATCTAAATGGAGAGCTGTCAACGGCTGGTGGGACTGACCAAATTGAAAGGTTGTTGATGCGGTTAAAGGAAAAGAACATCACGGATCCGTTGACTGGAGAAATAACACCAATCTTCTACAAGAATGTAGATGTCGAGGACTTTCGGCGCTACCTGAGAAGCAAGTACAAGTACGGAAGATATGGCGATGATCTGGCAAGATACTATCAGAGATTTGCAGAATTCTTCTTTACCAAGCCTGACATTGTTAGGGCAGAGTCCGGCAGGAATAGATCCTGGATATGCGATGCAATGCGCCGTTTCGCGGAATACTATGATTACAGGTATCAAAAACCCGAAATTAGGATGCTGATTCGAGAGATTATTGAGCGATACGAGATTAATCGTCAGATGCGCAAGCATGATCAAGTATGGATAGCAGACCAGGGGTATCTAGATGGCACTATCACCAAGATCCTGAGCACGTTCGCCCGTGGAGAACTGGCGACTTTGATACGCTTTGCATTGTTTTCCGGGCTAAGAGGTGAAGAAATTGCATACGTTCATGGAAAGCCGATTTGTACAAAGCTTGCCTCATGCGGATGCGAAAATCTCCACGTAGCTAACAAGAACGGCTACTCTGTTATCGTAGTTAACAGAATAGTTGGCCAAAAGCATTGTTACTTCACAATCGTTCCTACTAGGATCTGGCTCGACTTTAGAGAGTTATCAAAGGCTGACTATGAATTCAGAAAATTTGCACATTTACGCCTAAAGGAAGTGACTAATGGCGAAGTCGCATTGATGGATCTTCGCAAGTTCAACTATAACGTAAACGTCAGGTCGGAGATGAGAGAGATGGGTGCAGAGGTGTTGGCAGGCCGAGCAAAGACGATATCTGCGAGGCACTATTTGCTGAACGAGCTGGATCTACTTGCCGAGCAGTATGGCAGGACTTGGAAGAAATACATTGTAGTTGCAGAATAGCCTGAAACTTGTGTTAGGTAATACCTAATATAATACCTAATAACTCCCGTTACTGGGTCAATAGCTATTGGTTGATTCCGACGAAATATGGTTATCACTAGCGAAGAACTATGAATATGTGGAAGGTGCTCAAATATCGAACAGCTTCGTTTGCCTTCTAGCGTTGGGTGAGTCGGAAGAGCCGATGTCAACTACAGACATATCAAAATACATCGCTAGGAAGACTAATGGTCAGATCTACAAGGTGTCTGCAACGATCAAGGAATCATTAGAGAAGCGACTAAAGAAAGCCGGGTACGTAGAAGGAAGTGATATTCGGAGCAAGAAAAGAAGTAAAGACAGCAGGAAAAAGGTGCGTGCTTCTCTTTACAAAATAACTCCAAAGGGGAGAAAATTATTGAAAGGATGGATCGGTTTTTTGAGAGCTCTTTCCCACTAATTCGTGGAGTCGAAGCCTGGCCCGGAAAGCCTCTCGGGTCCGAATTCGGAGGGATCCGTGATTTTTCTGACCGAAATTCAGATTCATCGATTCGGAGAACGGATTGCAGCTGACCCGACCCGCCCCCTTCGATGTTTTCGAAATATTATTTACTGCGCACAGGTAAGGGATAGCTATGACCAACGACGACTCTCTGGGTGCCTTGATACTCGGAGGTGGACTCGGATACCTGCTCGCACATGGACAAAACAGCGAATGGAAGCCAATTATGGAGGGATACAAGACGCGACTTCAGCAGGTTGAATATGCTCGGGTCCCATTCCCAACAGGCTTCCTGAAAAAGAGTCACAACATCAGAGTGATTTATAGACAAAGCCTTTCTTCGTATCTCTTTGGTCTCCCTGATGCCTGCATGCCCATGCTCATGAGAGTGTTAGAACAAGCGCTGAAACTGAAATATGAAGAGATGGAAGGTAAGAAACCTTCGCGTGATCTGGATCTGGCGAAATTAATAGATTGGGCCGAATCAATCCTGAAGAATAAGGCGAACGTGGCGCATTCTTTCCGAATGCTGAGAAATCTGCTTCACTCCGACCAGTTTGTCCAAGAACAGGATTGCCTTGAGGGCATAAGACACGTGAACATCATAATCGAAAACCTATTCCCGGGAGACCAGCTTAGAATAGAAACAAGGTGCCCACACTGCGGATTTTCAGGAATCACATTTCTCACTAGTGATTCCAGAGTGCTGGCAAATACCTTGTCGCTTCACTGTGGACAGTGCAGCAGGGTATACAGTTGGCTTTTGATGCCGTGAATCAGAAATAGGATCAAACCCACAAACCTTCCTTTTTACACGAGCATCTATTACACGCGTCATACGCATTCCCAGCCTCGAGAAATCGTTTCTTAAGGTAATTAGGCACCAAATTCGTTATGGTCAATTCAATTTTTTCCTGATGTAGTCGACAAAGACCAGGGATGCCCTGTACAGCTCGTAAAACTCTGGCGCCGTCTTCGTTAGGCTAACTTCATGAAGCTTCTTATGCACTAGGTCATTTCTTGTAGCTCCGATCTCTATGAAGGCCGCTATCCCCTGCTTCAGGCTAGAATCTGATTTCACATCGGCGCAAGCTCGGTCCTTGAAGTCTTGGCCGAAAAGTGAGAAGAACATGTTTGCATTGGGATTCCTGCGTTCGTTCCAGTCAAAATACTGATAGTATTTCCTTTCTGAGGCCTTCTGACAAAAAGCTCCGATCATAGGATCGCCGGAATGTGAGCCAAAAAAAGCCATCAAGATTTCCGTTATCTCATTCTCAAAATGATTGGCGATAACTAGTACGAGTGTTCTAGTTAGGTGATCACTCGCCCATACATGAAGTGAAGTCTCCTTTGCCCTATCTATCGTATCCAAGAGCTGATTTATCCTGCCGTAGAAGTCGTCAACAGCGGTCACGGTCATTATGGACCTTTCGCTCAACTAAACAGAACTTCTTTCGCTTTCCTCACCCTGGTTGCCACATTTTCCTTCGCGACTGTCCTGTACCTGCTAGCCTTCATGAATTCGTCATCATTCTTTAGTGCCGCCAGGTCATCGGGATCTATGCCTTTCACACTCACGTCCTTGTTTTGCACGGCGCTGTCGCATGCAGCTGTGAATATCGCTTCAAACATCGACGCGCTGAACCTTCCCGACTGGAGCTCGAAGGAGTCAGAGGGCAGTTTTTCAGATTTCTGAAGGAACATTCTGAAGAGCGATTCGAGATAGGCAACTTGCTTTTTGTCGTATAATTTGGCCTTCTCTGAGAAGTTGTTAAGAAAGCGTATCATTGCTCCTTGGTAATTATCTCCGTCAAGCAACATTGCAAATCCACGCAGGAGAATTTCGATGTCCTTCATCCTCATGTCAGGATCTGGGGTAGTTAACCTTCTCCAGCGCTCATCTAGGTTAGCCCTTGTAATCATCGAGTAAAATTCAGACTGATACAAGCTGCCTCTAATTTCCTGTGGGGTCAGGTTTATACCGCCAGTGTTCAGTCTATGAAAGATCTCGTACATTGAAGAGTGGCCTTCCGGTTCGTGTTGCTTTATGAAAATGCAGCGTATTGCTCTCAACAAGAACGTCGCTTTGTCATCCTGGTTGAGAGTCGAAATGGTCTGCCTGTTCAGCCTGTTCTTCACATCGCTGTACCGCAAAGCAAGATCCAAGCTGAAGTCTGTAAAGTACTGATCATCAGATAATACGTACGATGGAATGTTCCCTTTTTCATCGACGTATCGTCTGATTTCGGCTCTCTTTTCATCCCGAGGAAACCGGCCTTTGATGAAATAATAAACCGTCATGAGTCTTTGCTGGCCGTCAATGACTAGAAACTGATTTCTGCCACGTTCGTAGAAAAACAGTTGCGGTATGGGTAAACCCATTATGATAGATTCTATCAGTCGTGATGCCCTCTTCTTGTCCCAGACATAATTTCTTTGGAAACCGGGAATTTTCATTGTTCCCGATTCAATGAAATCAAATAGAGTCTTCACGTTGAAGTCGTTCGGTGACGACGTAATATTGTAGTCTATGGGGTACCCATCTTCCTCTATGTCTTCTGGTTCAACCCAATCCTCGCCTGACCGCATCGCTTGGGAATCACTTCTGGAGAACAGATATAAGTTTTGCATTCTTTATCGCCTGAGGAAAAACGACTCGACCTGCAGACCGGAGACGGCAAGGCACATCGGCATTTCCTCAAGTCCGGCATACAGAAAGTCCAGATCTCCGTGTACGGGTGGTACGAGCACGGAGACAAGCCGATCTATCTGTTGCGGATCTTGGAGTGAAGATGTCAAGATGTTAGTCGGTCGCGCGTGCGGAGTTCCGATATAGCTGTGTAGACTCAGCCCGTCTCAGACGCTTGAAATATATGACTACAACCGCCTTAGACCGTCTATTAAATACAGGCTGATCTTCAGCAAGGCATCGAAGGTGCTAGTGGAAAAGGACATAGACGATCCCGAACTTGGACAGGTTACTGTGAGAAGAGAGTATGACATACAGAAATTGCCACCGAATCTTTTCGGTGGGTTCAATCTGGTAGCTGCGACCCGTGGAAAGGAAGGCGAGGCGGTCTTGACCCTTCAAAAAAATAGGACCAAGCAGGAGACAAAGAATATTGTAAGCGCAATGGTTCTCGGTTGGAAGGAATCCCATCTGGAAGGGATTGAAAAACCGGGCTATCTCGGATACGAGATCAGAACAACCATCAAGAAGGCAGGAAAGTTTTCCCACCGAGAACTTTGCATGGAATTGGAAGCAAAGGGTTTCAAGAATCCGAAGATGAGCGGCTCCGTCAAGGAGGCCATCGTGATCCTGAGGGACGACCGACGTGAAATCGAACTAATCGGACGGGGCGATAGAAAGTCGTACACATGGATCGGCAGCAAGTAATAGTTACTAGTGCTATTTGCGAGATAGAAGAATATGGCCAATGCTAACCTAGAGATCACCCAGAAATCTGAGCTGCTTACAGATTGGCTGTCTGCAAATGCGAGCCAGATTCCTGGCATCCATAAGCTAATTCGAAAGCTTGAGTCAGAAAGGAAGGCTGGTCACGTAGTTCATGCGTTCATGGTGAAGCGGCTCGTCGAAGATGGAACATTCAAAATCACACACGTCGAAAAAAGCACTGGAAGCCATGATATTGATATAGAGCTTGACGGGTCGATCAACCTACAGGTTTGGCACGGGGCTAGCTCGGCTGCCGACAACATGAGAGACAAAGACAAATCGTCTCCGCTTGGTGGGGTCGAAGTTGACTGGGAAAGAGACGAACAAAATCTACTCGCTAAACTGAGACAACTCCCAGAGGATGCGCCTGGCTTTCTGGTCTGCTATGATTACCGCACAGGGCTCCATATTCTTCCTGAATGGCGTGCAAGTTTTCCCGAGAACAAGGCCCTGCTGGAGCTTTACTATGTTCGCGACGATACAGGATTGTTCAACGAGTCAAGACTTCATTGCTCTGGCGTGTTCAAACACGACGAACTTGCGCATCGCATATCTAACTCACTCGGCTTCCATCTGAAGGGATGAAAGTAGTTCATAGGACGTTACAGCCTTTCGGATAGCCGAAAATCTTTCGTTGAGCAGGATAGGAACACCCTCAATAGGCCGTTGGTATAGGAGTTATTGCCAACATATTTGCATGGTTCATATTTTCATTCGGCTATTAGAGCATCGCAGACTAATTTTTATAATTGAGAAATAATGGTCATTCTAGTCCGAGGGGCTGGCAGCAGATGAAAGCATCAGAAAAGACAAATGGAGATTTGGGATTTGAACAGAAGCTCTGGCTAGCGGCCGACAAACTAAGGAGCAACATGGACGCTGCCGAATACAAGCACGTCGTGCTCGGTCTGATTTTCTTGAAGTACATCTCGGACGCTTTCGCAGAAATCTACGAACACTTGAAGAAGGACAAGAACTCGGATCCTGAAGATCCAGACGAGTACGTTTCTCGACGCGTGTTCTGGGTTCCTAAGGAGGCCAGGTGGGATTACCTATCGAAGAATGCGAAAAAGCCTGAAATCGGAAAACTGATCGATGACGCGATGGACGCGCTGGAGAGGGACAACCGCTCGCTCAAGGGAGTGCTTTTAAAAAACTTTGCGCGGCCTGGGTTGAACAAACAAAGGGTCGGAGAACTAATCGATCTCATAGGGACCATCGGGCTTGGAGACAAGGAGAACAGGAGCAAGGATATTCTCGGGAGAGTTTACGAATATTTTCTCGGACAGTTCGCCGACGCGGAGGGTAAGAAAGGAGGTCAGTTCTATACGCCTAGAAGCATTGTAAGGCTCTTGGTCGCAATGCTCGAGCCATTCAAGGGCAGGATATTTGATCCCTGCTGCGGCTCCGGTGGGATGTTCGTGCAGAGCGAGAAGTTCATAGAGGCTCACGGCGGGAAGATCGGAGACATTTCCATCTTCGGCCAAGAGAGCAACCAGACGACTTGGCGCCTCTGCAAGATGAATACCGCGATCAGGGGCATTGATGCGAATATCCAGTGGGGAGACTCGTTCAAAGAAGACCAGTTCAAAGATTTGAGAGCGGATTTTGTGATGGCTAATCCCCCGTTCAACGACAGCGACTGGGGAGGGGAGCTTCTCCAAGACGACGTCAGATGGAAACACGGGGCACCGCCGAAAGGCAATGCCAACTTTGCGTGGGTCCAGCACTTCATACATCATTTGTCTCCGACAGGAGTGGCGGGTTTCGTATTAGCGAATGGTTCGATGTCTTCGAACACATCGGGAGAGGGGGAGATTCGAAAGGGCATAGTTGAAGCAGACCTGGTCGACTGCATGGTCGCGTTGCCTGGCCAGCTTTTCTACAACACGATGATTCCAGCCTGTCTCTGGTTCGTGGCTCGCGACAAGAAGAATCACAAGTTCAAAGACAGAAGGGGCAGAATCCTATTCATCGATGCCAGAAAACTTGGCGTCATGATAGATAGAAGACACAAGGAACTGACAGACGACGACATCAAGAAGATATCTAACGCCTATCACGCTTGGAGAGGCGAGCTGAAGGACAGGAAGTATCAGGATGTCCCGGGGTTCTGCAAGTCGGCCACTCTTGAGGAAACAAGAAAGCGCGAATGGATTCTGACGCCGGGAAGGTACGTCGGAGCTGAGGAAGAGGAGGAGGACGATGAAGAGTTTGAGGAAGAGATGAAACGGCTGACGTCGGAGTTAGCGAAGCAAATGGAGGAAGGCAAATGGCTCGACGAGGAGATAAAGAAAAATCTAGAAAACATAGGGTTCAAGATATGACAAGAGAGAGGATGGAATTCAGACAGACTGAATTAGGCATGCTCCCAGAGGATTGGGAGGTAAGACCTGTCAAGGAAGTTGCCGGAGTTAACGAGAGAACGATAAACAAAGATTTTGAGTTTCGAGAAATCGACTACATTGACATTGACTCAGTAGAAAATGGAATTATCAACAATATCCAACATCTTAAATTGAGTGAGGCTCCCAGTAGAGCAAAGCGCATAGTCAAGAAGTATGACATAATAATATCTACGGTACGGCCAAATCTCAAGCATTTCGCATTAGTCAAAGAGGCTAGACCAAATACTATCGTATCGACTGGTTTTGCTGTGATTTCCAGCAAAAAAATAGAACCAAAGTTCCTATACTATTATCTCACCACAAACAAGGTAACCGATTATTTGACGGCAATAGCAGATTCTCATACCTCTACCTATCCGTCATTTAACCCCGGTGTAATTGAGAATTCGTTAGTCCCCTATCCAATCGAAGTGGAACAACAATCCATCGCCAAGGCACTCTCCGACCTCGACTCCAAAATAGAGCTCAACCAACAGATGAACAAGAAACTCGAGGAAATCGGCAGGTTGATCTTCAAGCGCTGGTTCGTCGACTTCGAGTTTCCGAACGAGGAAGGCAAGCCATACAAATCATCGGGGGGAGAGATGGCTTACAATGAAGACTTGGGGAGAGAAATACCCAAGGGTTGGTCCGTGGCCGATTTGAGTGATGAATTCAAATTAGTGATGGGGCAGTCGCCACCAGGAACATCATACAATGAGAGTGGCGACGGAGTTGTCTTTTTCCAAGGTAGAGCAGATTTTGGCATCAGATTTCCTGCAACAAGGATGTATACCACTGAACCAACTAGATTTGCTAAGAAGAGAGACACCCTGGTTAGTGTTCGAGCACCAGTAGGTGACATAAATCTAGCATTGCAAGATTGTTGTATTGGAAGAGGTCTGGCTGCGATACGGCATAAGTCTAGTTCTATGTCATACACGTATTATTCAATGTTGACTCTTAAACCCGTCTTTGATAATTTTGAGGCGGAAGGGACTGTATTTGGTTCAATAAGTAAAGTCAACTTCGAACGAATTAAGATAGTCGCTGCTCCCGACAAGATCGTCAATTTTTTTGAATCTGTAGTCAATCCTTTTGATCGAAAGATAGAGGAAAATACTCTCCAGATACAGACGCTCTCTTCCATTAGAGATTCTCTTCTCACCAAACTAATGTCAGGAAAAATCAGAGTTCCAGTCGAGGCCAAATAATGCCAAAAGCCATACACGAATCGGATGTTGAAGAAAATGTCCTGTCTGTACTTCAGAGCTTGGGATACGATGTCATCCGTGGTGACGACGAAGGCTATTTGCCCGGCGGGCATTCACCGCTGAGATCCGATTACAAGGAGGTCGTGCTTGTCGAAAGGCTTAGCGATGCACTGAAGAGAATAAACCGAAGCACGTCAGAAGATGTGATTGATCAGGCTGTGAAGCAGGTTCTCAGAAGCGAGAGCCAGAAACTGATTGCCGATAACGAGAGCTTCCACAAGATGCTGGTCGACGGGATTGACATCCCAGTAAAGTCGGAAGATGGAGAAAATTACAAGAAGGTCTGGCTGTTTGATTTCCAGAATCCCGACAACAACGAGTTCCTGGCAGTGAACCAGTTCACTGTAGTCGAGAACAATGTAGAAAGAAGGCTGGATGTGATGCTATTTGTAAATGGAATCCCGCTGTTGATTCTTGAATTGAAGAACTTGGCCGACGAAGACGCAACGATATGGACTGCTTATGACCAGTTTCAGACTTACCAGTATCAGATGCCCTCGCTCTTCAGGTTCAATGAGATCCTTGTAATCAGCGACGGCATCGAGGCCAGAGCCGGGACGATTTCCTCGGAGAAAGGGCGATTCATGCAATGGAAGACCATCGACGGCGAAAAGCCTCAACAGGGACTGACCGAGATCGAAGTGCTGCTGAGGGGCATGTGTGACAAGCGCAGGTTCCTCGACATCATCAGAAATTTCATTGTGTTTGAAAAGGAAAAGGAAGTCAAGAAGCTCGCCGCATATCATCAATACTGGGCCGTCAACAATGCTCTCGAGTCCACTATCTCGGCGAGAAGGGGAAACAAGAAGGCGGGAATCGTGTGGCACACACAAGGCTCCGGCAAATCGCTGACGATGATTTTCTACGCAGGCAAGCTCGTAAGACAGTTAGACAATCCCACTGTTGTTGTGTTAACCGACCGAAACGACTTGGATGATCAGCTCTTCGGCACGTTTGGGAGATGCCAGGATATTCTGCGGCAGGAGCCGCGCCAGGCAAATTCCAGAAGAGAGTTACAAGAGCTGCTGAAGGTTTCCTCCGGCGGCATCGTCTTCACGACCATACAGAAGTTCTTCCCTGAAGAAGGTCGGGAAAAATATCCTGTCCTGTCTAAAAGAGACAACATCGTCGTCATCGCAGATGAGGCCCACAGGACACAATACGGATTCTCTGCAAAGATAGTCGACATGAAAGACAAGACGCTAATCACATACGGCTACGCGAAATATCTTCGTGATGCTCTGCCAAAGGCGTCGTTCATAGGATTCACGGGCACTCCCATTGAAACGTCAGACAGGTCTACTCCAGCCGTCTTTGGGAAATACGTGGACAAGTACGATATAGAGCAGGCTGTAGTGGACGGAGCCACGGTAAGAATTTACTATGATAGCAGGCTGGCGAAGCTGGAACTCAAACCCGAGGAAAGGCCGAAGATAGATCCTGAATTCGAGGAAGTGACCGAAGGAGAGGAAATCGAAGGAAAGGAGAGGCTCAAGTCCAAGTGGGCCAGGATGGAAAAAGTCGCTGGGGCTCCACACAGAATCGAAAGGATAGCACACGACATCGTTGAGCATTTTGAACAGAGGACTTCGGTGCTGGAGGGTAAGGGAATGATCGTTTGCATGTCGAGGAGGATATGTTATGATTTGCACAATGCGATTAGAAAGCTGAGGCCAATCTGGTATAGCGCAGATGACGAGAAGGGTTTCGTGAAAGTGGTGATGACCGGTTCCGCCTCGGACCCGAAGGAATGGCAGGAGCACATCAAAAACCGACAGCGGAGGAAGAAGATAGGCGATAACTTCAAGGACCCGAAGCACGAGTTACAACTCATCATCGTCAGGGACATGTTCCTCACCGGATACGACGCGCCGTCTCTTCATACCATGTATCTGGACAAGCCGATCAAGGGGCATACGCTCATGCAGGCCATCGCGCGAGTAAATCGAGTCTATCCCGGAAAGGAGGGAGGTCTGGTCGTCGATTACATGGGTATCGCCGCGGAATTGAAGAAGGCTCTTCTTGACTACACTGAAAGCGGAGGAAAGGGGAAACCCACATTCGAGCAGGAAAAGGCTGTGATGCTGATGCTGGAAAAATATGAAGTAGTAAAGGACATGTTCCATGGTTTCAACTATAGGCGCTTTTTCGAACTGAAGGCGAACGAGAGAGTATCGTTCATTCCTTCCGCAATGGAGCACATCCTGAAGGAGAAGGGTAAGAAGGAACGGTTTGCCAGAGAAACTACAGCACTGTTGAAAGCATTCTCTCTCGCCGTCCCGCACAACAGGGCTATGAAAATAAAGGAAGAAGTAGGGCTGTTCCAGGCGATAAAGGCCGCGATCACAAAGACGACAGAGACTGGAAAAGAAACCCAGCAGGAAAAATTCGATTCCGCCATCAAGCAGATACTTTCGAAGGCGGTCGTATCGGACAGGATAATTGACATCTTCGAAGCGGCGGGAATACAGAAGCCAGAACTTTCCATTTTATCCGAAGGTTTCCTCGCGGAAGTCAAAGAGATGCCGCAGAAGAACCTTGCGTTCGAGGCGCTGAAGAAATTATTGAATGACGAGATCAGAATTATTTCAAAGCGCAACATGGTCCAAGGCAAATCGTTCACGGACATGCTCGACAAGACGATAAAAAAGTACACCAATAGGAGCGTCGAGGCCGCCGAGGTCATTGAGGAGCTCCTGCAGCTCGCCAGAAAGGTGAGGGCTGAAAAGAGCAGAGCTAAAGACACAGGTCTGAATGAAGATGAGATTGCCTTCTATGACGCATTAGAAATCAACGACAGCGCGGTAAAGATCTTGGGGGACGAGACCTTGAGAAAGATCGCGTTCGAATTGACTCAGATGATCAGAAACAGTGTGACCATAGATTGGACACAGAGGGAAAGCGTTCAGGCAGGAATCAGATTGAACGTCAAGAAGATCCTGCGAAAATACGGCTACCCTCCGGACAAGGAGAAGAAGGCCACAGAAACGGTTCTGAAACAAGCGGAATTAGTTGCCAAGAACTGGATTTCCCAATAGTCGAGGTAGGACCACTTCGTCATAGATTGCCGGATTTTTCTCACAATGATACATCCTTGCGATAATGAAGTGGACGCAGTTCGGATAGTGAATCTCATGGCTGACAAGTCTTAAATAACCTCAAGGTGCGAGCAAATAATGTGCCCCTTGTACCCAGGAGTGGCAGTATTTTCGACACGACATGCGAATGCATAGTTAATACTATCAACCTGCATGGCGCAATGGGTAAAGGCCTGGCATTAGAATTTAGGTTCCGTATCCCAGAGATGTATGACGATTATAAACAGAAGTGCATCAACAAGGAACTGAAGATTGGAAGGTACTGGATATACGACAAGACAAACAGAATTGGCAAGAAAGTCTTGAATTTCCCGACGAAGATTCACTATTCACATCCTTCCAAGCTAGAATACATCATAGACGGTCTCGATTACTTCTCCCGGCACTACAAAACTGATGGAGTAAGATCGATCGCCTTCCCTATCCTGGGTGCCAGGCATGGGCAGCTAGACTATCGAGATGTATACGAGATAATGAAAGAATACTTCTCTACATTGCCAATCCCCATAGAAGTATATATCAACCATACAAAGTGCGATAGTTTTACATTGAGAGTAAAGGAATTGATCGACAGTGCTTCAGACAGGGTGCTAGCGGATACCCTCGGATTTCGTGAATCCTTCATCTCAGGCTTGCGACTTCACATAAGGACAGTTCAAAGTCTGCCAGAGCTTCTGAATTATCCGAAGTTTAGTGTCCAAAAAGTTCAGAAGATATATGACTTTGGATTTCAGAATTATCACACACGGATCGTAATATAGGCACCTTCAACATGATTTTCATCTGGACGATAGCAACTTCCCTATTTTTCACTACACGCACCTAGGGAACCTTGACGGAATCATAAAGAAAGGATTGTTGCCAAGAGCTAGCGTCATCAACTTCGAAGACGTCGCAATCGACTCGGCCGAGCGGAAAAGAGCGGAAAAGGGTTTGCTTTCCTATGTTCCATGCTACGTAGGTTTCCATAGTTGGTTCCCAGGAGATGAACTTAATGACATCTTCTGGGGTCAGGGATACCATTGGAAATTCCAGAATCACGCTTTTTTCGGAACCTTGAATAATGTAATTAGAGCCAGGCACGATGCAAATACAGAGTACGAGAAATCAATAATTTTCATGTTCCGTGATGAACTAATAAGAAAGTTCGTAAGCGCCAAAAAAGCTAGACTGTTCGATGATATTGCCATAAGGCGACAGACCAACGAACTAGAATATTCGAGCGTGGATGACTTTTTCGCAAAACTTGCTACTTGTATTACTGAAAAAAGGAACGGACAACTAGAAACCAATTGTGAGATTGACCTGCTCCCGGATGCAAGCTTACCAATAAAGGCATCCGAATGCTTTGAGTGCCTGATCGTTGATAACGAGGCAATTAGAGAGCATGCAAAAGCTGTGGTCAAGAGCATTGGCCTCAATGTTAAAGTTTCTAGATTGCCACGAGGCCGGTTCGTCCCACAGCGTAGTCTTAAATAATTCAGAAAAGCTCATTATTTGCATCGAATGGAATTGAATCTAGGTTGTCAGTAGAATCCCTATTTCATATTGCAATTACATCTTACGAGCCTCCCGCCCCAAACAAAGCGAAGCCAAGGAAGAAAATGGACCTGATTTCTCGAATTAACGCGAAATACAACATTCCTGACGCATTAAGAGAGAGATGTAGAGGAAAAGAGATTATTATCGAACTGCGATTTCATCTGTTCAAGTCTGGTTCAGGATCAGAAAGCAGATGGCAAAAAGACTTGGATAATCTGCTCAAGGTGCCTCTTGATGTGCTTCAAAAGGATGCAGATGAACACACTCTTCACAAGGCTGGTCTTGGCCTCTTAGACAACGACAAGTCTATTTTCGGAATTTATTGCTGCAAGGACTTCGTAGAGGTTGAAAGTGAAGAAGGGGTGGAAATTGTAATTCATGATGCTAAACTTGTAAGAATGAAATTGGAACGCAAATAGATAGAATCTAGAAGTTCACTTCCTACGGTATGCCAACTTTAAAGAAGCCTCTGTGTCTGACTCTTTTATTCCGAGAATCACATTTCTGTGCACTCAATAGTATCCCTTGCTAGGCACAACGTGTCTAACTCCACCTCGGGGATCACTTGTATCGCCCTTTCTCCTTGGAATCAGGTGATTATGACAATGCACTATTGTTTGTCCCGCTACTGTTCCGTCGTTAACCCCTACATTAAAGCCTGAAACTGTCGAATCCTTTTCCATAATCGCTTGTTTCATGTCTTGAAGCAAATTCAGACATGCCTTGTGCTCACCCGAAGCAAGATCAAAAAATGACTCCACATGTCTTATTGGAGTCACTAGGACATGACCTTGGGTTACTGGGTATTTGTCGTCAAAAGCAACAGCGAGATTATTGTTTCTCCTAATGATCTTCTTATCTAAATTACAAAACACACAATCCTTTAATCTTGTATCATACATAGACTTCCAGACCCTGAAGTCGGTATCATCTAGGTCGCGCTTTTGCGAATTGCATGTGTAACACAGAGCCTGTAAATTTTCAGCGACCGTCTTGCCATTCCTATTCCTAGGTGCTATATGATCTACATCCAGTGCCTTTTCTTCGGCAGATATTCAACAAAGTTCGCATCGAAACTTTGCTCTTTTTAGGACTTGAAACCGCAGCGACCCTGGCACGTAGGCTGAGTCTTTGGCCCGGTGCAGCCATATCAGTTTGCCTCTTGCTTTTTCGTATTCATCTACCTTCCTTTCGCATAAGGCGATAAGCTCTGCCTTTTGGTGAGCTGTTAATCGATCCTTTATCTCCAATACGAACTTGCCAGAATAATATTTCACAATCCCATGCTTGGCGAGTACCTTGCCTGGCATCGATTTCGTGATTTGCATATAGTATTCTATTTGACTCTCATCTTTTTGTAGAAATTGTTCGGCAATGCTACGGACAGTCGCGATCCCACCTGACTTTAGCAGAAGCCTTATCATTACAGGCTGATAGATGTGCTGCATTCGCATTCTCTCAGCAATGAATTGCTTGAGTACTGGGTAAGTGATCATGATACTCGTCCTACCATGGCTGAATATAAAAAAAGCTTGGAGATACGATTACACGAAAAGATCTCGCGTTCCTAGCTTTCATCATCCTCAATCTCTTTTGCCTCACAAATGCTCCAGTAGTCGCAGAATTTGCAGGTCTGATAGGACGGTGTCGGTTCAAACTGCTCAGATAGTATTCCGTTGACAAGCGTGCCTATTTCTTGCTCTGATTGCTGGACGCTATCCTCTGTAACTTCGTAAACTAAAGGCTTCTCCTTCCTCACATACAACAAATTGGCCGTGGCCGGCAACTTGCCATATATTGCCTGAACTGCAAGCGAATACGCATTCATCTGGATATCTTTCTTTATCTCATTTCTGCTCAGCATGTTCTTGCCCGTCTTGTAGTCAAAGACTTCATAGTCTCCCGACGGCGTCATGTCCACCCTGTCAATGAACCCCTTTAGCTTTTTCCCGGCAATTTCGATCTCGAACTGTGTTTCAGCGCTGACAGGGCCGCACCCAAGACCCTTGCGCTCGGTGCACCATTTGACAAAATACTCTAGCATCTTTACCGCGCTCTCCCTGTCCTCCTGCTCCTGCTTATTGCTCTGGTACGAGTTAGAGACCCAGTACTTGTCGAGCAGGGCCAGCGCTTCTTCCACCGATGGAAGATACTCTTTCTCTTCTATCTGGCGCCTTGTCAGCATTTCAAGAACAGAGTGGACAGCCGACCCCAGGTCAAAGTAGGTCCTGGTCTGCGTCGGGACTTCAAGCACATAAGAGAACTTGTATTTCAAGGGGCAGTCCTGGTACATGTTCAGAGCTGAAGCGCTAAAGTGGATATTGTCCGGATCAATGAGAGGCACGCGATGGTCCTGCAGCTGCATCTCTATCGCCTTTTTCTTTTCCTCTGCAGACTGCTCTATTGAAAATACATCGCTTATCCTGAATTCTGCAAGTGGCCTGCCGGACTGGTAGTGGGCAATGATGGCTAGCTCGACCATCTTTTCCAGTGCGCTATTGAGCTGCATCTGCTCTATGAATTTTGTAACAAGGGCCTGGCATTCCTGTTTCAGCTGGTCAACCCTGCTGTCGTTTGCCGCCACAAGCGGCAGTTCCGCAGCAGCATAGTAATGGACGAATTCGACATGGGGGTTATTCTCGATGTCAAGCTCTACCAGGAATTGTGACGGCTTGGTCTTTGTGGTATTGTCGCCATAGATCTCGGCAAGCGTCAAAAACAGATGGTGCTGCGCCCGGGTCATTGCGACATAAAGGAGCCGCCGCTCCTCCTGCAGGAAAAGCTCTCTTTCGCTTTTCCCCTTTGCCCGGGCGCTTTTCGCCAGCTCGCCGGGGCAGTAGAATTTCTTATCCATGAACCGCACGGGAAGCCTCCTCTCGGCGACATCGACTACGAACACTATGGGAAACTCTCTTCCCTTGCTCTGGTGTATCGTGGTGACAACGATCGCGTCAATATTCTCGTTCTGCCTTATCTCGATCTCAAATTCGTTCATCATGTCAAGGTGGTCGAGCAGGTCCTTCAGGGTCGCCTTCTTTGACATTGCCTCAAAGTCCTGGACCATCCGCAAGAATTCGTTGAGCGCCAGCCGGTTCCTTTCCGACTCGGGGCTTGCATTCTTTAGCGTCCTTTTGTAAATGTCGGTCTGGGCCATCACCACGTCATAGACAAATTCATACAGCGACTTTTTGTTGCGCGCGTCAATAATCCGCATTACCTGCTGATAGATGTCATGAACCAAGCCTGGCTCTGAAATGTCGGCAGAAATGGGCGAGCTATCCGGACTTGTCGCCAGCTCCTCCATCACTGTATGGACAAAGTCAGTGCCAAAGTTGCGGTTGCCATCATAGTCGTCTCTGCCGGCGTCCTGCTCGATCCTGCGCGCGAGCCTTTTTGTCTTGTGCTTTGCCTCATGGTTGATTATCTTGATGTCTTTTTCCGGCAGGCCGTGCACGGTCATTATGCGGGCCAGCTCGACTCCATTTGCCAGCGGGTCGTTCGCTACTTTC
>Ga0187892_10004204_pt1 | contig 24588 bp, 19 predicted proteins | sample MA1701073metaG_FD_139345 | JGI IMG/M metagenome (GOLD analysis project Ga0187892, IMG submission 139345) | Bio-ooze microbial communities from a basaltic lava cave in the Kipuka Kanohina Cave System on the Island of Hawaii, USA - MA170107-3 metaG ... | reverse complement strand
GGCCCGCAACGCCCGCGCCCGCGCCGCACACCGCAAGGCCACGCTGCCTAAGCTCCACGAGGCCGGCATCAAGCTGCGAGACGTCCGTGTCTGTCGCTGGAACATCTGATTAGCGTTGTAGTACTAGGTGTCAAGTTTCCTGGGTCATCGAGCTGGCCGCGACCCAGGCGCTTGACCAGGCCCATTGAAAGTTGAAGCCGCCGATGCGGCCGTCGACGTCGAGGATTTCACCGACCAGATAGAGCCCTGGACATGTGCGCGACTCCATAGTGGCCGGGTTGATCTCGTCGAGCGGAACTCCGCCGGACGTGACCTCGGCGTAGGCGTAGCCGCGGCTGTCGCGGACCGGCATCGGCCACTCGAGCAGGGCATGAATCAGGCGGCGACGGTGTTCGCGCGAAAGCTGGGCCATCACTGTCTGACCGTCGATCCCGAGCTTGGCCAGCACGGCTATGCCCAGCCGGGCCGGGATCAGCCGTTCCAGGGCATTGTGCAGCGCGCTGCGCGGATGCGACGCGGCGATATCGAGCAGTTTCCGCTCGGCGCCGGCGAAGTCATCGCCGGGCAGAAAGCTGCACGAGACCGTGATCGGGCGCTCTTCCAATCGAGCGCGGTGCCAGGCGCCCGACGCGTTCATCGCCGCCGGACCGCTGATACCGAAGTGCGTCCACACCATCGAGCCGGGCCACCGTGTCGGCCGTTGACCTTCGACCTTCAGCGTGATGGCAACGTCGTGCGTCACGCCGGATAGCGGGGCATGGAACTCGCCGTCGAGCACGAGCGGCGCGAGGGCCGGCACGGTCGGCACGATCATGTGGCCCAGGCGCTGCACGAGCTCGTACCCGCCGCCGTCGCTGCCGGTCTTCGGCAGCGATCGCCCGCCCGTGGCAATAACGACGCGCCGCGCCTTGATCGTCGTGTGCTCGTGCGCCAATCCAGCAAGCTCGTGCGAGGATTCCGCACGCTCGTGCGAGAACCCACGAAGCTCGTGCGAGAACCCACGAAGCTCGTGCGAGAATCCCGTCTCGCACGCCCGCTCGCGGGAATCCCGCTCGGGCGAGAATCCCGTCTCGCACGCCCGCTCGTGCGAGAATCCCGTCTCGCACGCCCGCTCGCGGGAATCCCTTCCCGCGGCCCGCTCACGCACGATCTCAAAGCCACCCGGAGCGACCGACACGCCCGTGACGCGATAGCCGCTACGGATCTGAACGCCGCAGCGCTCGGCCTCGGCCAGCAGGGCCGCCAACACCGTTTTGGCCGAGTTGGTGTTCGGAAACAGCTTGCGGTCAGGTGGCTCCTCGTGCAGCTCGACCCCGATCTCGCGAAAGAACGCCACGGTCTGCTCAACGGTGAACGAGTTGAGCACGCGGCGAACGGCATTCGGGCTGCCGCCCTGAAAATCCGCGGCAGTGACGACCGCGTTGGTGACGTTACACCGTCCGCCGCCGCTGATCAGGATCTTGGCCCCGATCTTCCGCGCCCCGTCGAGCGCAACGATCGTCAATTTTGGCCGGCGCCGCGCGGTAAAGATGGCCGCCGCCAAGCCGGCCGCCCCGGCTCCGACCACCGCCACGTCATACGATCCAGAAGCCACGCCGTAGCTTAACACAACGCCGTCGGCGGACGGATGACTCAGAGATCAGAGTTCAGAGATCGAAGTGCAGAGATCAGAGCACAGATGACCAGAGTTAGAGTTCCGCGGCGGGGCAACTGGCGGCGAGCGGGCAGCGGGAGCACAGCGGCTTGGTGTTCTTGCACAGCGTCTGGCCGTGGCGGCGCAGGAGCTGGTTAGCGGCGATGAGCCAGCCGAAGTCGGATGCCAAATCTGAGTCGCGCAGGTCTTCGTCGATGGCCGCCTGGACCGCGCGATACGTGGCGGCGTAGTTCGACGACTCCTGGCAGAAGCCCAAACGGACCAGGGCCCGCAGACCGTTCGAATCGAGTGCCAGAACCGGCTGCGTGCGCGTCAGGAGCAGAATCTTGTCCGCGCCCGGGTCGCCTACGCCGGGGAAGCGCTTGAGCGCGCGGCGGGCCTTGGCCACGGGCAGCTTCAAGGCACCATCGAGATCGCCAGCGAACTCCTCCTGCGCGATGCGGGCCGCGTCTCGCAGCTTCGCGGCCCGGCGGGGCGGATGCATACCCCCGTCCTTGATGACGTTGGCGGTGACGCCGAGCGGTGCCGCCAGAATCGCGTCGGGGCGCGCGCCGATCTCGCGCCGGAACCGGTCCCAAACCTGGCGCCGACGCTCGTCGTCGACGAGGTAGGCCACGTTCTCGAACAGGATGATATCGAACGCGCGCGTGACCAGCGGCGGCTCGGGCGCTCCGTATTGGCTCTCGAGGACGTCGATGACGGTGATTAAGGACAGTTGCGCCATGGTCCGGTGCGACCTGCCGACGCGCGTGAAGCCGGCGAGTCGAGTGGCTGCCGCCCGTGGTCAACACACGGCCAGCCGCACGGCGCCCGCGCCCGCGTCTGTCGGAAATCGAGGTTCACGCCCCTTCCTTGATCGAGCGTCACGCCCCCCCCGCCCCCGCATTGTAACAAACGCCGCCGGCTGCACGCACCGCTCGATACTTGCGGATCGGGGCGTTAGACTGGTGGCGATCAAGCTGGAGCCCTGCGATGAACGAACTGCCAAAACGATCCGCCGAAGCTCGCGAGCTCTCACGCCGCGAAGCGATCGGCCTGATCGGTGTCGCGAGCGTGGCCACGCTGGCTGGATGTGTGACGACGGCGGCGACCAACGGAGCGTCCGGTGCACCCGCGAACGGCAACACGATGGCAAACGCCAACTCGCCTTCTGCGAATGCGAACACGGCTGCGCCCTCGTGCATCGTCACGCCCGAGGCCACCGAGGGGCCGTACTTCGTCGACGAGATGCTGAACCGCTCGGACATCCGCTCCGACCCGTCCGACGGATCGGTCGAGGGCGGCGTGCCGCTGCGCCTGCGCATGACCGTGTCGCAGGTCAACGGCAGCGAATGCACACCGTTGGCCGGCGCGATGGTCGACGTCTGGCATTGCAACGCCAACGGCGACTACTCCGACGTCGAGCAGAACGGCACCGTGGGCGAACAGTTCCTGCGCGGCTTCCAGGTCACCGACGCCGACGGTGTGGTTGAGTTCACCACGATCTACCCTGGCTGGTACTCAGGTCGCACGGTGCACATCCATTTCAAGGTGCGGACCGACTCGGTCGAGTTCAACTCGCAGCTCTATTTCGACGAGGCCCTCACCGCCCAGGTCTACGCGCAAAGCCCCTACGCCGCCCGCGGCTCGCCGGACACAACCAACGACAGCGATACCATCTTCAACGAGCAGACGCTGCTCACCCTGACGCCCGAGGGCGACGGCTACTTCGCGTCGTTCGACATCGGTCTGCGGATGAGCTAGCCCGCCTAGCCGCCGACAACTTGCGCCGGGCCGAGCAGCAGTAGGGCGAGCAGCAAGCCCGGGATCAGCAAGTAGGTCAGAACATTGAACGCGATCAGCAACAGCACGGCGATCATGCCCAGGCCCGTCATCCGCAACATCCAGGCCGAGAAACCGGCCGGCGCCAGCGCGCGCAGCGCGGTGAACCCGTCCAGCGGCGGGAACGGCAGCAGGTTGAAGCTGACCAGCAGCGCGTTCACCCAGACGCACGTCTTGAGAACCCTAAGCGCCACCGCGACGAGCGCAGGGCTGTCGATTCCGTGCAACACGATCAGCTCGTGCGGCATAATCAGTCCGGTGACTTCGCACTCGGGATAGGACTTGCGCAGCAGGATCAGCGAGATCACCAGCAGGCTGGCCGCGGCAGAAGCCAGCAGCAGATTGAACGAGATGCCCGCCAGCGACACGCCCAGCAGGCCCGCCCGGTGCCGGCGGAACCGCTGCGGATCGTAGGGAACCGGTTTGGCCCAGCCGATGACCGTAGCCCCGGGCAGCAGTGAGAGCACCAGCGGAACGATCAGGCTGCCAAGCCAATCGAGATGCCTCAGCGGATTGAGGTTGATCCGTCCACGGTCGCGAGCGGTCGGATCTCCCGACCAGAGCGCCGCGACCGCGTGCCCGAGCTCGTGGCCGGCTACTGAGATCACCAGCACTCCCACGTAGAGTGCGACCAGCGACCACGGCATCTCAGGTCTTTGCTGGGCGGCGGGGTCGGCTGTTGGATCACCGGACGGATCCGCAGGCGTCGCTTCGCTGGGCGCTTCGGCTGTGACCACGGTGGAAGTCTCTTGTTCGAGCTCGTCATCTTCCTGAAAGGTTTCGGCTGGATCGGAGTGTGCAGCACGGCCGAGCCAAGGCACGGACGCGGCAAAGAGGGATGGGAAAGTCGATGCAGCGCAGGCCAGCGATGCCAGTCCCAGAATCGAGCCGGCCAGTGCCACACGACGGTCATGTCGTCGGGGCCGTGACCGGCAGATCAGCACGATAGATAGAATGAGCACGGCCACACCAAACGCCGCCCCGAGGACGGGCATGAACGCGGCAGCCGCCAGAATCCAGATGGCGCACGCTTCACCTGACACAACCGGCTCGATCGGGCCACCACCGGTACTAGCTGGCCTGCTCGCGGCAACGAGCGATTCCGGTCTGAGCGTTGGCCGTTCGAGGGCGACCCATGGCAGTGGCGGCCTTTCTGTCGATTCGCTATCTCCGCATGCGGTCCAATGTGCGCCGGGCGCGAGCGACTCAGCCAAGCGCCGTTGTGCTTCGGCCTCGCTCGTTCGCCCGAGGGCGTCCAGGCAGATCGCGATCCGCGCGGCGATGCCCGAGCGCAACGTCGGATGTGCTGCGTCCAGGCTCAAACCGTAACTTGCCTGCAACGCACGAGCGGGATCACCGAGCTCATACCAGGCGCGCAGCGACACGAGCGCCAGTCCGGGCGGCAGCGTGAGGTCGCGTGGGTACGCGGCGACGACCTCTCCGGCGGCGCGGAGTTTCGACTCGACTTCGTCGCGCTCCCCGCGGGCCGCCGCGAGCACCGCCGCATAACCAATCGCGAACAGGCGAATGGCCGGGCTTCGGGCGTCGAGCAGTCCCGGTATGGCTAAGTACCGGGCGGCCAGGTCCCATTCGCCCAACTCGATGCAGCTCTCGATGGCCGACAGGACCACCGCGAACTGCAGGGTTCGCGCATGCGAGCGTTTGAGCTCGGCGGCGCCGACATCGGGTCCACTTGGAACTGGAGTCCGGACCGGCTCGGCGAGGGGCGGCGCGAGCAGCCCGTCGGTCATCGAGAGTACCTCGCCGAAGTGCCCGCAATCGGTCAGGATGGCGATGACCGCATTGCGGACCGAGGCGTCACTCAGTCCTGCCGGGCGGGCGCGCAGTTCGCCGGCTAGCGAGTAGGCAACGTTAAGTCGCCCAGACCGGTGGTTGCACTCCAAGCGTAGTCCATCGATCGCGAGATCAGCCACCGGGGTCTTCGCCACCATCGCGGCGCATGCGGCAAGTTCTTCGTCCATACGCTCATGCTCGCGAAGGTTAGCCCGACCACACGCACGCACGAGGCGCAGCAACGCGCAAACTTGCGGCTTCTTGGCGATCCGAAGCCCGCGCGATGCCCAGTCGAGGGCAGCGTCCGTTTCACCAAGGCACATCGCGCGAAGGGCTATAGCGGCCTCTTGGTTCCCACGAAAGACCCAACGCTCGAGCACGGCGAGCGGTAGCCAAGAGCGACGGCTGGCCAGCGCCACATCCAGGGCAGTCGCCCAATCGCCATCCGCGGCGGCCAGGTTGCCACGCCGCGTCAATCGCTTGTAGGCCGGCCACGAGAAAACCAACAGGCCGACCAAGCCGGCCAGCGTCAGAAACGTCGCGTCGATCTCGCCCAACAGCGCCACGCCTGCCTCCATGAGCTACGTTATCACCAGGCCGCGCTATCGCTGCGCCGCCTCCGGCGAACAATACTAAGCCAGCGTGCGCGTAACTCCCAAGCACCGTGCCGCGCGATTCGCACCGTCATCGGCCGCGAGCCTTGTGCGTCGCAAGTCTTCGCATGAGTGCATCGCTTCCGCACGAGGAACTGAGTCCGCCAAAATCATGTTGGCCCCGAGCCTATCCTCTGCGCCTTGGCGTCTTTGCGCGAGACTTTGCCGTTTCGGTTTGGGCCGAGGGTCGAGTTGAGCCTCGACGAGCCACGCGCCCGCGTACGCTCACGTTCGAACCCGGCTCAGGCTTGGTTGTCGGTTCGGCCGATAATCCGGTCATGGACGATGCAGTCAATGGTGGCGAATGCGACCGCCCTCCGGCCGGGGTGGCCCGCAAGATTGTGAGCGTCGCGCGGCTGATCGACATCGCGCGGCGCGAGCGGGCGGCCGGGCGGAGCATTGTCCAATGCCACGGGTGCTTCGACATCGTCCACCCCGGGCACGTGCGCTATCTCGAGTTCGCCCGCCGGCAGGGTGACCTGCTGATCGTTTCGCTCACCGGCGACGCTGAGATCAGCAAGGGCGCCGAGCGGCCGTACATCCCGCAGGAGCTGCGGGCGGAAAACCTGGCCGCCCTCGAATTCGTCGATTACGTCACGATCGACGCGAACCCGACGGCCGAGACGTTGCTCGACACGCTGCGGCCGGACGTTTACGTCAAGGGACGTGAGTATGAGCACTCGACCGACCCCGGCTTCCTGCGCGAGCGGCAGATCGTCGAGGCCTACGGCGGCCGCGTAATCTTCTCGAGCGGCGAAGTCATCTTCAGCTCGAGCCAGCTCATCGAGGCGCTGCCGCGCTCGGCAGCGATCGATGCCTATCGGCTCAAGCTGCTCTGCCGCCGCCATGCGATCGACCGGTCGCCGCTGCTGGACGTGCTGTCGCGGTTCCGCAACCTGCGCGTGATCGTGGTGGGCGATGTGATTCTCGACCGCTACGTATTCTGCGACGCGATCGATGTGGCCAGCGAGTCGCCGATGATGTCGCTGGCGCAGATTGATGAGCAGAGCTACGTTGGCGGAGCGGCCATCGTCGCCCGGCACGCTGCGGCGCTGGGCGCCCGCGTCTTGCTCCTGGGCGCGGTGGCCGAGGACGACGCCTCGGACCGCGTGCGCAACGTGCTGAAACGCGAAGGTGTCGAGACGCACCTGCTCATTTGCCGCCCCAAGCTGGTCGAGAAGACGCGCTTCCTGGTGGACGACTCCAAGGTGCTGAAGGTCGAGACGGCCGACCAGGTGCCGCTTGACTCGCTGGCCGAGCGCAAGTGCGCCCTGATTCTCGAGCAGCAGGCCGCGCTGGCCGACGCGATCATTTTTTGCGACTTCGGCTACGGCATGATCACGGCCGGGTTGATGTCGCGCGTGCTGGAGGGCCTGCGCCGCCGCGTGCGGACGATCGCGGCCGACGTCAGCGGCACGCGCGGCAACCTGCTCAACTTCCGCTGCGCCGATTTGCTCTGTCCAACCGAGCGCGAGCTGCGCAGCACGCTGCACGACTTCGAGCAGGGTCTGTCATCCGTTGCCTGGAACCTACTCAACCAGACCCGCGCGCGGCACTTGTTCGTCACGCTCGAAAAGCGCGGCCTGGTCGCGTTCGACCGCCGCAGCCAGGACCCATCCAGCCCCGAGTGGTCGGCTCGTCTGCGAAGCGAACACATTCCGTCGTTCGCCGACCGGATTGTCGACCGGCTGGGTTGTGGCGACGCCATGCTGTCGGCCGCGACGCTGGCTTTGGCCGCCGGCGCCCCGCTCATCCACGCCGCCTACCTCGGCAACGCCGCGGCTGCACTCGAAATCGCCCGTCTCGGCAACATCCCTATCGACGTGGCTGGCCTGCGCGACTGGATCAGTCATCGCCCGGAACTCCGCAAAGAGGCGCGTGCCGAAGACGCGGCGCGCGGCATCGCGTTTGTCGGAACAACCTGAGCGCCGCAGCCGCGTCTGGCTCGAGTCGGTTCGTTCACGCCGACCGGTGACGCGATCTTCCGCGATGGGTCAGTCGCGCGCCCACGCCAAGCGGCACGCAGAGCACCACCCACGCGCAGCCGCAGGTCCCGCCACGCGAGCCCGGCCGACCCACGGGCGGGTCGTCGGACATGTCGGCGTCGGGTGCGGCGTCATCGTTCTCCATCGGCTCGCTCACGCATTCCGACGTTGGCCCCGGGAGCGTCCCGGGCGGACAAATCGGGTCTGACGGCTGGTCGTCGGCATCGTCGCCCGGTTGCTGCATCGGCGGCTCGTCAGCGGGCGGCTGTTCGACTGGCGGCACACAGCCGGTCGCATCGACGCTTATTCCGGCCGGCGTATCCGGGCATTCATCACTGGCGTCGGGCACGCCGTCGCCGTCAGAATCAACCACGACGACATCGCCATCATCGGGCATGTCGTCGTTCGCGCCGTCATCGGAGGCTCCTCCGTCGGCGTCGCCACCACCTCCCGCCCCACCGCCGCCAGCACCGCCTCCACCAGCGCCACCTCCGCCCGCCCCGTCGTCCGGCGGCGGCTCCGTCGGCACGCCGGTGTCAAACTCGTAGGCGCCGCAATCGACCAGCGGCGCAACCCCCTGTCCAACGTCCGGCGCGGACGGCACGTCAGTGAATCGTGCCAAGCCGGCCAGGTCCTCGATAGTGTCCGCCGGGACCGACGCATTCTGCCCCGCGTCGACGCACGGCGACGATACGCGCAATCGCAGGTCGTCGTCCGGCGTGCCGGCGACGCCGTCGGGGCCAAGATCATTGACGAACTGCGGCGGAGCGCTCAGATTGCCCGCACCGTCCCATCCACCCGCCAGGCACGAATAAGTGACCTGCAGCAGCCCGAAGTTCTCGATGTTTTCGTCGGAATCGCTCCACAGGATGCTGTTGACGATCGAAACCTCCGACTGGTCGATCGACACGTCAGCGCCGGCCGCGAAGGCCGTGTTGTGGCTGAACGTGCCGTTGATGATCGCTCCGTCCGCAAGATGGGCCGACACCCCGCCACCAAACACGAACGCCGTGTTTCCGCTGAACGCGCAGTTGATCATCGTCACGGTTGCGAGCTCCGCGGCCAGGCCGGCCCCGGAGAGCCCCGAATTCCCGAGCAACCGGCAACCGGTGAGCGTGAGCTGGCCGGCGTCGGTTACGTACACGCCGCCGCCATCCGAGCTCGCGTCGTTCTCCAGGAATACGCAGCGCGCGACGAGCGGCGCGCCGCCGCGCACGTGCAGGCCGGCGCCACGATCGTTCATCGGCGCGGCGCCGTCGGCATCGCCGCCCACGATCCAGAACCCGTCCAGCAGCGTGCCTTCCTCGCACTGGTCCGCGGTGACTACATGGAAGCTGTGCTCAGAAGTGTTGCCGAGTTGGCCGCTCAATACTGTCGGGTGGCTGAGCGGATCGCGCTGTTCCGCGCTATTCTCGATCCCCACGAATCCGCCCAAAACGGCAACACCGCTGCGAAGCGCGAACGTCGCCGAATTCGGCGACTCGCTGGTTCCGGTCCGATAAGTACCTTGGGCAACCCAGATCTCGTCGCCCGCGACCGCTGCACCGAGCGCCGGCTGCAGGTCCGAAGAAGCGCTTGCCCAAGATACTCCACTGCCGCCGGGCGGCGCGTTCGCGCTCACATAGATGACGTCTGCCCGCGAAGTCGCGGTCGCCAAGCCGACGGCCAGCACCGCCCCGCGCTGCAGCCAACCCAGTTGTCCGGTGAACACGCTCTGCTCCTCCTAGTGTGCAGCGAGGTGTCGCGTGCTTTCCCTGCGTACGGGCAAAGGCGCTCGTGCTGAACCATTCTAGCCTGATTCGTGGTCGCGGTCCCACGCATCGCACGCATTTCCAACGTCAATCGCTGAAACGGGAGAGTCGACGCGTCGTTTCTACAACGTATCCCCACAGATTCTCTTCAGGTCGTGCGACGATTCGATTTGGCGCGGCGCGACGTAAACACAAGCGACGATGGGCATCGGTCACCTGGGTGAGTCCGGATGCTGGTAAGGTGGGCTAAGGAGTGAATTCAGGTAGTTCGGCTCGGAAAATCGCGGCTTACCCAATGCGGTGGGCTTTGTGCCAACGTCGACATGTGATAGAATCCGAACCAGTCGTGGTACCGTTGCGTTTCACCGAGGGAGTCTTGCGGATGCACAAGTCGCGTCGGCCAGCTCGATTCTTCTTCGCATTCGTCTGCACGTCTGTCGCATCGATCGCGATGGGCGCACCGCAGACGCCCGCACTATCGTTCGGCTTCACCGATCTCGCCGGCAATTTTTCCGCTGGCCGGGACGGAACCGGCAGTTTCTCGGCGACCGCGCGCGGCGGCGACGGCCGAGGCTACGTGACGCGCATCCTCCCGACCGTCGAGCGCTCAGGATTCGATTTCGGCGACATCGGGTACGGCGCTGGTGCGGCAGGCGCCGAAATCTCGATGCACGTGACATCGATCACCGCCGGCACGGCAGAAGGCACGGGGTCCTTGACGCTCACGGACCTGGACGGCGACACCATCTCGGCCTCGCTGACGGGCCAGTGGACTCAGGTCGGCTCGGTGACAAGCTTCAGAGGCAGCCTGACGCACCTGGCTTTTGACGAATCCGGCGACGGGCTGTTCGAGGGATCGATAGACGGCGCCTTCTCACTGGACTTCTTGTCGTACGCGCCCGACCCATACGGCGGAACCCTGTTCGAGATGACGATGTTCTCGCCCTGGTTTGATTCGAGCTGGGAAGACGTCAACACGCTGATTGAAGCTTCGGTGTCGATGTCGCACGTGGTCCCGGCCCCGACAGCGTTCATGCTGGGGGCGGTCGGTCTCGGCCTGGTCGGCTGGCTGCGCCGCCGCAGTGCCCGCGACCGGGATGCGCGAGCCCCCCACGCCGCCAGCGCGGCTGGCGAGCCGGCGCCCGCCGAACGTCATTTCTGATCGGTCTTGCTCATCGTGTCAGCAAACACCGTCGCGGTCCGAAAATGACCGAAGCAGCGACCGCCGGGAGTGGGGCCGTCGGTCGTGCGGATCATGACGTGATCGGGTTGCCGGGACGCGAGCGGGTGAACGGCTCGGGCCGCTCCTGAATCGACGGATGGGCTACAGCCCGATCTCCACGTCGTCGCCAGTCACGCGCACGTCGTAGCGGGTCACGGGCTCGAACGCGGGCGGAGAGCACGCATCGCCGGTCGCGATCTTGAACCGCGCCCCGTGCCACGGACACTCAACCTCCTCACCTTCGACCGCCCCTTCGCTCAGCGGGCCGCCGTCGTGCGTACACGTGTCGTCGATCGCGTAGACGGCGCCGCCCAGGCTGAACAGCGCGATGCGCCGGCCCTCGACCTCGACGCAGCGCGGGGATTGCGCGTCGAGCTCTTGCTTGCTGGCAACTCGCACGAATCGTGGCATGGTGCATCAGGCTATCGGCACGCGGCGGGTAGATCAATGGGGTCCGCCGTGCGCAGGCTCGTGCCATGCATGGAGCATCCGGTATCATGTGCTCGACGGAGGCCAGCCCGAGGGTGCGATGCGGCGCGTGCGTGAGCCGGAGCTGATGGACGATCCAGCCTTGCCGGAGGAAGAGCACGCCGCGGCGCTGCACAGTCTGGCTCGAGCCAGCCGGCGGCTCGGGATCGACTGGAACCTGCGCCGCGCATTCGGTGAAGTGACCGCCGGTTCGGCCGTCTCGGTGCTCGACATCGGAACCGGCGCAGGCGGGTTGCTCGATCGGATCGCCCGACGGTCAGTTGCCTCGTCCGACGGCCGCGAGCTGCACGGCGGGGCCGCACATCTGCTGGGCATGGACATCTCCGAGCGTGCCGTGCGGATGGCGCGCTCGTGGCAGCATCCACAGATCACCTGGGTCTGCGGCGATGCGCTGCGTTTGCCGTTCGCCGACCGGAGCTGCGACATCGTCACCTGTTCGCTCATGCTGCACCACTTCGACCCGCCCGACGTCGAGCGCATCCTGCGTGAGGTGGCCCGCGTGTGTCGGCATGGAGTGGTGATCAGCGATCTGACGCGTTCGCGCCTGGCCCTCGCCGTGACGTGGCTGACGACGCGCATGGTCAGCCGATCGCGCGTCTTTCGGGTGGACGGTCCGCGCTCGGTGCGCGCGGCGTATCGGCCGGCCGAGATGCTCGAGCTCGCGCACCGGGCCGGGCTCGCCGGCGCGGCCACTCGCCGTCAGTTTCCGTTCCGCATGTTGTTGATCTGGAAGAAGGGAGCCCAGTGACCGAGCGCGTCGAGGACCATTTTGATGTGATCGTGATGGGCGCTGGGCCGGCCGGAAGCGTGGCGGCCATGCTGGCGGCGCAACGCGGATGGCGCGTCCTGCTGGTCGACCGTCAGCCATTCCCGCGCCGCAAGGTCTGCGGTGGGTGCCTGTCCAGCGCCGCTACGACGAGGCTCAGCCGATGTCTTGGCGCAGAGTGCATGCCGGGTGTGACGCAGCGGGTCGTGACATTCATTACGCGGCGGGGACGCAGACTGTCCCACCGATCCGACGGCCGGGCGCGCGTGGTCATGCGTGATGTGCTCGATTCGCGCCTGTTGATGGCCGCACGGTCGGCCGGCGCGGAGGTCCGCTTGGGCGTAACGGCCAAGCCGGCGCCTTCCTCCAGTGGCTGGGGCGTGTGGCTGGGCAGTAACCGGGTCTCGACGCGCGCCGTGTTCCAGGCCGGCGGTGTGGCGGCGTTGGCAGCGCCCGCCCGGGAATCGGCAGGAATGCGGCGCGGCGGGATGGTGGGCTGGCAGTGGACGCAGCCGGCCCCCACTCCCGATTTGGCGGTCGGCGACGTGGAAATGCATTGGCTGACGGGTGGGTATATCGGCGTGACCTGCGTCGAGCCAGGTCGATGGAATGTTGCCATGGCGGTCGATGACGCCAAAGGCGCTGGACCGGCTGCGTTTGGCCCGGCCGCAACGAGCGTCGCGAGACTTCGCCACGCGAACCCCTCGGCCGCGGTATGGGAGCGGCTCTCGGCTTCGATCGCAGCGGGCGATTGGCCACGTGCCTACGTTGCGCGCGGCGTAGCCGGCTTTCCAGCCAGGCCCCGCACGCTGGGCGATCAGAATCTCCTGCGGATCGGCGACGCGGCCGGCTACTCCGAGCCCTTTGCCGGTGACGGGATGAACCTGGCCATGCTCAGCGCCGAGCTCGCGATCGAGGCGTGTGATCGCGCTGGCGTTATCGAAGGCCGTCACCCGCTGACGTCCGAGCGACTCAGCTCGACCTACACGGCGCTCATGCGACGCTGGCACGAGCCGCTGATGGCTCGCACGCAGTGGCTCGGCCGGTTCCTGCGGCGGCCGTGGCTCGACCGGATCGACCAAAGCCTTCCGGACGGCTGGCCGTCGAAACTGCTCGCGAATCTTGTCGGATGCGTGCACGCCGGTGGGCGCAGGTCGGGCGAGGCGAATGGCGGTGCCGCATGAGCAGTGCCGATCGGGCGTGTTATCTGCACGACATCGCGACCGCGGTGCCGCCCGAGTTCGCCGAGCTGCCCCAGACGCTGGCGTACTTGCGCCAGTTCATTCCCGGCGAGCGGGCCTTGCCGCGCGTGCGTCGCATTCTGGAGGCGGCTGGCGTGCGGAAACGCCATTTCGCGGCGCTGCGGCTGCAGGCCGATCGGCCGGAAGCTGAGCGGCTCTATCCGCCCTTCTCGACCGCGCCCGACGGCCCGACGACCGAGCAACGGCTGGCGCACTTTGACGACCTGGCCGTGCCGCTGATTGATGATCTTTTGGCGCAGCTCCCGCGCGACATCTGGAGTGACATTCGCCGGCTGATTACGGTGAACTGTACCAGCGCCGCTTCGCCCGGACTCGAGCGGCTGATTCTGCGCGGCCGGCCGATCCATCGCCGGGCCGACCGCTGGAACATCGGCTTTATGGGCTGCTCGGCCGGGTTGGCCGGCCTGCGGCTGACACGCCAGCTCCAACCAATGGCCGATCACGCCGACGCGGCGGCGCTGATCGTCGCGCTGGAATTGTCGTCGTTGCACGTGCAATACTCCGAGCGCGTCGACCAGATCGTGGCCAACGCGCTCTTCGCCGACGGCGCCGCCGCGGCCGTGGTCTCACCGCGCCCGGGTCCGGTTCGCGTGGTCGATTGTCAATGCGTCACGCTCGATAAGTGCGCCGACCAGATGACTTGGACGGCCGGCAACCATGGGTTCGCCTTGCAACTCTCGATCGAGCTGCCGGCGACGCTGGCGGCGGCCATCCGGCCGGCCATGAGCGAATTCCTCGGGGATAACGGCTTGAACATCGCCGACGTGGCACACTGGGCCATTCACCCCGGCGGACCCAAGATCATCGAATCGGTCTGCGCCGCGCTCGGCCTCTCGCCCGACGTGGCGGCGGCCTCTCGCACCATCCTGGCCGACTACGGCAACATGTCATCGGCCACAATCTTCTTCATCCTGCGCCGGCTGCTCGACTCCGGCGCCGCCGGACCCATCGTCGCCGTCGCCTTCGGCCCCGGCCTGACCATCGAATTGGCCCTGCTCGACGTGAGCAGATCGAACTTACGTTGAAGCACGGTCAGCAAGACGCGCGTGAAGCCTAGCGCGAAGGACGGCGACGCGTCGTGCTTCCGTTGCGCTTTGCCCGCTGGCGAGGGACGGATGGACGGGCCTTCGGCACGGCGGCAAAGACCTCGCTGAGTTTGAGCCGGAATCCTGGCAGTAATGGGGTTTCCAGGACGGCAGAATCGTTCAGCTTCCGCTCGTCCCACTCGTCACCCCGGCGTATCAGCACCGTTGCTGCCCTAGGCCGCGGGTCGAAGATCAGGTACAGCCGGACACCCGCAAGCAGGTAGTCGTCCCGTTTCTCCTCGGAGTCGCGCCTCTCACCACCTTCGGACACGACCTCAACGACGATGTCAGGCGTCCAGAAGTCCCAGGGTCTGGCGTCGTCCACCGGTGGCGGACTGAGGTAAACGGCCAGGTCCGGATGACGCTCGACCTGCCGGCGCGGGATACGGACGGCACAACCGCTTCCGTCCGCGAGCAGGTCGATTCGCCCCGGGTTGGCGAGGCTGTACGCGGCCAGGCGATCACGGATTGCGCATTTGACGCGCTCGTGCCAAATGCCGGGATTCGGCATGACGAGGACCACTCCCCTGTAAAGTTCGTAGATATAGCCGGGCTCGGTGCGAGCGTCGGCAAAGTCGGCCAGCCGCATTGACTTGCCGTGCCAGTGCGGGCCGATTGTGGGTGCGGCTCGCCGGCGGGAGATGGGCTTTTCGAGCGCTCGAATCATCTCGAATCTTGCAGTGACATCATCGCCCGCCTTCGGGCGGCTTGCCGCCGGCGGCGCGCTGGGCAGCCGTGGGCAGCTTGTCCAGTCGGTTCTTGAGCTCGGCGAAGATGTCGTCAATCGGCTGGTACACACCGACCAGCTCGTCGGTGAGTTTCTGCTTCTGCTCGCCCTCGGCCGTGGCAAGCGCCTTTTCGATCTCGTCCAGGCGCTCGCGGTTGCGCTCGCGAATCTCCTTGGCCCGCGCCTTGAGCTCAACCAGGATCGACTCGGCGCTGGTGCGCTGGGCGTCGTCGAGGCTGTAGGCGGCGATGAAGTCGGCCACGTAGCGGTCCCACGCGTCCAGCTCGACCAGGATCTCATCCGCCAGCGACGGCTGACTCGCGGCGGCCCGCCGCGCCAGCAGCTCGCGCTGACGGGCGTCGCGGCGCTGCCGCTCGCGCGCCCGTTGGGCGCCCCACGAGCTGCCGTCGAACTCGCCGCGCTGCCAGCCCTTGAGCTGCGTCTCAAACATCTGCATGCCGATGCCCATGGCGAGCTGATCGGTATCGAACTTGGCCTGCTGCTGCGGCTTGAGCGTGGCGCGGAAGCGGGCGTTGCTCTCCTTGATCGACTCCTGAAAGGTCTGAAAGAGTGGCATGGCCCGGTCGGCCCACGACTTGACCTCCTCGACGCTGGGCGGATCGGGATCGAGCGTGGCTTCGAAGAACTCGTTGATGAGCGGCTGCATCACCTTGCGGTGCTCGCGCATGAAGGCGGGCACGCGCTCGTAGACCAGGGCTTCGAGCTGCCGTGTCTGGTCCGCATCCAGCTCATAGCGCTCCTCCGCTTCCCGGACCCAGCGCTTCATCAGGTTCTCGACCATCCGCTTCGTCGGCCAGACGCCGCCGCCCTCGTCCGCATCGCCCTGCTCGGCTTGGACCGCCGGTTTTGCGGGCGCTGAATCGCGGCTGGGCGGATCAAAGATGGCTGTCGTGATGGCCAGCAGGACCGGAAACACGAGATTCATGAATCAACCTCCGCTTGCGATATCAGCCGATTGTACACTGTCCAGGGTCTCCAGCATCGGCGCCCGCAAGGGAATTCCGATAAACCTACAACAGTTTACACGCGGGTTCGGTCGCGGTTGCGCCGGCCCGCAGAGCGAGGCGGTGAGCGTCATCTTTGGGGTAGATTGTAGTGCAGCCGTCTCGGCTGCACCGTGCAGGCGGGGACGCTGCACCACAAGCCTGGGAGCGGGAACGTGAAGCGTCGGTGTCTGATCGTCTGTGGCGACGAGTTCCTCGGGCGCTATCTGGCGGACGAGCTGGTGGCGGCCCGCATAGACGTGGCCGTCGCGAGCGAGGCGGCCGGCGCGTACCGGTCGGCGGGCGTGTCGCATCGCTACGCGCTGGAGCTGCCGTCGCCACGCCTGCACACCATCATGACCGACTTCCGGCCGGCGGTTTGCATTCACATTCCCGGCCGCGAGACGGACGCTTCGGTCAAAGCCGATCCGTCGGCCGCCCGTGCCGCGCAGATCGATCCGCTGGTTAACGTGCTCGAAGCCGTCCGCGGCGGCAGGCCGCGTTGCCATGTCGTCTACGTCTCCAGCGCCGCCGTCTACGGCCGGCCCACTCGGCTGCCGGTCGACGAATCACAGCGCTTGGCGCCGTGCTCGGCAGACGGGTTCCACAAGCTGGCCGGCGAGGCGATCGCTGAGGAGTACCGCGCGGTCCACGAGCTGCGCCTCAGCATCGCCCGCCTGTTCAGCGCATATGGTCCCTATGAGCGGCCGCACCTGTTTGCCGACCTGTGCCGGCGGGCTGGCGACAGCCGCGATCATACGCTGGACATCTTTGGCTCCGGCGACGACGAGCGCGACTACATTCACGTCCGCGACGCCGCGGCCGGGCTGGCTCGGATCGCGCTGCGGCCCCGCGCTGCGGCAACGGTTCCGGCGACGGCCGACTCACGCAGCCACACAGCCGTCGATCCGCCGCACGTCTTCAACATTGGCACGGGCAGAGCGGTGAACTCGGCCACCGTCGCCCGGCAGGTCGCAGCCACGTTCTCGCCGGAGATGAACGTGCGCTTGCATGGCCGGCACGAAGCGAGCGACGTTTCGCGCCTGCGGGCCGATATCAGCCGGCTGAAGGCGCTCGGCTTCGTGCCGAAGGTCTCACTCGAAGACGGCTTAGCCGAGTACATCCGCTGGTTTCAAGCTCACCGGCACGTCAAAATACCCGCGTGAGCGCGAAGCCGGTGGTCAGCATCGTCGTGCCGACGTACCAGCGCTTCGCTCGCCTGCGCCGCTGCATCGAGAAGATCGCTGAAAACGTCACCGTCGAGCACGAAGTGATCGTCGTCGATGGCGGCTCGACCGACGGCGCTCGTGAATGGCTGCGCACCCGCGACGACCTGGTCGTGATCTTCGAGCCGCAGCGCGAGGGCGCCGTGCGGGCGTTCAACCGCGGGTTCCGGGCGGCCCGCGGCACGTACGTCATGTGGCTCAACGACGACGCCTACCCATTGCCCGGCAGCGTCGAGGCGGCCATCGCCGTGATCGAGCGCCCGGACTGCGCCGACGTCGGCATGGTGGCCTTCTACCACAACTGGCATCAGCAGCGCAACGTGCTCGACGAGGTCGAGCACGCCGGCCAGCGCTACGAGATCTACAACGTCCGCGGCTATCCCTATGCCAATTTCGGCCTGCTGCGAACCGACCTGCTGCGCCGCATCGGCTACGCCGACGAACGCTACTACTTCTTCGCCTTCGACCCGGACCTGGCCCTCAAGGTGCAGATCGAGGCCGGCCTGAAGGTCATCGGCTGCCGCCGGGCGCTCGTACACCACGACGAAGATCACGACCCGCGCAAGCTCTCCGACCTGCCGGCCGGGGCCGAAGACAACGCCAGGCTCTTTGCGAAGTGGAACCTGCCCGAGAAGGACAGCTATCCCGACCCGCGCCGGGCGTATCAACAGTTGATTCGCGAGCGCGGCCTTTTGTGAGCATCTTCACGATGCGCCGCGGCGGCCGCCGGCCCGTAGCGCAGGCCTCTGATCCGTAGCGCAGGCCTCTGATCCGTAGCGCAGGCCTCTGATCCGTAGCGCAGGCCTCTGGCCTGCACGTACCGCAGGCGTCCCGCCTGCGAGTCGCGCGGAAGTCTTCGGCTGCGCGTGGAGAGCGACGAACGGAAGCCGTAGACTCGCAGGCCGGAGGCCGTGCAGGCGGGACGTCGGCGCTACGCGCCTGCGACGAGCGTCTGTAGCGCGGCGAAATCAGCCAAGTCGGTGTCCGCATCTTCGTCGATGTCGAAGCAGGCACAGCTGCTCCCGCCCACCCCGCCGCCGGGACCGGTCAGACAGGCGGGAAAACCGCTGTAGTCGGTCAGGTTCACCGCGCCATCCGCGTTGCAGTCGCCGAGCACGGGCAGCGTCGTGAAGTAGATCGCGGTCCCGCGAGAAAAGGACGCCGCAGACGTGGCGCCGCCGAGGCCGGCGCCTGGAATTTGCAGCGAACTCAGATATGAGATCCCAATGACGTAGTTTCTCGACGGCTGCAGCGTTCCAGCCGGAATCTGAAAGTGGGTCTCATCGGGGTTCAGGTTGGTCGAGAGGACCGATCCGGTCTGCTCCTCCGAGACCGACAGCAACGTCACGCCGACATTGGCACCCGGCGGAAGCGTGAAGCCGTTGATGTACACATCCAGCGGCAGCGCTGGGTCATAGCTCTGGAGGCGGTCGTACGTGTCGCCGGTGAAGTAGGGAATCTCCGGACAGTAAAGATCCACGGGCAAGAACACGTCGGCCGTCTCCGGCCCGGTGCCGCGATCGATCGTGAGGGCATAAGTCGTGGAGGGATACTCCGCGTCCAGCTCCGCCTGGCTGGCGTAGAAGCCGGAATAGTAAATGTGAAAGGTGGGCGTGGCCGGGTACAGCTCAAGAATGACCGGCGGTGGAACATCGAACGAGACGCTTGCGGAGAGCACTTCGTCGGGCACGCCGTAGTACAGGCTCGTGTTGAACAGCCACGACTGGCCGTTCGTCGGCGTCGCGGCTGAGGACTGGGTGTAGCTGATGATCTTGGAGACCTCGTAAGAGAAAATCTCGGCCTCGGCGACTGTGGCGAGCAGCGTCACCGTTACCAGAGGCGCTACGGAGCTTCGCAGGCACGTACGGGCAATTTGCTTCACGGCTTTCTCCTTTTTCGAGTGACATCGGCCTCCGGAAACGGCGTTCGCGCTCCGGTCCGCCGACCCGCGACGAATCCATTGCGTAAGAACCGGTTACTTACTCACGCGGCCGCGCAGATTTCTTGGGGTGGCGTCCGTATACTGGGTTTCGACGATCGTCGGGAAGAGCGTTCGTGACCGCCAAGCAGCGAGAGTGGGTGCACCGTGCCGTCGCGGGCGACAAAGACGCCTTGGGCGAGCTGCTGGAGCTCTACGGTCCTCAGGTCGAGGCGGGCCTCCACATCAGCCCGACCTTTCGGTCGGCGCTCGACGTGGCAGATGTGATGCAAGTCACGTACCTGGAGGCGTTTACGCAGATACGCAGCTTCGATCCGGCCCGGGCGGAGGCTTTCCCAACTTGGCTGCGGCGCATGGCGGACAACAACGTGCGTGACGCACTCCGCTGCCTGGAAGCCAGGAAGAACCCGCCACCACGGCTCAAACTTGACGCGCACGCCGGCGACGCGGGCCTGGCGCTGTTTGACGTTCTGACCTCCGGCGTGGGCACTCCCAGCCGCGCCGTACGCGCGCAGGAGGCGGCCGAGCGGCTCGCGCAGGCCCTGCGCTGTCTGCCGCCGGACTACGCTCGAACGGTTCAGCTCTACGATCTCGAAGGCCGGCCGGTCGATGAGGTCGCCGCGACGCTGGGCCGCTCGGCCGGCGCGGTGTTCATGCTGCGGATGCGCGCCCACGAGCGGCTCCGCGCGCTGCTGGGCGAGGCATCGAGTATCCTTGAATCGCGATCGTGAGCGGAATCGAATTCTGACGCATAGGCAGTGACATGACCCGCGCGTCTGACCGTCGGCCCACCTCCTCGGGCAGAGAAGCCCATCGCACTTGGATCCAGCAGGCCCGCGCGCAGTCCGACGAGGCCGAGCGTAATGCCGCCAACGCCCAGTGGCCCGCAGTCGTCAGCCGAGACATCCTGCGGACCGATTCCTTTCCGGGTTACGAGCTGGAGCGGGAACTTCATCGCGGCGCACAGGGCGCCGTGTATCTGGCCGTTCAGAAGAGCACCGGCCGGCGCGTGGCGTTGAAGCTGTGGCACCACCCGGCCTTCGGCGAACCGCTCGAGCGGGCCCGCTTCGAGCGCGAGACGCGCGTTCTGGCAGCGCTGCAGCATCCCAACATCGTCAGCATCCACGATGGCGGCAGCCACGCCGGGCGGGTTTTTCTGGTGATGGACTACATCGCCGGGCAACCGCTGGACGTGTACATCGCCAGCCAGCCGCGCTCCGTGCGCCAGAGGCTCGAGCTGTTCGTGCCCATCTGCGAGGCCGTCAACGCCGCGCACCTGCGCGGGATCATCCACCGCGATCTGAAGCCGGCCAATGTGCGGGTTGACGAGACCGGCCGGCCATTCGTACTGGACTTCGGACTGGCGAAGGTGCTTGAGGCCCAGTCCGAAATCGCAAATCGGGAATCGGAAATGACCGTGGCCGGCCAGTTCCTCGGCTCGCTGCCGTGGGCCGCGCCGGAGCAGGCCGAAGGCAGCCCCAGCCGCATCGACACCCGCACCGACGTATACGCCCTCGGCGTTCTGCTCTACCAGATGCTGACCGGCGGGTTTCCCTATCCGGTCGTCGGAACCATGCAGGCCGTGCTGGACAACATCGTGAGGGTCGAGCCGATTCGCCCGCGCACCCTCAGTCACGACATCGACGACGAGGTTGAGACGATCGTGCTCAAGTGCCTGAGCAAGGATCGGGAGCGGCGGTACCAGACGGCGGGCGAACTGGCACGCGACCTGATCCGCTATCTGGCCGGCGAACCCATCGAGGCGAAGCGCGACAGCGCCTGGTACGTGCTGCGCAAGGCCGCCCGACGCTACCGTGTCCCGGCGGCGGTGGTCGCACTGGTCCTGGTGCTGCTGGCTGGATCGAGCGTGGTGGGCTGGACGCTGTCGGTTCGGGCCGAGCGCGCGGCCGCAGACGCGCGCCGGGCCGAGCTGTCCGCCGACACCGCGCGGCAGGAAGCTTTACGAAACCTCCACGAGTCGCTGATCGCACAAGCCCGCGCATCCCGCCGGAGCGGCTGGATGGGCCAGCGTTTCGATGCCCTGGCGGCCCTGGAGAAGGCGGCCGACATCACCCTTGACAGGCCGCCGCCAGCATCGCGAAGCGGCGAGTCAGGGGTCAACCCGTTGCTGCAGGTCCGCAATGAGGCGATCGCCGCGCTGGCCCTGACCGACCTGCGCGGGACGCGCCACATCGAACGCAACGCCGTGGGCTACTTCGACCCCGAGTGGGCCCGCTGCGCGGCGGCGCACCGCGACGGGGCGATCACGATCGTGCGAGTGGAGGACGACGCCGAGTTGGCCCGCGTTCCGCCGCCCGCGCCCGGGGTGCGCGACTTGTACGGAGTCGCGCTCCGCGGGCCCTACCTGGCGCGCTGCTTCGATCCGCCCGAAGGTCAGCGCCGGCTGGAGGTGTGGAAGGTGGGTCCAGAGGAGCCCCGCCTCGCGCTGGAGTTGGAAGACGTTCCATTCCGAGCCGGGTTCGATTTCTCTCCCGACGGCAAACACCTCGCGGCGGGGCGGCTTGATCAGGCCATCCACATCTACGATCTCGGCACGATGCAGGAAGTGCAGCGGATCGCACTCGATCGCGACCCCTCCTACCTGGCGTTCGATCCGACCGGCCGGCGGCTCCTGCTCTATCACGCCAATTTCCTGGCCGCGGAACTGCTTGACCTGGACACCGGCGCCCGCGAGCCGGTCTTCGAGTCGCGGAACATCGCCTGGTCCGTTGCCTGGCATCCTCAGGGGCAACTGGTGGCCGGGGCGAGCGTCCGCGACGTGGAACTTTGGGACACCGATCGGCACCAGCGCATCGCCCTGCTGGCGGGGCACGAGGACCAGGTCGTTCGCGTGGCGTTTTCGCACGACGGTGCGCTGCTGCTGTCGTATAGTTGGGACGGCGTGACCGTGCTCTGGGATGTCCGCAGCCGGCGACCCTTGTTGCGTGCGGCGATGGCGGCTCACACGTTCAGCCCCGACGGTCGCCGCCTGGCAAGTCACTCCGCTGCAGACAACGGCGAACCTGTGATCAAGTTGCTGGAGCTGGAATGCGGTGGCCCGTGGCAGCGGCTGACCGCCGGGGATCCGGGCAGCGCCGGGACGCTGGCGGCGGGCAGCGGAGCCTTCGAGCCGGGCAGCGGACTGTTGGTGACGGCCGATACCGACGACGGCGGGACTTCCGTGCTGCGCGTCTATGACCCGTCTTCAGGCCGCGAGTTGGCGCGCCGGCCGTCCGAGCAGCCGACTTGGCTGGCCATGGAACGGGATGGTCGATTCCTGGTTACAGCCGAGCACAACAGCCTGCTCCGTTGGCCGCTGCATGTTGAGAAAGCCCTCACCGAACGTGATTCGGGGCCGCGACCGGCACGCCTGACGATCGGGCTGCCTGCGCCCCTCACGCTGCGCGGCGCTGCGGTCTTCGACCACGATCGACTGAGGTCGGGGCTTCGAGCCGACGCGATCGCGATGAGCGCGGATGGGCGAGTAGCCGTCTTCGGCAGTCTTGCCGACGGCACATTCAGCATCGCCGACTTGCAGGCTGGTGCCATACGCACATTTGCGTCCGGGGGCCGCGCCAGCAGCGTTCGGGTGAGTCCGGACGGTCGCTGGGTGGCTATCGGCGGGTTCTGGCAGCCAAGGGGTGGCGAGGTTTGGGAGACGGCTTCGGCGCAACGTGTGGCGGAACTCGGGCTGGTCGGCGTGTCGTACGCCGAGTTCAGCCCGGACGGTTCGTGGCTGGTGACAAGCGACACCGAGGGGCTGGTCGTTTGGGAGATTGCGAGTTGGCGCGCCGTCCGTCGATCGGCCCAACGGGCGGCGCTGCGCGCCATATCGCCGGATGGACGATTGCTGGCCACGACGCTCGATCGCGGGCACATTCGGCTGATCGATTTCGCCACGCTCAGCGAGGTTGCCACGCTTGAGCCGCCCGAGAGTCACTATCCCTCGAACTGCGCGTTCAGTTCTGATGGAGCGCTGCTGGCACAGTTCACCAATCGTCACGGCGTCGTGCACCTCTGGGATCTGCGCCGACTTCGCGCGGAACTCGCCGGCATGGGCCTCGACTGGGACCAGCCGCCCTATTCCCCGGCGCCGCAGGCAGGATCGATCGAGTGGCAGATCACATTGCACGCCGGCGATTCGGGCGAACCCGGGCGCAGCGATTGATCTGGCGGCTACTAGCTGGGACTCGGACCGGTCGATACGGCAGTATGTCGGCTCATCGCTCTCCCGCGGCCAGATGCCCGCGCACTCGCAGGCCAGAGGCCTGCGGTACATGCAGGCGGGACGCCTGCGCTACGTACGGCGGCCGCAGGCCCGTAGCGCAGGCCTCTGGCCTGCATGTCCCGCAGGCGTCCCGCCTGCGAGTCGGGGCGGCGGTTGAGGCGCCGTAGCAAACTGGTATATGTAAGGCATGGTGCGCGATCAGGGACACCTACTCGGTGGCTTTCACACTCGCGGATATCTTCCGCATCTCAAGCACGAGGGTGGCAGCTACTTCGTCACGTTCCGACTCGCCGACACACTGCCGAAGGACGTTTTGGATCGCTTCCGGCACGAGCGCGAAACGATCCTGGCCCGCCTCTCGACGCCCGGCCGCGTGCTCTCGCGAGACGAGCATCGCCGCCTGCGCGAGTTCTACTCCGAGCGGATCGATGCGTACCTGGATGCCGGCCATGGCGAGTGCTGGCTGAGGCGGCCGGAAATCGCCGAACAGGTCTGCGGCGCGCTGCGATATTTCGACGGGCAGCGCTACGATCTGCACGCCTGGGTCGTCATGCCCAATCACGTGCACGCCGTGCTGACCCCGCGCGAGCAATACACGCTCAGTGCGATCCTTCACAGTTGGAAGTCGTTTACCGCCCACGAAGCGAACCGGTTGCTCCAGCGCGTCGGCCAGCACTTCTGGGAGCCTGAGGCCTACGATCACCTCGTCCGCGACGAGGAAGAGTTCTCCTGGTATGGCCAGTACACGATCAACAACCCCGTCGCGGCCGGGCTGTGCGAAAAGCCGGAGGATTGGCCGTACAGCAGCGCGTACCGGGCGTCTGCGGCGACGGCTGTAGCGACGGCTGTAGCGACGGCTGTAGCGCAGGCCTCTGGCCTGCACGTACCGCAGGCGTCTCGCCTGCGAGTCGCGCCGGAGTCGCAGCCGCGCCCGGAGAGAGACGCCCGCCAGCCGTAAACTCGCAGGCCGGAGGCCTGCGGT
>Ga0187892_10004203_pt1 | contig 24593 bp, 20 predicted proteins | sample MA1701073metaG_FD_139345 | JGI IMG/M metagenome (GOLD analysis project Ga0187892, IMG submission 139345) | Bio-ooze microbial communities from a basaltic lava cave in the Kipuka Kanohina Cave System on the Island of Hawaii, USA - MA170107-3 metaG ... | reverse complement strand
CGGAGGTGATCGCCGACCCCGCCACCGCCGGCGACCTCAAGCTCAGGCTCGAGCGGGTGCACGAGATCCGCGAGTTCGCCAGCCGCGCCCTGGCGCTGCCCGACAACGGCAGCTATCGCCGCTACGCCGACCTGAAGCGGCATTTCGTCGTGTGGAACGTGTTCGCCGCGCCGGAGTTCTCAGTGCAGCCCAGGGAGTGGTGCTTCCCCGTGGCCGGATGCGTGGGCTATCGCGGGTACTTCGCGCAGGCCGGCGCCGAGGCGTTCGCCGCCCGCCTGCGGCGCGAGGGCCTGGACGTGTACGTGGACGGCGTGCCGGCCTATTCCACGCTCGGGTGGCTGGACGATCCGGTGCTCAACACCTTCATCGGGTATCCGGACACGGAGCTGGCGCGCTTGATCTTCCATGAGCTGTCGCATCAAGTGGCCTATGCCAAGGGCGACAGCACCTTCAACGAGTCGTTCGCGGTGGCGGTGGAGACCGAGGGCGTCAAGCGCTGGCTCGACGCCAAGGGCACGCCGGGGCAGCGTGCGGCGTTCGACGCGTCCCAGCAGCGCAGGCAGGACTTCGCCGCGCTGGTGCAGCGCCATCGCGATGCCCTGGCGCAGCTCTACGCCGGCGGGCTGCCGCCGGAGCGGATGCGTGTGGAGAAAGCGCGCGCGTTCGACGCGATGCGCACCGACTACACTGCACTCAAGCAGCACTGGAGCGGGTTCGCCGGCTTCGACGAGTGGTTCGCGCAGCCGCTCAACAACGCCCAGCTCAGCTCGGTCGCCATTTACACGCAACTCGTGCCCGGCTTTCAGCGGCTGCTCGCCGGCGGCGGCGGCGACCTGCCGCGGTTCTACGCCGAGGTGAAGGCGCTGGCCAAGCTGCCGGAGCACGATCGGCGGGCGGCGCTCGGCGCGCCGCCCGCGGAGCGCGTCACCGCTCGCTGAAGCGTATAATCCGATGTGTTGCGTCGCGGCCGGGCTGGCCGCGCGTGTTCCCGTCCTTCCGGTGCCCCGACCATGCCGATCCATAGCTTGATCCCGCGCTTCCTGCTGGTCCTGCTCGCGTTCGCGGCAGCCAACGCCTTCGCCGGCCCCGACGTCGGCGAACCGGCCAAGCTCAAAAGCGTCACCCTGGACGGCAAGCCGCTGTCCCTGGAGCGGCTCAAGGGCAAGGTGGTGATGGTGAACTTCTGGGCCACCTGGTGCGTGACCTGCAAGGCGGAGATGCCCATGTGGCAGGCCTTCTACGACGCCAACAAGGCGCGCGGCTTCGAGCTGGTGGCGGTGAGCATCGACGAGGACCAGAACGAGCTCGTCAAGCACGCGCAGGAGAAGAAGTTCGGCTTCCCGATCGCCTGGCGCTGGGACGACAAGACCGACGACAACTTCGGCGACATCATCGGCACGCCCACGCTGTACCTGGTGGACAAGGCCGGCAAGGTGGCGTGGATGAAGCGCGGCCGCGTGACGCCGGAACAGCTGGCCGCGGCGGTGGAGCCGCTGCTCAAGTAGGTTCCAGTTGAACGAAGACATCAACACGCTGCGGCGCATCCTCAAGCAGAGCAGGATCATCGCCGTGGTCGGGCTGTCGGCCGACTGGTGGCGGCCCAGCTATTTCGCCGCCAAGTACATGCAGGAGCACGGCTACCGCGTCATCCCGGTCAACCCGAGCTACCAGCAGATCCTCGGCGAGAAGTGCTACGCCAGCCTGCGCGACGTCCCCGAACCGGTGGACATCGTGGACTGCTTTCGCAAGAGCGAGGACATCGGTCCGATCGCCGAGGACGCCATCGCCATCGGCGCCAAGGTGCTGTGGATGCAGCTCGGCGTGATCCATCACGCCGCGGCCGGGAAAGCGCGCGCCGCCGGGCTGGAAGTGGTGATGGACCGCTGCGTCAAGATCGAGCACGCCCGCCTGTTCGGCGGGCTGAACTGGGTGGGCGTCAACACCAAGGTCATCTCTTCGAAGCGCCCGCACTGGCTGGCTTACTAGGATCTAGGATCTAGGAGCTAGGATCTGGGGGCTAGGGGAGCATCGAGCGGCTGCGCCGCGCCTTCTTCCCTAGATCCTAGCTCCTAGCTCCTAGCTCCTAGTTCCTAGGCCCTCCTTAAGCTCCGCGGCCTGCTGCCGATAACCCCGTAAAACCAAACCTGGCCGCCGGCGGCCCGCCGGCGGTAAACGGGGAACCTGAAACCGTCACAATGCACGGCTACGCGTCGAACGCGTTGGCGCTGTCTCTCGCGCTGACCGCGGCCATCGTCATCGCCGTCGGCTTGGCGATCGCCCTGCGCGAGCGCTTCTCGCGCGTCGGCTGGCTGCACCTGTATCTCGCCTGCGCGGCGGGCGGCTACCAGGCTGCGCTGGCGGCGGTGATGCTCGCCGAGGACGAGGCGCTGGCGCTGCAATGGATGCGGTTCGGCACCTTCGCCGCGCTGCTGATCGCCCCGCTCGCCTATCAGTTCGGCTGCACCGTGACCGGACAGCGCGTCGCGCAACGGCGCGGGCTGATGGCCGTATGGGCGGCCACCGCGCTGCTCGCCCTGTGTCACGCCGCCGGTCTGCTGTTCTCGGGCTTGCACCGCTACGACTGGGGAGCGTACGGGGCCTATACCGGGATCGGCTGGTCGTTCGTCCTGCTCACCGTCGGCACGGTGGCCCTGACGCTGCGCGCGTACTGGGCCGAGTACCGCAATCGCAGCAGAAGCCTGGCGTCGCAGCGTGCTCAGCGCCTGGGCTGCGCATTGCTGGTCGGCTCGTTCGCCCTGGTGGACTTCCTGCCGGCGTTCGGCTTCAACGTCTACCCGCTCGGCGGGCTCGCCCTGCTGGCCGCGGCGGTGCTCAACGCGCACACCATGTGGCGCTACCGGCTGGTGGAGATCACGCCGGCCTACGCCGCCGACCAGCTGATGGACTCGATGAGCGACGGCGTGCTGATGATCGACCGCGACGGCGTGGTGCGCCTGGTCAATCCGGCCGCCGCCGAGATCCTCGGCATCGACCGCGCCAACCTGGTCGATCGCCTGCCGCCGACCACCCTGGCCACCGAGGTCCTCGGCTGGCAGCAGCTGCCGTTCTTCCCCTCGACCGACATGGCGCTCGGTGAGCGCAGCTACGTGGCGCCCGACGGCACTCAGCGCGTCCTGGACGTGAGCGTGGTGCTGATGCGCGATTTCGGGCTGGAGCCGGCGGTGGCGGTGATCGGCCTGCGCGACATCACCGCCAGGATGCACGCGCAGGAGCAGATCGAGCGCCTTGCCTACTACGATCCGCTCACGCACCTGCCCAACCGGCTGCTGCTGCGCGATCGCTTCGGCGACGCCATCGCCTGGGCGAAGCGCGCCAATGCCATGGCCGCCACGCTGTTCATGGACCTCGACCGCTTCAAGCAGATCAACGACACGCTGGGTCACGACGCCGGGGACATGCTGCTCAAGGCGGTCGCCGAGCGCATCGGCGCCTGCGTGCGCGAGACCGACTGGCTGCTGCGCGGTGCGGAGATGAGCAACAGCAGCATGCTCGCCCGGCTGGGCGGCGACGAGTTCGTGGTGCTGCTCTCGCCCATCGCCCGTCCCGAGGATGCGGCCAAGGTCGCCTCGCGCATCCTGGAGGCGCTGGCGCGGCCGGTCAGCCTGAAGCGCGGCGCCGAGGTCAGCAGCGGCGCCAGCATCGGCATCAGCATCTACCCGCACGACGGCGACGAGCCCGAGACGCTGATGAAGAAGGCTGACCTCGCCATGTACCAGGCCAAGGAGGCCGGCCGCAGCACCTTCCGTTTCCACGACGAGGCGATGAACGCCTCGATGCTCAAGCGCACCGATCTGCACAACAGCATGCGCCGCGGCCTGCATCGCAGCGAGTTCCTGCTGCACTACCAGCCGCAGGTGGCCTGCCGCAGCCGCGAGATCGCCGGCCTGGACGCCCAGGTGTTCTGGCGCCATCCGCAGCACGGATTGATGCCCGCGGCGGAGTTCGTCAGCGCCAGCGAGGAAAGCTCGGTGGTGGTGCCGCTCACCGAGTGGGTGGTGCGCAGCGCCTGCATGCAGCTGCGCGCCTGGGTGGCCCAGGGGCTGCCCACCCTGTACCTGTCGCTCACTCTTCCTCCGGGCGCGGCCGAGCGCGGCGACCTGCCGCGCCTGGTGCGCGACTCGCTGGAGCAGGCGGGCGTGGACCCCGGCCTGGTGATGGTCAGCCTGCGCGGCGGGCCGAATCCTCGCGACATGCAGCGCACGCGCGACGCGATGCAGACGCTGCAGTCGATGGGCGCGCGCCTGGTGCTGGACGACTTCGGCGGCGGCGACATGACCCTCTCCAGCCTGGGCCAGTATCCGCTGGGCATGGTGCGCTTCGAGTCCGCGTTCCTGCGCGGGCTCGCGCGCGACGCCGACCTGGCGAGCGTCACGCGCTCGCTGATCTCGATGGTGCACGCGCTCAACCTCGGCGTCATCGTCACCGGGGTGGACAATCCCGCGCAGGCCGCCTTCCTGCGCGAGGTCGCCTGCGATCTGGCGCAAGGCGGCGCGTTCGGCCCGCCGGTCCCGGCCGAGGACGTGCCGGGGCTGCTGTCCGACATCCGCGAGCAGCTTGCCGCGGGTTGACGGCGCTGTAGAATCTCTCTCCTCGCAGCTCCCCCGAGATTCCCAAATGCCCGACCGTCAATACGGCATCGGCACGCTGTGCCTGCACGCCGGCCAGATCCCCGATCCGACCACCGGCGCACGCGCTGTCCCGATCTACCAGACCACGTCCTACGTGTTCGACTCGGCCGACCACGCGGCCAGCCTGTTCAATCTGCAGACCTTCGGCAACGTCTATTCACGCATCTCCAATCCCACGGTGGCGGTGTTCGAGGAGCGCGTGGCCGCGATCGAGGGCGGGCGCGCGGCGCTGGCCGCCGCCTCGGGCCAGGCGGCGCAGATGACCGCGCTGCTCACGCTGCTCGATCACGGCGACCAGATCGTCTCGGCGAGCACGCTGTACGGCGGCACCTACTCGCAGTTCGAGGTCACCTTCCGCAAGTTCGGCATCGACACCAGGTTCGTGGATCCCGAGGATCCGCGCAACTTCAAGAAGGCGCTGACGCCGCGCACCAAGGTGATCTACGCCGAGACCGCCGGCAATCCGCGCATCAACGTCCTGGACATCGAGGCGGTGGCCGCCATCGCCAAGGACGCCGGCATCCCGCTGGTGATCGACAATACCTTCGCCAGCCCGTACCTGTGCCGGCCGTTCGAGTGGGGCGCGGACATCGTGCTGCATTCGGCCACCAAGTACATCGGCGGCCACGGCACCACCATGGGCGGCGTGCTGGTCGAGTCGGGCAAGTTTCCCTGGGACAACGGCAAGTTCCCGGGCATGACCGAGCCCTCGCGCGGCTACCACGGGGTGCGCTTCTTCGAGACCTTCGGCGACTTCGGCTACAGCATGAAGTGCCGCATGGAAACGCTGCGCACCCTGGGGCCGGCGATGTCGCCGTTCAACGCGTGGATCCTGCTGCAGGGGCTGGAGACGCTGCACGTGCGCATGGACCGCCACGTGTCCAACGCGCTCAAGGTGGCCGAGTATCTCGCCTCGCATCCGCAGGTGAGCTGGGTGAGCTATCCGGGCCTGCGCAGCAGCCCGTACTACGAGCTCGCGCGCAAGTACATGCCGAAGGGCGCGGGGGCGATCATGACCTTCGGCATCAAGGGCGGACAAGCCGCCGGCGTCAAGTTCATCGAGGGCGTCGAGTTTCTCAGCCATCTGGCCAACGTCGGAGACGCCAAGACGCTGGTCATCCACCCGGCCTCCACCACGCACCGCCAGCTCTCCGAGGAGGAGCAGATCCAGGCCGGCGTCACGCCGGACATGGTGCGCCTGTCGGTCGGCATCGAGGACATCGACGATATCCTGTGGGACCTGGATCAGGCGCTGGCGCAGGCGCGCTGAAGCGTGATCGAAGAGCGTACGGTAAGCTATGCTATGCGACCAATGGCCGTGTCCAATTCTCCCGCCGATTCCAAGCCCGCAGCGGAAGCCAAGCCCTGCCGCGGGCGCCCGCGCAGCGAGCACTCGCACGAGGCGATCCTCGACGCCGTGCTCGAGCTGCTCGAAGCCGAAGGCTATGGCGCGCTCACCATCGAAGGCGTGGCGCGCCAAGCCGGCGTGGGCAAGCAGACCATCTATCGCTGGTGGAAATGCAAGGCCGAGCTGGTGCTCGAGGCCTACGCCAACCATGCCGCCAGCAAGACCCCGGTGCCCGACCGCGGCACGGTGCGCGGCGACCTGGAAGCGTTCCTCGGCGCCGGCTTCAAGCGCCTGACCGACATCTCCGGGCCGATCATGCGCGGCCTGATGGCCGACGCGGTGCACGACGAGGAGTTCCGCGAAGTGCTGGTGAGCGCTTTCCTGGGCAAGCGGCGCGATGCGCTGAAAGCGATCCTGCAGCGCGGGGTCGCGCGCGGCGAGCTCGATCGGGGCGCCGATCTCGACCTCGCTTGCGACTTGATCCTGGGTCCGATGTGGTACCGGCTGCTGCTGCAGCACGCCAAGCTGGATGTGAAGTTCGCGCGGCAGCTCGCCGGCGCGGTGGTGAGCGTGCTGGCGGCGAAAACCGAAGCGACTCTCTGAGCCAACCACCGCCTCAGACGTCCCACTCTCCCGCCAGCAGGCGCGGCACGAGCGGGTCGACGATGCGGTAGGTGACTCCCCACAGCCGGTACGGTCCGACCCGGTAGAACGGCGTCGGCCGCGGCGCCGGCCAGCCCGGCGGCTGCTTGACCTCCTCGGCGTGCGCGCCCGGGCGGGCCAGATCGCTCAGCCTGAGCTCGATGATCTCGGCCACCTCGCGCGCGTCCGGCCGCCACTGCGCCGGCCGTGCGATGCGCGCCAGGAAGGGAAGAATGCGAAAGCCGGTGGTCCGGGTCTCGGCCGGCGGCAGCTGCGCCAGGATGTGGATGCGCTCGCGGCCGAGCCCGATCTCTTCCCACGCCTCGCGCAAGGCGGTGTCCAGCATGGAGCCGTCCTGCGCGTCGCGCTTGCCCCCGGGTAGGGCGAGCTGGCCCCCGTGGATTCCACCTTCGGCCCGGCGCACCAGAACGAGCTGCAACTCCCCATCGTGGCCGCGATAGATCGGGACCAGGGCGGCGGCGTCGATCACCGGCTCTGGTGCAGCAACGCGCTCGGGATCTTGTGGCGGATCGCCGGATAGAGCTGCGCGAACGTGCCGTCGAAGGCGCCATCGCGCAGGTGGCACTCGACGCAGGGGTTGCCGGGCGGGACGGCGGCCGCCTGGGCGCCCAGGAACACCCATTCGTCGAGGTCGTCCGGGCGCAGCAGCTCGCCGGACGCGGTGAACTTCGCTGCCGCGAGCCGCGTGCCCGCTGCGGGTGCGCTGGCCGCTCGGCCGGGGTCTGCGCCGGGGTCGGCTTGGCCCGGGCCGATCGCCAGGCTTGCCGCCAGTGCCGCCAGCGTGATCCGGTGCGGGATCGAGGGTGCCATGCGCGTCTCCTGGGTTGGTGCGATCGTTTCCGACAAAATATACGGACCACGGCGCCGGCCCGCGACGGTGCTACGCTTGCCCGAAGAAGTCCTCCAGCGCCCGCGCCAGCGCCTGCGGCTGATCGTGATGCAACATGTGGCCGCAGTCTGCCAGCCGGACTTCGCTGAGATCGCGGTAAGCCGTGCGCCGCTCGGCCAGGTCTTCCTCGCCGCTCTTGAACCACTTGCGCACCCATGCGCCGTCGCCCCATACCCACAGCACGGGTGCGGTGGTCGCGCGCCAGCAGGCCATCGCCTCCTCGAAGCGGTACAGCACCGGGTTGACCATCTTGTGGGCGGGGTCGCTGGTCAGCACGACCTCGCCCGAATCGAGGCGCCTCGCCCAGTGCGGGGCGAGAAACGCGGCCTGCTCGCGGGTGAGGCGCGGGTTGTTCTGCATCAGACGCTGTTCGACTTCCTCGAACGATGCGTACGGCTTGAACGCCGGCGGCCGCTCGATCTCCTTCAGCCATCTGTCATAGCGGCCGGGCGCCGCGCCCGGCACCGTGCGCGGCAGGCCGAAGCCTTCGAGCAGCGCGAGCTTGCCGATGCGCTGCGGCCGCACCCCGGCGTACAGGCCGGCGACGTTGCCGCCCATGCTGTGGCCCGCGAGCCGGATCGGCGCGTCGCCGGCCAGGGTGCGCACCAGCACGTCGAGATCGGCCAGATAGTCGGGGAACCAATAGCCGTCCGGCGCCCACGCGCTCGCCCCGAAGCCGCGCCAGTCCGGGGCGAGCACGTACCAGTCGCGCTCGATCGCGTCCACCACGAACTGGAACGACGCCGACACGTCCATCCAGCCGTGCAGCAGCCACAGCTGCGCCCAGCTGCGCTCGCCCCAGGTGCGCACGTGGTAGCGCAGGCCGCGGACGTCGAGGAAGTGCGAGGTGCTCGGTTTCACGGATTGCGTTCAGGATACCAGCGCCAGCGCGATCAGCGGGCTAAAATTGCTGTATGCCGTCGCCGCAGTTCATCCACCTCCGCCTGCACAGCGAGTACTCGATCTCCGACGGCACGGTGCGCCTGGATGACGCGCTGGCGCGCGCGGCCGCCGACGGCATGCCGGCGCTGGCGCTCACCGACCTCGCCAACCTGTTCGGCGTGGTCAAGTTCTACCGCAGCGCGCGCGAGTCGGGCGTAAAGCCGATCGTCGGCTGCGACCTGTGGCTGACCAACGACCAGGACCGCGACAAGCCGTTGCGCGCGCTGGTGCTGTGCCAGAACCGCGCCGGCTACCACACCCTGTGCGAGCTGCTGTCACGCGCGTTCCGCACGAACCAGCACCGCGGGCGCGCCCAGGTCAAGAAGTCCTGGTTCGTCGAGCTCGGAACCGGAGGGCTGATCGCGCTGTCGGGGGCCACCGCGGGCGACGTCGGCCAGGCGCTGTTGACCGACAACGAGCCGGGTGCCGAGCTCGCCGCGCGTTCGTGGGCGCAGCTGTTTCCCGGTCGCTTCTACGTCGAGCTGCAGCGCAGCGGCGCTCCCGATCAGGACGCCTACGTCGCGCGCGCGGCGCGCCTGGCGGCGCGCCTGCGGCTCCCGGTGGTGGCCACGCACCCGGTGCAGTTCCTCGCGCCCGACGACTTCAAGGCGCACGAGGCGCGCGTGTGCATCAGCCAGGGCTACATCCTGGCCGACCAGCGCCGCCCGGTGCGGTTCACCGCGGAGCAGTATTTCAAGAGCCAGGCGCAGATGGCGCAGCTGTTCGCCGATGTTCCGGCCGCGCTCGCCAACAGCGTCGAGATCGCGCGGCGCTGCAACCTGGAGATCGAGCTGGACGCCGCCAAGCTGCCGCTGTTTCCCACGCCCGGCAACGCCGGCCTGGACGAATACCTGCGCAGCCAGGCCGCCGCCGGCCTGGCGCGCAGGCTGGCGGCGCTGTATCCGGATGCGCGGCAGCGCGAAGCGCAGGCGCCGCGCTATCGCGAGCGGCTGGAAGCGGAGATCGGGACCATCGTCGAGATGGGCTTCCCCGGCTATTTCCTGATCGTCGCCGACTTCATCAACTGGGCCAAGCGCAACGGCGTGCCGGTCGGGCCGGGGCGCGGCTCCGGCGCCGGCTCCCTGGTGGCCTACAGCCTGGGCATCACCGATCTCGATCCGCTGCGCTACGGCCTGCTGTTCGAGCGCTTCCTCAACCCCGAGCGCGTGTCGATGCCCGACTTCGACGTGGATTTCTGCCAGGACGGGCGCGATCGCGTGATCGAGTACGTGCGCCAGAAATACGGCGTGCATTCGGTGTCGCAGATCGCCACCTTTGGCACCATGGCGGCCAAGGCGGTGGTGCGCGACGTCGGCCGCGTGCTGGACATGCCGTACAACTTTTGCGACCAGCTCGCCAAGCTGATCCCGTTCCAGCCCGGCAAGCTGATCACGCTGCAGATGGCGCGCGAGATGGAGCCGCTGCTCGCCGAGCGCGAGCGCGCGGAGGAAGAGGTGCGCGAGCTGCTGGCGCTGGCGCAACGCCTGGAGGGCCTGATCCGCAACGTCGGCATGCACGCCGGAGGCGTGCTGATCGCGCCCGGCAAGCTCACCGACTTCTGCCCGCTGTACTGCGCCGAGGGCACCGACAGCGTGGTGAGCCAGTTCGACAAGGACGACGTGGAGGCGGTCGGGCTGGTGAAGTTCGATTTCCTCGGGCTGACCACGCTCACCATCCTGGACTGGACGCTGCGCTACGCCGACCGGCTCGCCGCCGGGGGCGCGGCGCCCGCTGCGGGGCTCGCCCCGGGCCTGAAGCTGGACAGCCTGCCGCTGGACGACGCGGCGACGTACCGCATCTTCGCCGCGGCCAACACCACCGCGGTGTTCCAGTTCGAATCGCGCGGCATGCGCGATCTGCTGAGCAGCGCCAAACCGGACCGCTTCGAGGACATCATCGCCCTGGTGGCGTTGTTCCGGCCCGGGCCGATGGAGCTGATCCCCGACTTCATCAAGCGCAAGCACGGGCGCCAGCGCGTGGACTACCTCGACCCGCGCCTGCAACCGATCCTGGGCGAGACCTACGGCATCATGGTGTACCAGGAGCAGGTGATGCAGATCGCGCAGGTGATCGGCGGCTACACGCTGGGCGCGGCCGACCTGCTGCGCCGGGCGATGGGCAAGAAGAAACCCGAGGAGATGGCGCAGCAGCGCGACATCTTCGTCGCCGGCGCGCAGGCGAACGGCCTGGGCCGCGGCATCGCGAACCAGCTGTTCGATCTGATGGAGAAATTCGCCGGCTACGGCTTCAACAAGTCGCACGCCGCGGCCTACGCGCTGGTGGCCTACCAGACCGCCTATATGAAGGCGCATCACGCCGCCGCCTTCCTGGCCGCCAACATGTCGGCGGTGATGGACGACACCGACAAGGTGCATCAGCTCTATGAGGACGCGCTGGCCAACGGGCTCGGCGTACTGCCGCCCGACATCAACGCCTCCGAGTACCGCTTCGTTCCGGTTAGCGCGCAGCAGCTCCGTTACGGGCTGGGCGGCATCAAGGGCACCGGCGAGTCGGCGATCGAGTCGATCATCGCCGCGCGAGATGCCGGCGGACCGTTCCGCGACCTGTTCGATTTCTGCCGCCGCGTGGACGGCCGCGTGGTGAACCGGCGCGTGCTGGAGGCGCTGATCCGCGCCGGCGCTTTCGACGGCATCGACGATCACCGCCATCGGCTGTTCGCCTCCGCCGGCATCGCCATGGAGGGCGCCGAGCAGGCCAGCCGCACGGCGGCGCAGAGCTCCCTGTTCGGCGCGGACGAAGGCGCGCTCGCGCAGGCGCTGATCGAGCGCCCGCGCTGGTCCGAGCGCGAACGGCTGCAGGCGGAGAAGCAAGCGCTCGGGTTCTACTTGAGCGGACATCCGTACAACGAGCACCGCGCCGAGCTGCAACGCTTCGTGCGCACCACGCTCGCCCAGCTGCAGCCGGCGGTCGACGGGGACAACGGCCAGCGCACGCAGCTCATCGCCGGTATCGTCGAGTCGGTACGCTGGGCGAATACGCAGTCGGGGCGGATGCTGATCGTGCGGCTGAGCGACGGCAGCGCCACCCGGGAGATGACCGTCTACAACGAGCTGGCGGACCAGTCCCGCGGCCTGATCCAGGAAGATGCGCTGCTGGTGGTCGAGGCGCGCGTGCGCACCGTGCGCCGTGCGCTCGACGAGGGCGAGGAGACGTTCGTGCGCGTGAGCGCCGACAAGCTGTACGACCTCGCCTCCGCGCGCAGCAGGTTCGCGCGCGCCATCAAGCTCACCTACAACGGCGTCTCCAGCGGCAAGCTCATTTGCAACGGCGTCTCCAGCGGCAAGCTCACCTGCAACGGCGCCTCGAGCGGTTCGCGCCTGCGCGAGCTGCTCGGGCCGCACAAGCCGGGGGCCTGTCCGGTGTCGATCCTGTACTGCAACGGCGAGGCGCAGTGCCGCATCGATCTGGGCGAGGCGTGGCGGGTGAGGCTGGACGACACCCTGATCGCGTCGCTGCACGACTGGCTGCGGCCGGAAAACGTCGAGATCGTGTATTGAGCGCCGGCCCCGAGCGCCGGACCCCGGGCCATCGCGCGGTCCTGGGGATCGCCGGGCCGATCATGATCTCGAACGTGTCCACGCCGCTGCTCGGCGTGGTCGACACCGCGGTGGTCGGCCAGGCGCCCGATCCGGCGTACATCGGCGCGGTGGCGCTCGGCGCGCTGGTGTTCAACTTCGTGTTCTGGGGCTTCGGTTTCCTGCGCATGGGCACCACCGGCCTGACCGCCCAGGCGCTCGGCGCCGGCGATGCCGTGGAACTGCGCGCCAGCCTCGGCCGCGCCGCCTTGATCGCCGCCGCGGTCGGAGCCGGGCTCATCGCCCTGCAGTGGCCGATCCGTGAAACCGCATTCGCGCTGCTCGAGGGCAGCGTGCGGGTCGAGGACCTGGCGCGCGGTTACTTCGACTGGCGCATCTGGGCGGCGCCCGCGACCCTGCTCAACTACGCGCTGCTCGGCTGGTTCATCGGCCTGGGCCGCACGCGCATCGCGCTGGCGCTGCAGCTGCTGCTCAATTTCAGCAACATGGCGCTGGATGCGTTCTTCGTGCTGGCGCTGGACATGGGTGTGCACGGCGTGGCGCTCGGCACGCTGCTGGCGGAGACCGCGGCGGCGGCCGCCGGCCTGTCGATCGCGGCGCGGCATCTGCGCCGGGTCGGCGGGCGCTGGGACCGCGAGCGGCTGCTGGCCGGCGATCGGCTGCGGCGCACGATCGCCGTGAACGGCGACATCATGGTGCGCTCGGCTGCGCTGATCCTCGCCTTCGTCTGGTTCATGGCGCAGGGGGCAAAGCAGGGCGACGAGGTCCTGGCCGCGAACGCGGTGCTGATGCACTTCATCGCCATCGCGGCGTTCTTCCTCGACGGGCTCGCGTTCGCGGCCGAGGCGCTGGTCGGCAAGGCGGTGGGCGCGGCCGAGCGTGCGGGGCTTCTGGCCGCCGCCCGCATCTCGACCGGGTGGGCCGCAGGCGTCGCGGTGCTGGCCTCGATCGCATTCGCGCTGCTCGGCCCGGGCATCGTCGACCTGCTTGCCGCGGATGAGGGCGTGCGCGCGACCGCGCGCACCTATCTGCCCTGGGCCGTGTTCGGGCCGCTGGTGGGCGTATGGTGCTTCCAGCTCGACGGCATCTTCATCGGGGCGACCCGCACCGCGCAGATGCGCAACGCGGGACTCGCTTCGCTCGCCATCTTCCTGGCGGCATGGTGGGCGCTGCAGCCGTTCGGCAATCACGGCCTGTGGGCGGCGCTCTACGTGCACTACGCGGCGCGCGGTCTCACCTTGCTCTATTGCTTCCCCGCGCTGGTGCGCGCGGTGCCGCAGTAGGCCGTCAACGGCGCTCGAAGTCCTCGAACTCGCCGTCCGTGTCGCTCACCTCGAGGCGCGCGACGCGCGCGGCGGGCGGGCCGTGCTGCATCCAGTCGAGCATTCGCGCCACGGCGTCCGGCAGGCCGTGCAGCACCGCCTCGACGCTGCCGTCGTCGAGGTTGCGCACCCAGCCGCCGACGTTGCAGCGCTGCGCCTGCAGGCGCGTGGCTTCGCGGAAGTTGACGCCCTGCACCCGGCCGTGCACGACCACGCGCTTGGTGACCTTCACTTCACCCGCATGCCGGGTTGCGCGCCGTCGTCGGGCGACAGCAGGAAGATGCCGGGTCCCTCTCCGCTGGCCGCGAGCACCATGCCCTGGGATTCGCCGAAGCGCATCTTGCGCGGCTGCAGGTTGGCCACCATCACCGTGAGCCGTCCCTTGAGCTGCTCCGGAGCGTAAGCCGACTTGATCCCGGCGAACACCTGCCGGGTCTCACCGCCCAGGTCGAGCTGCAGGCGCAGCAGCTTGTCGGCGCCCTCGACGTGCTGTGCGTCGACGATGCGCGCGACGCGCAGCTCGACCTTGTTGAAGTCATCGATCGAGATGAGAGGCGGGGCCGCCGAGTGTTCCACCGGGGTTTCCATGGACTGCTCCTGGTGTTGAGCGTTGCGTTGGGGCGGATGGGCGGTCGCGGACGGCTGCAGGCGTTCCTTGTTGGCCGCGACCAGCGCCTGGACCTGGCTCGCCTCGACCCGCGTCATGAGGTGCCGGTACTCGTCGATCGGGGTGCGCGGGTATTCGGCCAGGTGCTCCCAGTCGAGCTTGCCCCGCAGGTTCATGAAGGCGGCCACGCGCTGCGCGGTGGCGGGCAGGATCGGCGCCAGATAGATGGTGAGCACGCGGAACGCGTTGAGCAGCTCGCTGCACACCTGGTGCAGGTGCTCGGATTGCTCCGGCTGCCGGGCGAGCTCCCAGGGCTTGTGCTGGTCGGCGTACTGGTTCACCAGGTCGGCGAGCCGCATGATCTCGCGCACCGCCTTGCCGTACTCGCGGCGCTCGTAGGCTTCGGCGATGTCGTTCTCCGAGCCGTACAGCAGCAGGTCGGGGCGCGCGGCCGCGCCGGAAGCGCGCCGCTCCGGCTCGATCAGCCGCCCGCCGAAGCGCTTGTGCACGAAACCGGCCGCGCGACTGGCGATGTTCACGTACTTGCCCACCAGGTCGCTGTTCACGCGCGCCACGAAGTCCTCGAAGTTGAGGTCGATGTCCTCCATGGTGGGTCCGAGCTTGGCGGCGTAGTAGTAGCGCAGCCACTCCGGGTTCAGGCCCTGCTCGAGGTAGCTCTCGGCGGTGATGAAGGTCCCGCGCGACTTCGACATCTTCTGCCCGTCCACGGTCAGGAAGCCGTGTGCGAACACGCGCGTGGGGGTGCGGAAACCGCCGAACTTCAGCATCGCCGGCCAGAACAGCGCGTGGAAGTAGAGGATGTCCTTGCCGATGAAGTGCACCATCTCGGCGCTGGAGCCGGGCCGCACCCAGGCGGTGAAGTCGAGCTTCAGGCGCTGCGCCAGGTGGTGGAAGCTGCCCAGGTATCCGATCGGGGCGTCCAGCCAGACGTAGAAGTACTTGCCCGGCGCGCCGGGGATCTGGAAGCCGAAGTAGGGTGCGTCGCGCGAGATGTCCCAGTCGTTCAGGCCGTGGTCGAACCACTCGCGGATCTTGTTGCGCGCTTCCTCCTGCAGGTGCTCGCCGGACTGCGTCCACTGCTCCAGGAACTCGCGGCAATCCGGGTGCGACAGCCGGAAGAAGTGGTGATCGGAGGCCTTGCGCACCGGCGCCGCGCCGGAGACCGCGGAGTACGCGCCGATCAGGTCGGTCGGGCTGTACGTGGTGCCGCACACCTCGCAGGAGTCGCCGTACTGATCCTTGGCGTGGCAATTGGGGCACTCGCCCTTGATGAAGCGATCCGGCAGGAACATCTGCTTGACCGGATCGTAGAACTGCTCCACCGAGCGCACCTCGATCAGTCCGCGCTCCTTGAGCCGCAGGTAGATGTCCTCGGACAGCGCGCGCGTCTCCTGCGAATGCGTGGTGTGATAGTTGTCGAAATCGACGTGGAAGCCGGCGAAGTCGCGGGTGTGCTCCTGCCACACGCGCGCGATCAGGGCTTCCGGCGCAATGCCCTCTTTCTCGGCGCGCAGCATGATGGCGGTGCCGTGCGTGTCGTCGGCGCAGACGTAATGGCACTCGTGCCCGCGCATCTTCTGGAAGCGCACCCACACGTCGGTCTGGATGTACTCCACCAGGTGCCCGATGTGGATGCTGCCGTTGGCGTAGGGCAGCGCGGAGGTGACGAGAATCTGCCGGCGCATCGTGACAAAAGCGAAAAGCGCCAGTCTAACAGGGTTGAAAAGCAGTAGAATCCGAGCCCACGCGAGACACGCCATGCCGATCACCGAAGCACAAGTCCAGGAAGCGCTGAAGACGGCCATCGACCCCACGACCGGCAAGGACTACGTCAGCGGAAAGGCGGTGAAGGCGATCAAGGTGGACGGCGGCATCGCGGTGGACATCGTGCTCGGCTATCCGGCGAAGAGCGTGCTGGAGCGGGTGCGCGAGCAGATCCGCGCGGTGCTGCAGGCGCTCCCCGCAGCGGGCGCGGTCGAGGTCAACGCCAGCTTCAAGATCACCTCGCATGCGGTGCAAGGCGGGGTGGAGCGCGTGCCCGGCGTGCGCAACATCGTCGCCGTGGCCTCGGGCAAGGGCGGCGTGGGCAAGTCCACGGTCGCGGTCAACCTGGCGCTGGCGCTGGCGGCCGAGGGCGCCCGCGTCGGCGTCCTCGACGCCGACATCTACGGCCCGTCGCAGCCGTTGATGCTGGGGCTGCAGGGACACAAGCCGGTGAGCCCGGATCGCACGTCGATGGAGCCGCTCGAGGCGCACGGCATCCAGGCGATGTCGATCGGCTTCCTGATCGACGTGGATCAGCCGATGGTCTGGCGCGGTCCGATGGTCACCCAGGCGCTGGAGCAGCTGCTGCGCTTCACGCGCTGGCGCGACCTGGATTTCCTGGTGGTGGACATGCCTCCCGGCACCGGCGACATCCAGCTCACGCTCGCACAGAAGGTCCCGGTGACCGGCGCGGTGATCGTGACCACACCCCAGGACATCGCCCTGATCGACGCGCGCAAGGGGCTCAAGATGTTCGAGAAGGTGAACATCCCGATCCTCGGCGTGGTGGAGAACATGGCGCTGCACGTGTGCCCGGCCTGCGGCCACGAGGAGCACATCTTCGGCGCCGGCGGCGGGGAGAAGATGGCCGCCGACCACGGCGTGACTCTGCTCGGCTCGCTGCCGCTCGACGTGCGCATCCGTGAGCAGGCCGACTCCGGCAATCCGACGGTGGTCGCGGACCCCGTCGGCCGCACGGCGGAGATCTACCGCGAGATCGCGCGCAAGCTGGCGGTGAAGATCGCCGAGAGGGCGCAGGACTACAGCGCCGCGTTCCCCAAGATCGTGATCAAGAACACATGAGCATCAAGTCCGACCGCTGGATCCGCCGCATGGCGCAACAGCAGCGCATGATCGAGCCGTTCGAGCCGGGCCAGGTGAAGCAGCTCGACGGCCGGCCGATCGTGTCCTACGGCACTTCGAGCTATGGGTACGATGTACGCTGCTCGGATGAGTTCAAGCTGTTCACCGACATCAACAGCAGCATTGTCGATCCGAAGAACTTCGACCCCAAATCCTTCGTCGACGTCAAGGGCGGATTCTGCATCATCCCGCCCAACTCGTTCGCGCTGGCGCGCACCGTCGAGTACTTCCGCATCCCGCGCAACGTGCTGGTGGTATGTCTGGGGAAATCGACGTACTCAAGATGCGGAATAATCGTGAACGTAACGCCCTTGGAGCCCGAGTGGGAAGGCCACGTCACGCTCGAGTTCTCCAACACCACGCCGCTGCCCGCCAGGATCTACGCCAACGAGGGCGTGGCGCAGGTGATCTTCCTCGAAGCCGCGGCCGACGACGTCTGCGAGACGTCCTACAAGGACCGCGGCGGCAAGTACCAAGGCCAGAGCGGCGTGACGCTGCCGAAGATCTAGGGGCTAGGATCTAGGAGCTAGGGAAAGGCGCGGCGCAGCCGCTCGACGCTCCCTAGCCCCTAGATCCCAGATCCTAGCTCCTCGAATTACCTCTTGATTCCCGGGGGGTTGTCCCTATAATTGCCCCTCTCCGGTTGTTCTCAGCCCATAGGAGGTCATCATGACAGTCGAAAGGAATTACTTCCCCAGCGTGGATCTGACCAACCTGCACATCCCACTGACCTAGCGGCCCCGAGGAGAAGTCGATGACCGTCCGCAGCGCGCTCTCCAAGCGCCTCGACACCGAGCTCCAGCTCGACACCCATCCCGAAACCCGCCTCGACTTCGACCAGGTGCGCCTTGCCGCAAGGCAGGGCTACGACAGGCCATTCCTGCTGGTCGATCCGCAGATCATCCGCACCAAGGCACGGCGCTTCACGGCCGCGATGCCGCGCGTGCAGCCGCACTACGCGGTGAAGGCCAACCCGCACCCGCAGATTCTGCGCACCCTGATCGAGGAGGGAACCGGCTTCGAGATCGCCTCCGTCGCCGAGCTCGACCTCCTGCTCGGCCTGGGCGTGCCGGGGCACGAGATCTTCTACAGCAACCCGGTCAAGTCGCCACGCTACATCGAGCACGCGGCGGCGAGCGGCGTGTGCTGGTTCGTGCTGGACAGCGTCGAGGAGCTGCGCAAGATCACCGCGATCGCCCCCGGCGCCAGCCTGTACCTGCGCATCCAGGTCAGCAACGCCGGCAGCGACTGGCCCCTGTCGGGCAAGTTCGGCGCGCAGCCGGCCGAGGTGGACGAGATCATCGCCGCCGCGGCGGAGCGCAAGGCCGACCTCGCCGGGGTGACGTTCCACGTCGGCTCGCAGTGCCGCAACGCGGACAACTGGCGGGCGGGGATCGAGGGCGCGAAGCGGGTGTTCCGCAAGATGCGGCTGAAGGGATTGCGCCCGCGTCTGCTCAACATCGGCGGCGGCTACCCGGTGCGCCACACCAAGCCGATCCCGTCGATCGAGGCGATCGGCGAGGTGGTGAACCGCGCGCTGGAAGGGCTGCCGGGCGAGGTCCGGGTGATGGCCGAGCCGGGGCGCTTCCTGGTGTCCGATTCCGGCTGGTTCGTGTGCCGGGTCGCCGGCACCGCGACGCGCGGCGGCAAACGCTGGGCGTACCTCGACGCCGGCATGTTCGGCGGGATCATCGAGACGACCGAGGGTCTGCAGTACGACGTGGTGACCGAGCGCACCGGCCGGCTCGTCGCCTGGACGGTGGCGGGCCCGACCTGCGATTCGGTGGACATCGTCATGCGCGACCAGTTGCTGCCGGAGGACCTGGCCGCCGACGACTTCGTCTACATTCCCAACGGCGGCGCGTACACCACCGCATACGCGAGCAACTTCAACGGCTTTCCACTGCCCGAGGTTCGCATCCTCGGCTAGCGACCCGTTCGAGGACCACGTAGTCGAAGCCGCTGTAACCGGCGCCGGCCCGCGCGTTGTGCTGGCGGCTCACCTCGTGCCAGGCGCCCGCGGGCGGCTCCGGGAACCGGGTGTCGCCGGCGAAGTCGCCGTGCACCTCGGTGACGTACAAGCGATCGGCTAGCGGCAGCGCTTGAACGTACAGTTCGCCGCCCCCGATCACGAACACCTGCTCGTCGCCCGCGGCCAAAGCCAAGGCCGCCCCCAGCGAGTGCGCCACCAGCACGCCTTCCGCCGCGAAGCTCCGGTCGCGCGTCACGACGATGTTGGTGCGCCCCGGGAGCGCGTGCCCGATGGACTCCCAGGTCTTGCGGCCCATGACGACGTGATGGCCGAGCGTCAGCCGGCGGAAGCGCTTCAGGTCCTCCGAGATGTGCCAGGGCAGGCGTCCCCGCGCTCCGATGACCCGGTTGCGGTCCATCGCCACGATCAGCGAAACCACCGGCCGCCGTGCGTCACGCGTCTCGATCACGGCTTTCGGTCACGCCCTTCGGCCGCTTACACCGCCACCGCTGCCTTGATCGCCGGATGCGGGTCGTACCCCTCGAGCCTGAAATCCTCGTAGCGGAAGGCGAACAGGTCGGTGACCTCGGGGTTCAAGTGCATGAAGGGCAACGGGCGTGGCTCGCGCGCGAGTTGCTCGCGCGCCTGCTCCAGGTGATTGAGGTAGAGGTGCGTGTCGCCGAGCGTGTGCACGAACTCGCCGGGCTTCAGGCGGCACACCTGCGCCGTCATCAGCGCCAGCAGCGCGTAGGAGGCGATGTTGAACGGCACCCCGAGGAAGAAATCGGCGCTGCGCTGGTAGAGCTGCAGCGACAGCCTGCCGCCGGCCACGTAGAACTGGAAGAAGGCATGGCAAGGCGCGAGCTTCATGCGCGGGATGTCGGCCACGTTCCAGGCCGATACCAGCAGCCGGCGCGAATCCGGGTTGCGCCGGATCTCCTGCAGCACCTGCGAGATCTGGTCGATCGGCCGTCCGTCGCGGCCCGGCCAGGCGCGCCACTGATGGCCGTACACCGGCCCGAGCTCGCCGTCGGCATCGGCCCACTCGTCCCAGATGGTGACGCCGTTCTCGCGCAGGTAGGCGACGTTGGTGTCGCCTTTCAGAAACCACAGCAACTCGTGCACGATCGACTTCACGTGCAGCTTCTTGGTGGTCACCAGCGGGAACCCGTGCGCCAGGTCGAAGCGCATCTGCGGGCCGAAGATGCTGAGCGTGCCGGTACCGGTGCGGTCGTTCTTGCGCACCCCGTGGTCCAGGATGCGCTGCATCAGCTCGAGGTACTGGCGCATGCGCGTAGTGTACCCCGACGCGACGCGCGTCGTGATCGGCATTCGAGGGCGGCCCGCGCGTCCGCTATGCTAAGATTTTGCTCTTCTCTGCAAGACGTTCCATGTCCGGCAACACCCTTGGCAGGTCGTTCTGCGTCACCTCCTTCGGGGAGAGTCACGGGCCCGCCATCGGCTGCGTGGTGGACGGCTGTCCCCCCGGGCTGGCGCTGGCCGAAGCGGACATCCAGGTCGAGCTCGACCGCCGCCGCCCCGGTACTTCGCGCCACGTCACCCAACGCCAGGAAAGCGACACGGTCGAGATCCTCTCCGGCGTGTTCGAAGGCGTGACCACCGGCACGCCGATCGCGCTCCTGATCCGCAACGTGGACGCGCGCAGCAAGGACTACTCGGCGATCAAGGACGCGTTCCGGCCCGGGCACGCCGACTACACCTACCTGCAGAAGTACGGCGTACGCGACTACCGCGGCGGCGGGCGCCAGTCGGCGCGCGAGACCGCGGTGCGGGTGGCGGCTGCCGCGATCGCGAAGAAATGGCTGCGCGAGCGCCACGGCGTGACGGTGCGCGGCTACCTCGCCCGGCTCGGCCCGATCGCGGTGCCGTTCCAGAGCTGGGACGAGGTCGGCCGCAACCCGTTCTTCGTGGCCGATGCCTCCGCGGTTGCGCGCCTGGAAGCGTTCATGGATCAGCTGCGCGCGTCGGGCGATTCGGTCGGCGCGCTGGTCACGGCGGTGGCGCAGGGCGTTCCGCCGGGCTGGGGCGAGCCGGTGTACGACAAGCTCGACGCGGACATCGCCTACGCCATGATGAGCATCAACGCGGTCAAGGGCGTCGAGATCGGCGCCGGCTTCGGCGCGGTTTCGCAACGCGGCAGCGAGCACGGCGACGAGATGACGCCGGAGGGCTTCCTCGGCAACCATGCCGGCGGCATCCTGGGCGGGATCTCCACCGGCCAGGACATCGTGGTCAACGTCGCGATCAAGCCGACCTCGAGCATCCGGCTGCCGCGCCGTTCGGTCGACCGCACCGGGGCCGCGGTGACGGTGGAGACGCACGGCCGTCACGACCCCTGTGTGGGCATTCGCGCCACGCCCATCGCCGAGGCGATGCTCGCCCTGGTGCTGGCCGACCACGCGCTGCGCCACCGCGCGCAGAACGCCGACGTGCGCTGCGACACGCCGCGCATCCCGGCGCAGGCGCCGCAGACGCTGCGCGACGCGCTGCAACGCGCCAACGCCGTGGAGAATCCGCAACCGGACGAGGCGTGACCGACCCGCAGCGCGACTTCCGGCTGTCGCTGTTCTACTTCGTCTACTTCGCGATGCTCGGCGCCTATGCGCCGTACTTCGCGCTGTACCTGGAGGAGCTGGGCTATTCCGCGGTGCAGATCGGCGTGCTGCTGGCGCTGGTGCCGGTGACGCGCGCCGTGTTCCCCGCGCTGTGGGCGTGGCTCGCCGACCACCAGCGGCAGCGGCGCGCGCTGGTGCGCTGGGCCACGGCCGGCGCCACGCTGGCGAGCGCGGGCCTGCTGCTCGGCACCGACTTCGCCTGGCTGTTCGGCGTGCTGCTGGTGCTCAACGCCTTCTGGTGCGGCGCCCTGCCCCTGGTCGAGGCGAGCACCTTCGCGCATCTGCGCGGGCGGCTCGGCGACTACGGGCGCATTCGCGTCTGGGGCTCGGTGAGCTTCGTGGCGGTGGTCGCGCTGCTCGGACCGCTGTTCGACTGGGCCGGCATCGCCCTGCTGCCCTGGACGCTGCTGCTGCTGTTCGCGGCCATGGCCGCCGCCGGATGGCTGCTGCCGGCGGACCGCGACGCGCCGCACCCGGCCGAGCACATGCCGCTCGGGCGCATCCTGCAGCGCCCGGAGGTGGTGGTGCTGTTGGCCGCGTGCTTCTTCATGGCGCTCGCGCACGGGCCGTACAACGCCTTCTATTCCATCCACCTGGTGCAGCACGGCTACTCGAAGACGGCGCTCGGTGCGCTGTGGGCGCTGTCGGTGATCGCCGAGATCGCGGTGTTCCTGGCCATGCCGCACATCCTGCGGCGCTGGTCGATTCCCGGCGTGATGGGCTTCAGTCTGCTGTGCGCGGTGGCGCGCTTCCTGATCATCGGCTGGGCGGTGCAGTGGTGGGTGCCGATCGCGCTGGCGCAGGTGCTGCACGCCGCCACCTTCGGCGCCCACCACGCGGCGGCGCTGGCCGCCATCCATCACTTCTTCCAGGGGCGCTACCAGGCGCGCGGGCAAGCGCTGTACAGCGCCTTCGGCTTCGGCGCCGGCGGGGCGGTGGGCGTGCTCGCCAGCGGCTGGCTGTGGACGCACCTCGGTCCCGGCCTGACCTTCGCCTGCGGCTCGGTGGCCGCGCTGGCCGCCTGGCTGCTGGTGAGCGCCCGGTTACGCCTGCCCGTCCCCGCGCCCGCACGCGCAATTTCTTGAAAGGCGATTCGACCGCGGGGGACGCGGAGGACGCGGAGGAAAAGCCAAGCCCGGGCAGGCAAACCCTCCCGTCGACGTGGGTCTTCTGCTACTCAGGTCTTCCTCTGCGTCCTCCGCGTCCTCAGCGGTTGGTCTTTTTCAAGCGTGCGGCGCACGAGCGTGTGCGATAATCGTGGGCGTTTCCGCGGCCCGGCTACGGCCATGAACGCACCGCAAACTCTGTACGACAAGCTCTGGTCCAGCCACGTAGTGCGCGAGGAGGCCGGGGGCACCGCGCTCCTCTACATCGACCGCCACCTGGTGCACGAGGTGACCAGCCCGCAGGCCTTCGAGGGGCTGAAGCTCGCCGGACGCCGCCCCTGGCGCACCGACTCGATCGTCGCCACCGCCGACCACAACACGCCCACGCGCGACTGGGATCAGGGCATCCGCGACCCGATCTCGCGTACCCAGGTCGAGACGCTGGACGCCAACATCCGGCAGTACGGCGCCAAGGCGTACTTTCCGTTTCTGGACGGGCGCCAGGGCATCGTGCACGTGATCGGTCCCGAGCAGGGAGCCACCCTGCCCGGCATGACGGTGGTGTGCGGCGACTCGCACACCAGCACGCACGGCGCTTTCGCCTGCCTGGCGTTCGGCATCGGCAGCTCCGAGGTCGAGCACGTGCTCGCCACGCAGTGCCTGCTGATGAAGAAGGCCAAGCGCATGCTGGTGCAGGTGGAGGGCGCGCTCGGCCGCGGCGTGAGCGCCAAGGACATCGCGCTGGCGACGATCGGCAGGATCGGCACCGCCGGCGGCACCGGCCATGCCATCGAGTTCGCCGGCAGCGCGGTGCGCGCCCTGTCGATGGAGGGCCGCATGACCCTGTGCAACATGGCGATCGAGGCCGGCGCCCGCGCCGGCATGGTGGCCGTGGACGACACTACCATCGATTACCTGCGCGGCCGCCCGTTCGCGCCGAAGGGCGATCTGTGGGAGCGGGCGGTGGCGGTCTGGCGGGCGCTGAGAACGGATCCCGGCGCGCAGTTCGATCGCACGGTGCAGCTGGATTCCGCGCATATCAAGCCGCAGGTCACCTGGGGCACCTCGCCCGAGATGGTGACCACCGTGGACGGCCGCGTGCCCGATCCGGCGCAGATCGAAGACCCGGTGAAGCGCGACGCCGTCGAACGTGCGCTGCACTACATGGGGTTGCAGCCGAACACCCCGATCGGCGAGATCCGCATCGACAAGGTGTTCATCGGCTCCTGCACCAACTCGCGCATCGAGGACCTGCGCACCGCCGCCGAGGTGGTGAAGGGCCGCCGCATCGCGCCCAACGTCAAGCTGGCGATGGTGGTGCCAGGCTCGGGGCCGGTGAAGCGCCAGGCCGAGGCCGAGGGCCTGGACCGCGTGTTCCGCGACGCCGGCTTCGAGTGGCGCGAGCCCGGCTGCTCCATGTGCCTGGCGATGAACGACGACCGCCTCGAGCCAGGCGAGCGCTGCGCCTCCACCTCGAACCGCAACTTCGAGGGACGTCAGGGCGCGGGCGGGCGCACGCACCTGGTGAGCCCGGCGATGGCGGCAGCCGCCGCCATCGCCGGGCGGTTCGTGGACGTGCGCTCGAGCTAGCGAGGGGCAGCCGATGGAACCGTTCGTACGACACACCGGGCTCGCGGTTCCGCTGGACCGCGCCAACGTCGACACCGACGCCATCATCCCCAAGCAGTTCCTGAGGTCGATCAAGCGCAGCGGCTTCGGCCCGAACCTGTTCGACGCCTGGCGCTATCTCGATCACGGCGAGCCCGGCATGGACGCGAGCCGCCGCGCGCTCAACCCGGATTTCGTGCTCAACCAGCCGCGCTACCGGGGCGCCTCGATCCTGCTCGCGCGCGAGAACTTCGGCTGCGGCTCGTCGCGCGAGCACGCGCCCTGGGCGTTGCTCGATTTCGGCTTCCGTGCGGTCATCGCGCCCAGCTACGCGGACATCTTCTTCAGCAACTGCTTCAAGAACGG
>Ga0187892_10004202_pt1 | contig 24594 bp, 22 predicted proteins | sample MA1701073metaG_FD_139345 | JGI IMG/M metagenome (GOLD analysis project Ga0187892, IMG submission 139345) | Bio-ooze microbial communities from a basaltic lava cave in the Kipuka Kanohina Cave System on the Island of Hawaii, USA - MA170107-3 metaG ... | reverse complement strand
CGGCCGCTCGAGCTATCTCGGTGCCGTGCGGAATCTAATGGATGCAGTACACATGCGGCCCGGGGAGGTGATCCTCGAAGTGGGGTGCGGCTCAGGGGTCCTGGTCCGCTGGCTTGCCCGGCAGACCGGTGGAGCGAACTGGATCCTTGGCGTGGACATCAACCGCTACTTGCTTCGTGAGGCGGTGGCCCTGGCCAGGAGGGAGGGGCTCGCGGATGCCATTACGTTCCAGGAGGGCAACGCGGAAGCGCTGCCGCTCCCGGACAACAGTGTCGACGTCGCCTTGGCCTGTACCGTGCTAGAGGAAGGCGACGCCGACAGGATGCTGGCGGAGATGGTGCGAGTGACGAGGTCCGGAGGACGCGTGGCCGTCATCGTGCGATCCATCGACGTGCCGTGGGTGGTGAACCTGCCACTGCGAGCGGCGCTGAAGACGAAGGTGGAAGCCCCCGGTCGTGTGGGTTCGGGTGCAGCGGCCCGGGGGTGTGCCGATGCCAGCATCTATCGGCGGTTTCATGCTGCGGGACTGACCCAGCCGACCCTGTTCCCGCAGTTCGAAGCCATCACCAAGGCGGAGCCGAGATTCGCAGGGTTTCAACAGCAGCACCTGTCCACCCTCAGTCCGGAGGAAGCCCATGAGTGGCGAAGCGCCGTGGCGCAAGCGGAGGCTGACGGTACGTTCTTCATGGCACAGCCCCTCCACTGCGCGGTGGGGACCAAGCCCTGATGGAAAGCGTGGTGCCCAACAACCGGTTGCAGCCGGCGGCGCCAGCGCGCCGCCGCTGAACCGGCGCGTTCGGCGTCAGAGTTATGAGCACGCACCCGAAGAAGGAATGGTTCGACGACGACTCTTTCTGGATCGATCAGTATCCCTCCATGTTCTCCGAACAGCGTTTTGCGGATGCCGCCGACCAAGCTGAAAGGCTCGTCACGCTGGTGAATCCGCACGGGCGCGAGGTCCTTGATCTTGGCTGCGGCCCGGGCCGGTGCGCCATCCCGCTTGCGCAGAAGGGCTTCCGGGTCACCGGAGTCGATCGGACGGCCTTCCTCCTGGAGAAGGCCAGGATGCGGGCCGAGGCCGCACAGGTCGAGATCAACTTGCCGAAGCGTGGTGGCCCAGGCATTCGCCCCGTGGATGAATAACGAGACGTCGATTCCCTCTCGCCGCCGGGACGAGGCCCCGGGTGAGGGCGGGGTTGCTCCATCGGGACGACGCCCGGACCGCGCTAGAACCGGTGCTTCTGGATCTTGCCGACGGAGGTGCGGGGGAAGGCGTCACGGCGCTCGATCAGCTCGGGCACCTTGAAGGCGGAGAGGCGCTGGCGGCACCAGGCGATCAGCTCGTCGTCGCTGGCCGTGGCGCTCTCCTTCAGGATCACGTAGGCCTTGAGCGGCCGGGTCGACTGTCGCGCTCCAGGAAGTAGTTGATCCAGGAGCTGGTGCCTTGTAGCGCCCGGTCCGGCGCCGGGATATACGTCCGGAGCTCGTCCACCCGCCCCGCCGCCTTCGCGCGCTCGAACACGCCGACCCAGATGCAGGGCTGGTCCAGGACCTCGCAGCGTCCGAGAAACGTTCCGCCGCACGGCCCGTTGCGCATCTGCTTGGGGCAGGTCTGCGGGCAAATATACTCCAGGTGCCCGAGTATGCAGTTGCCGCACGCCTGGCAACCGAACAGCGGCTTCTTGACCACCAGCTCGGCCCGCTCGACCACCGCGGCCAGCGCGGGCCGGCGGTCGACCCACGCGAACACGCGGGTCAGCAGCCGGCGCAGCCAGGTGTCGCGAGTGATGGGGAAGAGGCGGCCGGTGAGGTCGAGGGTGCGCGCGATCACGCGGCCCCTCACCCTGGCCCTCTCCCCGGAGGGGAGAGGGCATCTCGACCCCCCGGCTTTCTCCGGGGGGCGCTCGTAGAGATAGAAGCCGTCGGGGGCGCCGTACGAGAGCTCCTCGGCGAGCTCCTCCCAGCGCGGGCGCAGCACCTCCGCGCGCCGGATGATCCACGCGATGTGCTCGGCGTCGTGGGTGCCGCCGAGATAGGCGCCGGCGTAGCCGAGCCCGCGCAGCACCGCCACGGTGCGCGCCGCGCGCTCGAGGCGGGCTCGCCGCCCGCCATCCCGGGCGCGGCTCTCCTCGCGCACGCGCTCGAGCAGGGCCGGCGACACCCAGCAGCCCGGCGGCTGGCCGGTCGCCATCCGCTCGGCCGCGCGCGGGCCCAGCACGTAGACGTTGCCCAGCAGCGGCGTGCCGAGGCCACGCACGTCGAGGTAGCGCTTGAGCTCGCGGAACTTCCGCGCGTCCCACCCGACCTGGGTGATGGCGAGGTCGGCCCCGGCCGCGATCTTCTTCTCGAGCTTGAGGTACTGGTACACGCAGTCGGCCTCCACGTACTTGAACGGGGAGACGGCGACCGCGATGTGAAACGCCAGGCCCCGGCGTCGCAGGTCGGCGGTCAGACGGACGAGCTGGACCGAGTCCAGATCGTAGATCGGCGACGCCTGGCCGGCGCTGCTCTTGGGGTAGTCGCCGGTCAGCGCGAAGACGTTCTCGATGCCGAGCGCGTGCAGGTCCTCCAGGGTCTTGCGGAGCCCGTCACGATCCTCGCCCACGCAGGTCACGTGGATGTTCGGCGCGAGCCCGCGCGCGCGGGCCGCCGCGCCCACACGGATCGGGTCGTGGCCCATCGTCCCGCCCGCGTAGCTGGTGATGCTGCCCGCGACGACCTCGGGCAACGCGCCGAGCCGCGATGCGACCTCGAGGAGCTGCGCCTCCCGCCGCAGGGCCGTGGCCACGAGCTCGACGACGTAGCAGAAGCGGCGAGCGCCAAGCGCCTCGGCGAGCGGACTGCTCACGCGCCGAGCTCCCTCCGCACGATGTCGGTGCCCTCGACCATGGCGCATAGTTTCGCGAACGCCACGTCGCGGGGGAGATGGAGGAGGCCGCAGTCGGGATTCACCGCGAGGCGCGCCGCCGGCACGACCTGCAGCGCCTGGCGGATCCGCTCGGCGACGACCGCGGGACTCTCGACGTCGTGGCTCTTCACGTCGATCACGCCGAGTCCCAGCGCGAACGGCGGCTCGAAGTCCTTGAAGAGCTGGACGTCGGCCTCGCCGCGCCGGCCGAACTCGAGCGTGAGCTGCTGCACCCGGGCCTCCAGGATGGCCGGGAAGAGATAGCGGTACGTGCCCTCCCACGACGGCTTGCCGTATCGGTTGCCGTAGCAGATGTGGAGGCTCACGCGCGCCTCGAGGCCGTCGACGAGGGTATTGACGGCGGCAATACCCCAGCCGAGGTCCTCGGGAAAGCCGGAGTAGTAGGGCTCGTCGACCTGGATGTCGGTGGCGCCCGCCTTGACGAGCTCCTTGAGCTCCAGGTTCATCACGCGCGCGATGTCGAGCGCGAACGCCTCCTCGGTGCCGTAGTGCTCGTTGCGGATGCGCTTGACGAGTGAGTGCGGGCCCGTGACGGACACCTTCACGTGACGCTCCGTGAACCGGCGCAGGAACCGGAAATCGTCAACGAGCCCGAGCGACGCGGTCGGCATCGGGTTCCGCACCACGCTGTCGTAGAAGTCGTAGTAGAAGCGCTTCGAGGCGTGGTCGATCTGCACGCCGGGCAGGCGCACCGCGAAGTAGTCGATCATGTTGTCGCGGCGCAGCTCGCCGTCGGACACGATGTCGACCCCGGCTACCTCCTGGTCCTTGATGGCCGCCTTGACGGCCATGTCGTGGATCTCGTCGCAGTCGTGGCGACTGATGCGCCGCTGCAGGTAGTCGTTCTTCACCCGTTCGAGCCAGCCGGGCATGGAGTAGCTGCCGACGACGGCGGTGGGGAGCAATGGCTCACTCATGTATCACTCCGGCGCAGGTCGTGGTGCGCGTCATGTCAGTCGCGTTGGGTCGTGTACAGGATCGACGTGCGCGAGCCGGGCCGATAGGGGAAGGGCGCGAAGTGCACGTCGTAGCCGGCGCGGGCGGCGACCGCGCAGAGCAGCGCGCCGTTGACCCACGTGACGACCGAGCCGTCGAGCTTGCCCGGGCCGCGGAATCCGTGACGGTACTCGTCCATCGTGGTCACGAAGATGTCCTGCACCTGCAGGTAGCCGCGCGGATGCAGGAGCGGGAGCGTGTTCACGAAGCTCTCGGCGGCACCGCGCGAGAGGTGGAACCGCACGTCCTCCGGGGCCTGGCCGAGCAGATCCTCGAGATGGCTCTGGTCGAGACCGGGCGGCAACGGCACCTGGGCGAGGTCGTCCAGGGCCACCAGCCGCTCCTCCAGGCGCGCGCCGTCCCACACGGCGCGCCAGAACGCCGCGCCCCGGGCGCGCTCGCCGATCACCTCCGGACCCACCTCGAGCAGCCGTCGCACGACGCGGGCCAGCTCGCTCGTCTCGACCCCGAAGCCGGCCGCGATCCGCTCCGCGGCGTCACGCCGCAGATAGGTCCGCGCTTCGACGAGATACAGGCGCCCGTCGCGCCGCACGAGCTCGTCATGCGGCAGGTTGTCGTAGACGTTGGTCAGATGGATGTACAGCACCTTGTAGCGCAGGAACGAGAGCGTGCGAAACGGATTGAGCGCCTCCATGGCCAGCACGCTCACCGCCTCACGATGCCGGGCGACCGCGGCCATCGCCCGGTCCAGCGTCGGCAACGAGTAGTCGCCGAGCAGGAAGCGCAGGCGCGGGTAGTAGCCGGTGCCGCGCTCCTCGTCGAGTGCCTTGAAGCGGTCGAGCCACAGGGCGGCGCGCCGGCCCGCGCCGACGCCGATCTCGAGCGCGAAGATCTCCGGCGGGAGCTGCCCGCGCTTGTCGATGTCCCGGAGCAGCGTCCAGAAGTCGGCCACGGCGTCGCCGATGGCCTGGGGGTGATTGGCGTCCGACTGGCCGCTCGGCAGCGTCTCCTCGAAGCCGTGGCCCACGGCCTGCTCCCAGTCGCCGAGGCGCTGCCAGAACAGGCGGTTGAACTGCCAGATCACGCTGTCGCGAACCGGCCCGAACTCGTCCAGCCAGAGTCGTGTGTCGTCGTCGGCGTGCTCGGGCGACATGGACGCCAGCGCGCGCGCCAGCTCGTGGCGCAAGCCGGCGGGCTCGGCCTGCCGCAGGTCGACCGCGATCTCCGCGAGCCCCATCGGTCCGCCGCGGCCATCGGTCGCCCATCGGACCGTGACCGCCTCGCGGAAGTTGGCGCGATACTGGATCCAGTCGAGGTGGACCCGGAGCGACGGCAACAGTCGGGCGTCCACGCCCCCGTCGGCCACCAGCGTGAGCAGCGTGCCGACCAGCGCGCTCGCGCGCTCGGCCAGCGCCGCGCCGCTCGCGGCCGCGGACCCGTGCGCGTGCCCGTGGATATGGTTGACGTGGAGGATCACAGCCGCAGCCGCTTGGCGATGATCTCGCGCATGATCTCGGAGCTGCCGGAGGCGATCGGCCACAGCCGCACGTCGCGGAAGAAGCCCTCGACGGGGAACTCGCGCATGTAGCCGTATCCGCCGTGGAGCTGCACGGCGTGATACGCGATCCGGTTCGCGACCTCGGTCGCGAAGAGCTTCGCCATGGACACCTCGGTCACGCACTGCTGACCGCCGGCATGCAGCCAGGCGGCGCGGTAGACGAGGGCGCGGGCCGCCTCGATCTCGGTGGCCATGTCCGCCACCCGGTGCCGGAGCACCGGCTTGGCCGCCAGCGGCTCGCCGAATGCGCGCCGCTCCTTCAGGTACGCGATCGTGTCCTCCACGGCCTGGGCGGCGCCGGAGAGCGCGAGTACCGCGGCCAGGATCCGTTCGCGCTGCAACCCGACGGCGAGCTGCTGGAATCCGCGGCCCTCGACGCCCAGCAGATTCTCGGCGGGCACGGGGCAATGCTCGAACGCCAGCTCCGCGGTGTCCGAGGCGCGCATGCCCATCTTGTCGAGCTGGCGGCTGACGTGGAATCCCGCGAGGCCGCGCTCCACCAGGAACATGGAGATGCCGTCGTGCCGCCGCGCCGGCGAGCTCTCGCCCGTGCGCGCGGCCACGAAGTAGAGATCGCCGTGCACGCCGTTGGTGATGAAGATCTTGCTGCCGCTCAGGAGATAGTGGTCGCCGCGGCGCGGGGCGCGGGTCGTGAGGGCCGCCATGTCCGAGCCGGCGCCCGGCTCCGTGATCCCGAGCGCGCAGACGATCTCGCCCGCGATGATGCCGGGCAGGTACTTCCGCTTCTGGGCCTCGGTCCCGTAGCGCGTGAGCCAGGGCGAGGACATGTCCGTGTGCACGAGCACGCTGAACGCCACGCCGCCCGAGCGGCAGCGCGCCATCTCCTCGCCGAGCACGATGCTCGACAGGAAGTCACCGCCGGCGCCGCCGTACTCGGCCGGGAACTCGAGGCCGAGGAAGCCGAGGTCGCCGAGTCGCCGCCAGAAGGCTCGTGGGATCTGCCCCGCCGCTTCCCAGCCGGCGACCTGGGGCACGACCTCCTTCTCGACGAAGTGGCGAATGCTCCGCCGCAGGAGCTCGTGCTCTTCCGTGAAGATGCTCACTGCACGATCTCGGTCGCGCGGAGCAGCACGGTCTGCGGGATCGCCACGCCGATCGCGCGCGCGGTCTTCAGGTTCACGACGAGCTCGAACTTCGCCGGTTGCTCGACGGGGAGATCGGCAGGTTTGGCTCCCTTCAGGATCTTGTCCACGTACGCGGCCGCGCGGCGGTAGAGCTCGGGCGTGTAGGGCCCGTACGAGATGAGTCCGCCGGCCTCGGTGTAGTCGCGCGCCGGATAGATCGCCGGCAGCCGGTGGCGGGCGGCCAGGTCGGCGATGCGGGCCCGGTGGATCAGGTACAGCGGATCGGGCAGCACCACGAGCCCGCCGGGATTCAGCCGCGCGATCACCGTGAAGGCATGGTCCAGCTCCTCCGGTTTGCGCGCCTCGACCGGCTGCAATCGTACGCCGGCTTTCTCCGCTCCCCGCTGGATCTCCCGCCAGTAGACCGGATGGACGGGGTTCGTCGGATCGAGGAGCACGGCGATGGCGCCCGCCGTCGGCGCGATCTCTCTCAGCAGATCCAGGAGCTTGCCGCTGAGATCCACCGCCAGGTTGGACACCCCGGTGACGTTGCCGCCAGGCCGCCCGAGGCTCGCGACCAGGCCGGTCCCCACCGGGTCGCCCACCGCGATCATGACGATCGGGATGGTCTCGGTCGCCTGCCGGGCGGCGTGGGTCGCGGGCGTGCCCACCGAGACGAAGATGGCCACGCGCAGGCTCACGAGCTCGGCGGCCAGCCCGGCGAGCAGCTCGTCGCGCCCCTCGGCCCAGCGCTGCTCGATGAACGTACTCTCCGCCGGATATCCGAGCTCGCCCAGCGCCTGCCGGAACGCGGTCAGGCGAGTGGCGAAGGTGATCGGCGAGCCGAGCGACAGCCACCCGATCCGGACCACCTTGCCCCGCTGGGCGTACGCGCCGAGCGGATCGGCGAGCAGAGCGCCACTGAGGCTCCCGATGAACGCTCTCCGCCCGATCACTGGATGACCCGATCCGCGCGGACGAGCAACGACTGCGGGATCGTGAGCCCGTGAGCGGCGGCGGTCTTGACGTTGATGACCAGCTCGAACTTCGTGGGCTGCTGGACCGGCAGGTCGCCCGGCTTGGCGCCTCTGAGGATCCGGTCCACGTAGGTGGCCGAGCTGCGGATGATCTCATCGAGATCGGGGCCGTAGCTCAGCAACGCGCCGGCGGCGGCCCACGGACCCCACCCGGAGACCAGCAGCACGCGGTGCTCCCTCGTCAGCTCCACGATACGCGCGCGGTTGAGCGTCATCATTCTCGAGGAGGCCACGATGACCGCTTCGGCTCGCTCGCGGGTAGCGAGCCGGAACGCATCGCCGAAGTCCTCGGGGCTGCGGACTTCCAAGGATTGCACGTGGACGCCCAGGACCCGGCCGGCCGCTTGCGTTGCCCTGAACTCGTGGTCGGGATGGTCGGGATTCCAGAGGACGGCGACGCGCGCGATGGTAGGCGCGGCCTCCTTCAGGAACTGCAGCCGCTTCGCCGCGAGATCCGACGAGCTGAAGGTCACACCCGTGATGTTGCCGCCGGGGCGCGCCAGGCCGGACACGAGGCCCGCCTCGACCGGGTCCGTGCTCGTGATCATCACGATCGGGATGGTGGCGGTGGCCCGCTTCACGAAGGGTGTGACATCGCCGCCGGCCGCGATGATCAGGTCGGGCTTCGAGCGGACAAGATCGGCTGCCAGGTCGGGCAGACGCTCGGCTCTACCCTGCGCGTAGCGATGCTCGAAGACGATGTTGCGGCCGTCGAGGTAGCCCAACGCGCTCAACCCCCCACGGATGGGGGAGAAAGCGGTATCCGTATCGGGCGTGCCGAAGAGCAGAACGCCGATCCGCGCGACCTTCGGCAGTTGCGCCTCGGCCAGAAGCGGCCGGGCGAGCAGCGCGCCGGCCGCCGTGCCGATGAACGCTCGGCGTGTGATCACCGGGTCACCTGGTCTGCTCATCGACGTCTCCACGCCCTCTCAGTGCGTATCCGGCCGCGCCCGCGAAAGGCGCGGCGCCCGATCACTTCTTCCCGCGCTCGCGCTCCAGCTGGCGCAGCTCGGTGCGCCGGATCTTGCCGCTGATCGTCTTCGGGAGCTCCACCAGGAACTCGATCTCGCGCGGGTACTTGTAGGGCGCGGTCACCGTCTTCACATGCTCCTGGAGCTCGGCGGCGAGCGTGTCGGAGGCGGTGTGGCCGGGCGCCAGCACCACGAAGGCCTTCACGATCTCGCCGCGCAGCGCGTCGGGTTTCCCGATCACGGCCGCCTCCGCCACGGCCGGGTGCTCGACCAGCGCGGACTCCACCTCGAAGGGGCCGATGCGATAGGAGGCGCTGTTGATCACGTCGTCCGCGCGGCCGACGAACCAGAGATAGCCGTCCTCGTCCATGGAGGCGCGGTCGCCGGTGATGTACCACGGCCCACGGTGGCATCGCGCGGTGGCCTCGGCGTTCCTCCAGTACTCCTGGAACATGCCCACCGGCCGCGCGGGCGCGACCTGGATGGCGAGATCCCCCTCGCGGCCGCGCGGCAACTCGGCGCCGCTCTCGTCCACGATCGCCAGATGATGTCCCGGCGCGGCCGGCCCCATGGAGCCGGCCTTCCAGGGCGTGGCCGGAAACGTCGCCGCCACCAGCACGCTTTCCGTCTGGCCGTAGCCCTCGTAGATGTGGTGCCCCGTGCCCTCGCGCCAGGCCTCGATCACTTCCGGATTCACGGCCTCGCCGGCGCCGAGGCAGTGTCTGAGCGCCGGGAACTTGTACCGGCCGAGCCGCTCCTGGACGAGCATCCGGTAGGCGGTGGGCGGGGCGAAGAACGTGCTGATCGGAAAGCGCCCGAACAAGGCGAGCGTCTCCTGCGGATCGAACTTCTTGCCGCGGGCGTCCCAGATGAAGATGGCCGCGCCCATGTTCCAGGGCGCGAACAGGCAGGTCCACGCGGCCTGCGCCCAGCCGGTGTCGGACAGCGTCCAGTGGAGATCGTCGGGCGTGTTGTCGAGCCAGAACTTGCCGGTGATGATGTGCCCGATCGGATACGAGGCGTGCGTGTGCAGGACCATCTTGGGGTGGCCCGTCGTCCCCGACGTGAAGTAGATCATCATCGGATCGCTGCTCGCGTTGCGCGGATGCGCCATGTCCGAGGAGGCGCGCGCCATGAGCCGCTCGTATTCCTGCCACGCGCCTCCCGCGCGCCCCAGCACGATCAGGTGCCTGACGCTCCCGCATTCGGGCAGCACCTGGTCCACCTTGTGCGCGTTGTCCTCGTCGGTGATGACCACCGAGGCGTCGGCGGCCTTCAGCCGGTAGCTGATGTCCTTCGTCGTCAGCAGCGTGGTGCCGGGCACCGACACCGTCCGCGCGCGCAGGCAGCCCAGCAGGATCTCCCACCACTGGTACACGCGGGGCAGCACGACCACGACGCGCGCGCCCGGCGTGACGCCCAGACCGGCGAGGACGTTGGCGAAGCGGCGCGAGCGCTCGCCGAGCTCGGCGAAGGTGAAGCGGCGGGGCTGGCCGTCGGCGGAGACCCACAGCAGGGCGAGCTTGGCGGGATCCCGGGCCCAGCCGTCGAACGTGTCGAAGGCCCAGTTGAAGCGGGCCGGCACCTCCAGGGTGAACCCCTTCATGGTGGCCGCGTAGTCCGTCATGTTCCGCGGCTGGATGTCCGGCCGTTGCGGGCGAGCGGTCATTGGATCACCTCGTCGGCACCGAGCGCCACCGCGGGGAATGCGAGAAGGTAGCGATGCATCCGCACATCGTCACGGAACCCTTACGAAGCCCTCCATCAACCGTCGCGCCGTGCGGTACACGGTGACGCGCTCGGCGTGGGGCTGTCCGTTTCGGCTGACGACGCGCGCGTCCAGCGGGAGCACGCCGGACGGATGACCCAGGCGCACGTCCGCGTCCTCCCGCGCGGTCGAGTACTCGCTGACCACGGTGCCGTCGAGGCGGGCGGCCACGGCGAGGCACATCGCGCCGGTCAGCGCGAAGGCGCGGTGGCAGCTGCCCATCGAGATGATGCGCGCGAGCACGTCGAGCTGGTCCGCGGCGTAGCGCGTCCCGTCGAGCGCCGCGAAGGCGGCCGGCGGCGCCACGACCGCGATCTTCGGCGTCGCGGCGCTCCCGGGGATCCCCATCATCTCGGCGGCGGCGACGCGGATCCGCTCCAGCCGCGCGGAGAGCTTGGCGTCGGCATCCAGGGCCGCAGGCGACTCGGCGCCGGTGAGCCCCAGATCCTTGGCGCGGACGAACACCACCGGGTTCGTCGCGTCCACCAGCGAGGCGGCGATGCCGTCGAGCTCATCGAGCGCGCGGCCCGTCGGCAGGAGCGCGCCCGTGCGCGCGCCGCCGGGATCCACGAAATCGAGCGCGATCCGGGCGCCGCGGCCGGGCACGCCGGGAAGCTCGAAGTCGCCCTCGACCCGAGCGTCGCCGTCCCGGACCGGCACGTGAGCGACGATCAGCTTCCTGGTGTTGGTGTTGTGGATGCGCACGATGGTCTCGCCGTCGGTCGAGGGGAGCAGCCGCTCGTCGATGGCGAAGGGCCCGACCGACGACGAGCAGTTCCCGCAGTTCCCGCTGTAGTCCACCACCGGCTTCGAGACCTCCACCTGCGCGAACGTGTAGTCGACGTCGGCGTCGGGCCGCGTGCCGGGTCCGATGATGCACGCCTTCGACAGCGACGAGATGCCGCCGCCGAGTCCGTCCAGCTGCCGCCCGTAAGGATCGGGGCTGCCGAGCGCGGCCAGCAGCACCCGGTCCCGCTCGGGGCCGGCCGGCGGCAGGTCCTTGTCGTGGAACACCAGGCAGCGGCTGGTGCCCCCGCGCATGTAGACGGCCCGGATGCGACGCTGCGCCACAGACCGGTCCCCTCACCCTGCCCTCTCCCCCATTGGGGGAGAGGGATCGGAGGGGAGGCCTTCAGAGTTCCCTCTCCCCGGAGGGGAGAGGGCAGGGTGAGGGGCGATTCCCGCTGCGGTCTGCGTCAAGAGCCCGCCGGCCAGCAGGATGTCGCGCTCGCGGGGGGTCAGCACGCAGCGCGCGTGGAAGGGGTGACCGCTCCGCTCGTTCAGCACGGGAATCTTGCCTCCGGCGAGCAGCGCGCTGCGCAGGCCATGGAAGCGGAGGCGATCGTCGCGCTGCACGCGGGCATGGTCGGTGGGATCGTCGAAGTCGAGCGGGACGATGCCCCAGTTGATCAGGTTGGCGCGGTGGATGCGCGCGAAGCTCTTGGCGAGCACCGCCTTGACGCCGAGATGAAGCGGGGACAGCACCGCGGACTCGCGCGAGGAGCCCTGACCGTAGTGCTCACCGCCCACGATCATGCCGCCGCCCGCGGCCCGGGCGCGGTCGACGAAGCCGGGATCCAGGTTCCGGAAGGTGAACTCGGAGATCGCCGGCACGTTGGTCCGGAACATCAGCGCCTGGGTACCCGAGGGTGAGATATCGTCGGTCGAGATCTTGTCTCCGAGCGTGATCAGCACCGGCAGCGTGAGGTCCTCCTCGATCGGGCGGCCGCGCGGGACCTCCTTGATGTTGGGTCCCCTCAGCACCTGGACGCGCGCCGCCTCCTGCAGCGGGGTGGGCGGCACCAGGCCCGCGAGCGAGGCCGCGAGCGACGCCGGGTAGTGCCGGTCGGCCGGCGCGCCGGCCTTGCGCGGATCCGTGATCACGCCCGCCACGGCCGACACGGCCGCCGTCACCGGCGAGCAGAGATAGATGGCGTCGTCACGCGTACCGCTCCGGCCGGGGAAGTTGCGGTTGAACGCGCGCAGGCTCTTGCTGCCGGTGGCCGGCACATGACCGATGCCGGCGCAGGAGCCGCAGGTCGGCTCCGAGACGGTGGCGCCCGCCGCGAGCAGGTCGGCCAGCAGCCCCTCCCGCGCCATCACCTCGAGGATGCGCGCGCTGCCGGGAAACACCACCAGCGAGAGCGATGGCGACACGCGCTTGCCGCGGATCGCGTGAGCCACGGCCCACATGTCTTCCCACGAGCTGTTGGTGCAGGAGCCGACCACCACTTGGTCGATGGACGTGCCCTCGACCTCGGCGACGGGCACCACGCGGTCCGGCGAGCTGGGCAAGGCGACCAGCGGCTCGAGCGCGGAAAGATCGAGCTCGATCTGCTCGTCGTACTCGGCGTCGGCGTCGGCGGCGTGCGACTGCCAGTCGGCCTCGCGGCCCAGTAGCCGGAAGTACTCGCGTGTCCGCTCGTCCGACGGAAACACGCTGGTGGTCAGCGTGAGCTCGGCGCCCATGTTGGCGATGGTGGCCCGCTGGGGGAGCGACAGCGTGGCGAGCCCGGGGCCGGCGTACTCGAAGATCTTGCCGCTGCCGCCACGCACCGAGTACCGGCGCAGCAGCTCGAGGATCACGTCCTTGGCGGCGACCCACGGCCTGAGCGCGCCGGTGAGCCAGACCCGCACGATGCGCGGCATCGGCAGCCAGTACGGTCCGCCGCCCATGGCCACCGCCACGTCGAGCCCCCCCGCGCCGATCGCGAGCATGCCCGTCGAGCCGCAGAGCGGCGTGTGGCTGTCGGTGCCGAGGACGAACTGCCCGGGCACGCTGAAGGTCTCGAAGTGCACCTGGTGGCAGATGCCGTTGCCCGGCTTGGAGAACCACGAGCCATAACGGCGTGCTGCCGTCTGCAGGTAGCGGTGGTCGTCGGAGTTGCGCGAATCCACCGCGTACACGTTGTGGTCGATGTAGGTGGCGACGACTGCGGGCTTGACGCGGGGAAAGCCCAACACCTCGAACTGCAGGAACGCCATGGCGCCGTTCGTGTCGGTGAGCAGCGCCTGGTCGACGCAGAGCCCGATCTCCTCTCCGGCCGCGGGCTTGCCCGCCACCAGGTGAGCGTCGATCAGCTTCCGCGTGAGGCTCAGGCCCATGCGCGTGGCTCCGCCCCCTCACGCTGGAACTTGCCCGATTCCCTCTCCCCTCTGGGGAGAGGGCCAGGGTGAGGGGGGGTCTTCCTGCTCATCCGCGCTTGCCGACCGGGACGAAGGCGCGCGAGGCGGCGCCTTTGTAGTCGGCCCGCGGCCGGATCAGGCGGTTGTCGTCGTACTGCTCGATGAGGTTGGCGCTCCATCCCGCGATGCGCGCCACGCAGATCACGGGGGTGAAGAGGTCCAGCGGGATGCCGATCGAGTAGAACAGCGGCGCGGAGTAGAAGTCGACGTTCGGGATCAGCTTCTTGGCCGTCTGCACCTTGGCGTGCAGCTTCACCGCCAGATCGTACCAGACGCCGTGACCGGACTGGTGACAGGCATCCTCCGTCAGTCCCTTGAGGATGGCCGCGCGCGGGTCGCCGGCCGTGTAGACCCGGTGGCCGAAGCCCATCAGCCGGCGCTTCTCCGCCAGCGCCCGATCGGTGAACGCGTCGACGTTGTCGAGCCGCTCGATCTCGAGCAGCGTGCGCATGACCGCCTCGCCGGCGCCCCCGTGGAGCGTGCCCTTCATGGCCCCGACCCCGCCGGCGACGGCCGAGTGCATGTCGGACAGCGTCGCCGCGATGACCCGGCACGTGAATGTCGAGGCGTTGAGCTCGTGCTCCGCGTAGAGCACGAGGCTGGCATCGAACGCGCGCGTGACGACGTCCGTTGGCCGCTTCCCGGTCAGCATGTAGAGGACGTTCGCCGCGTGCGAGAGGTCCTTGGTGGGCGGCACCGGCTCCAGGCCGCGGCGGATCCGGTGATGGGCGCAGACCGCCGTCGGGATCTGGCTGGTCAGCCGCGCGGCCTTGCGGAGGTTCGCCGCCCGCGAGCTGTCGGTGGCATCGGCGTCGTGCATACCCAGCACCGCGACGGCGGACTGGAGCGCTCGCATCGGATCGGCCTGCTTCGGCATCAGGTGGAAGGCCTGGAGCAGCTCGCCCGGGATGGGACGGGCGGCGATCAGCTCGGCCTCGAACTGATCGAGCGCGCTCCGCGTCGGCAGCTCACCGTGCCAGAGCAGATACGCGACTTCCTCGAAGGTGGCTCGACGCGCGAGGTCGTCGATCCCGTATCCACAGTAGGCAAGGCGGCCGTTCTTGCCGTCCAGATCGCAGAGGGTGGTCTCCGCCGCGACGACGCCTTCGAGTCCCCGGATCAGCTGGGTGCCTTCCGTCATCGCTGGCTCCTCCTGGAATGCGTCACGGGCGCGGCAAGATCACTACGACCGTATACCCCGCGTGGCCGCCGCGCAACGGCGTCAATTGCTCGGAGGGGGCCGCCGAGGCCCCCTCCGAGCCTCCCCCGACAACCGAGTTGCGCCGGCGAAGCCGGCGCTCGAAGCGGAACGTCGAACCGTAGTGCTCAAGTGACCAGCCCCGCAGAATAGTCGGACAGACTCCTAGGCCGGATTACTCATGAGCGGCGCTGTGCGAAGCCGGCCGGGTGGCGTCGGCCAGGGGTGCGCATGCCGAGCCGGGGGACCCCACACCGGGCGGGGGTGGCTCGGCATGCGCACCCCTGGCCGACGACAGGACCCGGCCGCCTCGCGCCTCGTCGCTCATGAATAATCCGGTCTAGGCGCCGAATCGCGGCAGCACCTGCTCGGCGAAGGCCTCGAGCGCGTCCCAGTCGTACGGCCCCTGGCGGAACGCGATGTTGATCCGCTCCACGCCCGCGGCCTGATAGTCGGCGACGAGCTCGATCGCCTGCGCGGGCGTACCGCGCACGTAGCCCGTGCGGGTCTCGTTCTCGCCCCAGTGGGCCTTGAACAGGGCCTCGCCGCGCGCGGCCCCCCGGGCATCGGCGCCCATGTAGAAGCCGACGTTCACGGTGCGCCGGATCGCCGCCGGGTCCCGCTTCTCCTTCGCGCACCAGTCGTCCAGCACCGCGTTCTTGCGTGTCCATTCGTCCGGGCCGATGTACGGGCCGTTCCAGCCGTCGGCGTAGCGGGCCACGGCGCGCAGCGTGCGCTTCTCGCCCCGGCCGCCGATCCAGATCTTGAGGCGCTGCTGGATGGGCTTGGGATTGCAGCGGGCATCGGTGAGCTGGAAGTGCTGGCCCTTGAAGTTCGACACGTTCTGGTCGAACAGCGAGCGCAGGATCTGCACGGCCTCCTCGAGCTGGTCCTCGCGCACGCCGATCCGCTCGAACGGGTACCCGAAGGCGCGGTACTCGACCTCGTGCCAGCCGGCGCCGATCCCGCATTCCACGCGTCCGCCGGAGAGATGATCGATGGTGCAGAGCGACTTTGCCAGCAGCCCCGGGTTCCGGTAGTTCACGCAGAACACCAGACAGCCGATCCGCACCCGCGTGGTGTCCGCGGCGGCCGCGGACATGATGCTCACCGCCTCGAAGCAGTCGCCGTCGCCGCCCTGCGGCGGCGATTCCTGGAAGTGGTCGGAGGCCGAGAACCAGTCGAACCCGGCCGAGTCGGCGAAGCGCCACAGCCGGCGCAGCTCGTCCAGCGGCCCGCCGAGATGCCCGACGTGAATGCCGAAGGTGATCGTCATGGTCTGTCTTCTCCCAGATAGAGACCTTGTCCTTGAGTCGTTCTGGCATCGTGGCCGGATCGGTGACGCGCCTCAGCGTTTGACCAACGCCGGCGCGGGCGCGATCTGCGAAAGAAGCCGCTCGTTGTTCTGGAGCAGGCGCTCGATCAGCAACTTGACCAGATAGAGACCGAAGGTCGGATTCTGATAGTAGAGCTGCAACACCTTGCCATCGTCGATGGTGCCGATCTCGGTTTCGCCGCGGGTGACCGCCGTGAGCGTGCGCCGTCGGTGCGGGGAGAAGAGCCCGATCTCACCGAGCAGGCTGCCCGGTCCCAGCACGATGTCGGTGCCCTCGAGCCCGATGGAGCCGCTCAGGATCAGGCACATCCAGTTGGCCTCGTCGCCTTTGTGAAAGAGCACCTCGCCCGCGCCCAGTCGGCGGCGACTCATCAGGGGGATGAGCCAGTCCAGCGACAGATTGCCTTCCACCGCCTGGCGCACCTTGGCGATCAGCGCGCGCATCTGGAAGAGTCGCAGACAGTTGAGCGGCAGCAGGATCGCGTGGAGAATCAGCACCGGCCACAGCATCGCGGCGAGCCCGTAGGCGATGAACGCGACGTTGCTGAGCACGGCCACGGTCCGCAAGGGGATCATCGTCTTCATCGAGAACGTGAAGAGCACCAGCAGCGACGCGAGGTACCCGATCAGGTCGATCCAGTTCACGCTGCGCATGGGGACCCTCCCCGACTCTCGCGGTGACTCTTCAGGCCTTGAACGATGGGTCGATACGCACGTCGACGAGGTACGGCCCGCCCGACGACAGGCCGCGGCGCAGCGCCGGGCCGATGTCGGGCGTTTTCTCGACGAGCTCCCCGGGCACGCCCTGCGACCGGGCCAGCCCGACGTAGTCGATGAGCGGGTTGACGAGGTCCATGGCGACGTAGCGATCGTCCTCGGCCGAGAACCCCTTGAGCGCCTGCGTGCGCTGCTTGAGGATCCGATACGACGCGTTGTTGAAGATCACGAACACGACCGGGATCGAATCGTGCGCGGCCGTCCAGAAGGTCTGGCTGGTGTACATGGCGCTGCCGTCGCCGATCAGCGCGACGACCGGCCGGTCGGGCTGCGCGAGCTTCACGCCGAGCGACGCCGGCAGCCCCCACCCGATCCCGCCGCCGCGCAGCCCGTAGAACGCGCGGGCATCGCTCGAGGGCAGCAGCTCGCGGAGCCCGGCGCCGGACGAGATGGACTCGTCGACCACGATGGCCTCGCGCGGCAGCGCATCCACGATGGCCGTCACGAGCGCGAGCGGACGGATCGGCGTCTGTCCCGCCTCGGCCGCGGCCCGGGCGCGGAGCTTCTGCCGCCTGACGTCCATGGTCGTCCGCCACTCGTCCGCGCGCCGCTGCGCGTCCTTCGTCGCGCTCGGACCGAGCCGCCGGCGCAGCGCTTCGGCGAGATCGGGCAGCGTGGCCTTGGGATCGCCCAGGATCGCCACCTTCGCCGGATAGTTCTTGCCGAGCTCCCACGGGTCCACGTCGAGGTGGATCACGGGCATGCCTTCCGGCATCGCTTCCACGTCGGACGGCAGCGACAGCGTGAAGAGATCGCCCCCGACCGAGAAGAGCAGGTCGTGCTGCATCAGGATGCTGCGGATCGGCGGGCCGAGCCGCGGGAACGGTCCCTGATAGAGCGGATGGGTGAACGGGAACGAGCAGGTGGATGGCACGCACTCGGTATAGACCGGTGCGCCGAGGAGCTCCGCCACCTCGGCCATCTCCGCGAGCGCATCGCCATGCGCCACCGCGTCCCCCGAGATGAGGATCGGCCGCGCCGCGCGCGCCAGAAGCTCCGCGGCGGCGTCGATCGCGGCGCGGTCGCCGCGGATTCCCGGCGCCACGCGCGTGGGCTCGAGCAGATCCAGCTCGCGCTCGGCGTTGAGCACGTCGACGGGCAGGGAGATGAAGACCGGGCCCGTCGGATGCGCGAGCGCCGTCTTGGCCGCGCGGCGCACGGCCCGCGGGAGATCCTCGAGACGCGCGATCTCGTGCGACCACTTCACGTACGGGCGGGCCACCGGCGGCAGGTCGGACCAGAGGATCGGCTCGGTGAGATTCATCGCCTGATCGTGCTGCCCGGCCGTGAGCAGGATCGGCGAGCCGCCCTCGCGCGCGTCGTAGAGCATGCCCATGGAGTTGCCGAGGCCGGGGGAGGTGTGCACGTTGACGACGGCCAGCTTGCCGCTGGCCTGCGCGTACCCGTCGCCCATCGCGATGGCCACCGCCTCCTGCAGGGCCAGGATGTAGCGGATCCGCGTCTCGCGCGCCAGCCCGTCCATCAGCGGCAACTCGGTGGTCCCGGGATTGCCGAACATGACATCCACACCTTCCTGCTTGAGGATCTCGAGGAAGGCTTGCTTGCCGGAAAGAAAGGCCATTGAGGAGCCTCCAGTGAATGGTGGTTGAGCGGCGATCATAGCGCCGGTTTCTTGACTGCGCCAGTGGTGGACGGTACGCTCGGACCGCGATGGCCGATGGGGAGTCCCTCCCGGTGTTCCTCCGGGCTTGCCGACGCGAGGCGACCCCGTTCACCCCCGTGTGGCTGATGCGTCAGGCGGGTCGCTACATGCCCGAGTACCGCGCGCTGCGCGCGCGCCACGGCTTCCTGGAGCTCTGCAAGAATCCCGACGCGGCGGCGGAGGTGACACTGCAGCCGGTCGAGAAGCTCGGGGTGGACGCGGCGATCCTCTTCGCCGACATCCTGCTCGTGCTCGAGCCGCTCGGCGTGGGCCTCGAGTTCACCCGCGGCGACGGACCCCGGATCGCCCGGCCGGTCCGGAGCGCCGAGGATGTGCGGCGTCTCGCGCCCGTCGGCGTGGAGGACGCCGTGTCGTTCGTCTTCGACACCGTTCGCCGCGCGCGGAAAGCGCTCGAGGGCCGCGTGCCCCTGATCGGCTTCGCGGGCGCTCCGTTCACGCTGGCGTCGTATCTGATCGAGGGAGGCCCCTCGCGTGATTTCCTCCAGACCAAGCGCTTCATGCGCGAGGAGCGCGCGGCGTGGGACGCGCTGCTCACGCGGCTGGCGGACATCACCGCCGACTATTTGAACGGGCAGATCGCCGCGGGCGCGCAGGCCGTGCAGCTCTTCGACTCCTGGGTGGGCACGCTGGCGCCGGCCGACTACCGCGAGCTCGTGCTGCCTCACACGCGCCGCGCCCTCGAGCGCCTCACGCCCGGCACGCCCGTCATCCACTTCGGCACGGGCACCGGCGGGCTCCTGCATCTGATGAAGGCGGCCGGCGGCGACGTCATCGGCCTGGACTGGCGCGTGGAGATCGGCCCGACGTGGCAGCGCCTCGGGCACGACGTCGCGGTGCAGGGGAACCTCGACCCCGCGCTGCTCCTCGCCGACGTCGGCGAGATCAGGCGCGGCGTGCAGGCCATCCTCGACGCCGTCGCCGCCCGCCCCGGCCACATCTTCAATCTCGGCCACGGCATCCACCAGGAAACCCCCGTGGACCACGTGGTGGCGCTCGTGGACATGGTCCACGAGCTATCGAGTCAATGATGGGCTGGTCGGTTCCCTCTCCCCTCTGGGGAGAGGGCTAGGGTGAGGGGCATGCGCGCGCAGGGCTCGACCCTCACCCTGGAAGGGAGAGGGAGCGAGGTTGACGGCTCTACCATTGGAGTTCCCTCTCCCTAAGAGGGAGAGGGAGCGAGGCTGACGGCTCTACCAGTGGAGGCTGACGGCTCTACCAATGCGCGGAGCAGGGTGAGGGGATGGCGGGGCAGGGGCTCGACCCTCACCCCGGCCCTCTCCCTGGAAGGGAGAGGGAGCGAGGTTGAAGGCTCTATCAATCGACTGCGTGCTGCTGATCGCCTTCGGGGGGCCGGAGGGGGTGGAGGATATCAGGCCGTTCCTTCAGCTCGTCACCGAAGGGCGGCGGATTCCGGCGCAGCGGCTGGAGGAGGTCGCGCATCACTACGAGCTGATCGGTGGACGCTCGCCGCTGAACGAGCTGACGCGACGACAGGCGGAGGGGCTGCGCCGCGCTCTCGAGCGTGAGGGGATCGCGCGGCCGATATTCATCGGGATGCGGAACTGGCATCCATTTCTCGACGAGTCGCTGGCAGCGATGACGGCCGAGCGGTGTCGCCGCGCGCTCGGCATCATCATGTCCCCGTTCCAGACGGAAGCATCCTGGGAGCGCTATCAGCGGGATGTGGCGCGCGCGCGGGAGAAGCTCGGGAACGACGCGCCGGAGGTCGTCTACGCTCCGCCGTGGTCCGAGCACCCGCGCTACATCGACGCGATGACCGACCGGACCGCGGCGGCCCTGGCCGGCGTGCCCGCGGACCGGCGTCCGGCCGCGCGCATCATTTTCACCGCGCACAGCGTGCCTGTGGCCATGGCGGCCGTCTCGCCGTACGCTGAACAGCTCCGCCGAACGGGCAAGAGCATCGCCGCGCGCCTCGCTCACGCGCACTGGAGCGTGGCGTATCAGAGCCGCAGCGGCTCGCCGCGGGACCCGTGGCTCGAGCCCGACATCACCGACGTGGTGCGCGAGCTGGCCGGGCAGGGCGTCCGGGACGTGGTGGTGGCGCCCGTCGGCTTCGTCTGCGATCACGTCGAGGTGCTGTACGACCTCGACGTCGAGGCGCGCGCGGTGGCGGAGGAATGTGGGATCGGGTTCCACCGTGCCGTGACGGCCAACGATCACCCGGCGTTCATCGCGATGCTGGCCGATCTGGTCAAGCGCGGGCCCGGCGCGGCGTGAAGCTCGTCGTCGTCGGCGGAGGGATCGCGGGGCTTGCCGCCGCCCAGCGCGCGGTGCAATGGTGCGGCGAGCGCGGCCGGCCGCTCGAGCTCACGCTGCTCGAGGCCGAGGATCGCCTCGGCGGCACCATCCGCACGGAGCGTCGCGAGGGCTTTCTGGTCGAGTGCGGGCCGGACTCGTTCCTGTCCGAGAAGCCCTGGGCGCTGGCGCTCTGTCGCCGCCTCGGCATCGATGACCGCCTGGTCAGGACCGACGATCGCTTCCGCCGCACGTTCGTGGCGTTTCGCGGTCGCCTGCACCCGCTGCCCGACGGCTTTCAGCTCCTGGCGCCCACCCGACTGCGTCCGTTCCTGGCCTCCGGCCTGTTCTCCTGGCCGGGAAAGCTCAGGATGGGATTGGATCTCGTCCTGCCGCGCGGGGTGGATCCGGACGAGAGCCTGGGCTCGTTCGTCCGCCGGCGGCTCGGTCGCGAGGCGCTGGAGCGCGTGGCCCAGCCGCTGGTGGCGGGCATCTACACCGCCGATCCCGAGGAGCTGTCGCTGGCCGCGACGATGCCGCGGTTCCTCGAGCTCGAGCGCCGCGAGCGCAGCGTGATCCTCGCGATGTGGCGGGCCGCCCGCCGCGCGCCCGAGGCATCCGCGGGCGCGAGCGGCGCGCGCTGGTCTCTGTTCGTCACGTTCGCCGAGGGCATGGAAGAGCTGATCCACGCGCTCGCCAGGCGGCTACCCCCGGGAGCCGTGCGGCTGAAGGAGCCGGTGACCGGCATCACGCGCGACGGCGCGCGCTGGCGGGTGGGGACCGGCGGCGGCGGTCTGGACGCCGATGCCGTGATCTTCGCCCCGGAAGCGCACCGGGTGGCGCGCATGGTGCGCTATCTCGACCCGGGGCTGGCCCATCTCCTGGAGGGCATACCCTACGCCTCGTCGGCGACCGTGACACTGGCCTTCCGCCGCGCCGCGATCGCCCATGCGCTGGACGGCTTCGGCTTCGTGGTGCCGCGGGTCGAGCAGCGACCCATCATTGCGTGCACGTTTTCGAGCGTGAAGTACCCCGACCGCGCGCCGGCCGGTCATGCGCTGCTCCGCGTGTTCCTGGGCGGCGCGCTGGACGAGCGCGCGCTGGAGCGGGACGATCCGACCCTGGTGGCGGTCGCGCGGCAGCAGCTCGTGGAGCTGCTCGGCGCGCGTGGCGAGCCGCTGTTCACGCGCGTGGCCCGCTACCCGACCTCGATGCCCCAGTACCACGTCGGGCACGGCGCCCGGGTCGAGGCCATCGAGCAATGCGTGCGCCGGCATCCCGGACTCGCGCTGGCGGGCGGGGCCTACCGCGGGGTCGGGATCGCCGACTGCGTGCATTCCGCGGAACAGGCGGCCGAGCGCGTGCTCGAATCTTCCGCCCTGGTCGGCTGATCTAACCAGCAGCGCACCACAGGTCAACACAGGAGGTTCACGCCATGGCATCGCCGGTTCACGTGTCCAGGGTCCGCATCGTCCCCGAGAAGCTCACGATCAAGCAGGCCTTCGTGGAGCCGTTCCCGCAGGCTATCCGCACCGGCGTGCACGGCGGCGTCAAGAGCTGGTACAAGGCGCAGCCCGACGAGGAGCTGCCGACCACGCTCGACCACGTGGTCGCCGCCGTCGGTTCCTGAATGACGGGCACCCTGGCCGGCGCGCTGGAAGCGCGCCAGATCCCGGCGTATGGCGGCACGCTCGAGACGTCCGTGGAAGGTGACATCGAAGAGAGAGACCGCGTCCTGCTGCTCACGCGGATTCGGATTCGCTATACCCTCAAGGTGCCCAGGGGCAAGCGCGAGGAAGCCGAGCGCGCCCTCGGTGTGCACGAGTCCCGCTGCCCGGTCTCGCAGTCGGTCCAGCGCGGCATCCAGGTTGAGTACTCGGCCGATATCACGGAGGTGTAGCTCCATGGGTCACCCCACCTGGCAGCTTCAAGGGGAGTATTTCGAATCATGCAACTGCGACGTGCTTTGCCCGTGCCTGCTCTCGCGGGCCCAGGCGCGGCCGACCGAGGGCCACTGCGACGTCGTGGTGGCGTTCGAGGTCGAGCGAGGCCGTTACGGGAGCGTCGTCCTCGACGGGCTCGGCGCCGCGATGGCCGCGTACACGCCCGGTGTCATGGCGGACGGGAACTGGTCCGTGGCCATCTACGTGGACGAGCGCGGCACGGCGGAGCAGCGGGGCGCGCTGGAGGCGATCCTGTCGGGCGACGCGGGCGGGCCGCTCGCGCGGCTGGCGCCGCTGTTCGGCACGCGGCTGCCCACCCGCGCGGTGCCGATCACGCTGAGGGTCGAGGGCCAGCGCCGCACGCTCGTGATTCCGGAGACCGCCGACGTCACCGTCGAGGGGATCGTCGGGGCCGGCGACGGTGAAGTGTGGCTGGACAACGTGGGCCACTTCGCCTCGCGCCGCCTGGCCGCGGCCCGCGGCGTCGCGTCACGCTACCAGGATCACTCGCTCCACTTCGACAACACCGGCCGCAACGCCCACTACTCCACCATCAAGTGGTCCAATGGCTGAACCGACCGCGCGCGATGTCACGCCAGCGACGCCGCCCCGATGAGCGCCGCGGGCGCGAAGAGGCCTAACCGCCCAACTGAAGTGAGTCGCGGGCCGTCACCGTCAGCGACGCCGCCCCGATGAGCGCCGCGGGCGCGAAGAGGCCTAACCGCCCAACTGAAGTGAGTCGCGGACAGTAACCAGATGAATGTCCAGCACCGAGTCGAGGTACTGGAAGCTGAACGGCTTCGTCACGTAGTCCGCGGCACCGGCCGCGAGGGCGCGCCGGGCCGCGTCGAGGTCCTCGAGCGCGGTCACCATGATCACGCAGGTCTCCGGGTACAGCGTCTTGATCTGCGCCAGCGCCTCGAGCCCTCCCATGCCGGCCATCATCACGTCCAGCAGCACGATGCGCGGGCGAAACTCGGCAACCGCGGTCAACGCCTCCTCGCCACTACCCGCCTCGGCGACCTCGTAGTCCTTGCTGTCGAGGTACTCGGCCAGCATGTCCCTGAACTCGGGCTGGTCATCGACGAGCAGGATGCGCGTGCGGGTCCGCTGCCCGGGTTCCTCCGCGGCGAGGTCGGCGGGCGCCGTCACCCCGGCGCGCGCGAGGGTCTCCGAGATCCTCTTCAGATCGAGCGGCTTGGTGAACGCCGCCGTCGCGCCCAGTCCGGCCTCCACGACGAGCTCGACCGTGCTGTCGGTGTCGCCGACGAGGATGACCGGCATGTCCGGACTGAACGCCCTGATCCGGGCCAGCACGCCGATGCCGCCGAGGCGCGGGATCAACAGATCCAGGATGGCGGCCTTCGGCCGCCAGCGCTTGGCCTGCAGACACGCCTCCACGCCGTTGTTCGCGGTGAGCACGATGAACCCCTGCAGGCTGAAGTGCTCCTGGAGCAGCTCGAGCGTCTCGGGGTCATCGTCGGCGCACAGGATGCTCGGCAGGTTGTCGTTCATGGCCGCGCTCAACCAAGCAAGATCGGTGCCCCATCGACACAAGCGACGAGAACGCCGGATTGGTAGGCCGCTAACCTGCTGCGGACATTGACGTCTGCAGTCCGGGAGGCGCCCGCCGACACCGCTCAGGCCCTTGGACGGCTTCGCGTGCCCGATTCTCAGCGTGACAGAATCCGTCACACGCTTACAAATCTTGCAACAGGGTGCTCAGCGCCCTGGGCAGCGCGATCGGCGGGCTCGGAGGGGGGTCGTCGAGGCCCCTCCGATTTGCCTAGTGGCGCGATCGATCCGGCGCGAGGGCCTCCATCGTCTCGAGCGCGTGCTCCATGCTGGCGCCGTGCGGGCGGAAGTTGGCCTCGAGGAAGAGCTCCGTGAGGCCCGCCTCGGCGTAGCG
>Ga0187892_10004201_pt1 | contig 24597 bp, 16 predicted proteins | sample MA1701073metaG_FD_139345 | JGI IMG/M metagenome (GOLD analysis project Ga0187892, IMG submission 139345) | Bio-ooze microbial communities from a basaltic lava cave in the Kipuka Kanohina Cave System on the Island of Hawaii, USA - MA170107-3 metaG ... | reverse complement strand
CTTTCTCGTAAAGCAGGCGAGCGACGCCGCCGCCCACGTTGCCGAAACCCTGGATGGCGTATCGGACGTTGGATAAACCCAAACCGAGCACTCGATCGACTTCACGGATGATGCACAAACCCCCATAGGAGGTGGCATCTTCTCGCCCCAAGGAGCCACCCAGGGCCAGCGGTTTCCCGGTGATGACCCCTGGATGGTGCTCGCCGATCAGGCATTCATATTCGTCGAGGATCCACGCCATGATTTGGGGAGTCGTGTTGACGTCCGGTGCGGGCACATCCCGCTCGACGGAGAGCACGGAGGCGAACGCCCGCGCGTAAGCCCGCGCGAGCCGCTCCCGCTCGGCAAGCGACATTTCTTTTGGATTGCAGGTGATGCCGCCCTTGCCGCCACCCAGGGGAAGATCGGCAATGGCTGTCTTCCAGGTCATCCAACAGGCCAGGGCACGAACCGTGTCGACGGTCTCGTTGGCGTGCCAGCGAACACCCCCCTTGCAGGGTCCGCGAGCGTGGTTGTATTGCACGCGATAGGATTGAAACACGCGCGTCGAACCGTCATCCATCCGCAGCGGCAGCGTCGCATGAAACTCACGCATCGGCTCGCGGAGCAACAACCGAAGCGGTTCGGCCAGGCCCAACTGGCGACAGGCCCGGTCCACATGCTCCTGGGCGTTGTGGAACGGATTGTGCGCGGGTTCCACCATGGAGGCCGAGTCTACCAAGTTGGCCGGCTTTTTCCGAGACACCGGTGATAGTTTTGTGCCAACGCGGGGCCGCCCGGCCAAAAATCCGAGTACAATAATTGGATTATGGGTTCCGGTGGCTGGATTCAGAAACATCGCTGGGGCATGGCCCTAGGCGGCTCGATGACGATCCTCATCGGCGCACTCTTTGCGCTAGGGGTCTGGGACCGCCTGGATGAGGCCGGTCTCGATTGGCATTTCCGCCATTGCGGCCGAATCGAGGCCGATCCGCGGATTGTCCTTATCGACATTGATGACCGTGCCTTAGCAACGGTCGATTCCTATCCTTGGCCGCGCCGGCGCTACGCTCAACTTATTGAAACTCTCTCGGAACTGGGTGCTACACAAATCGTCTTGGACTTGGTCTTCCCGGAACCGAGCCAACCGCGGATCGAACACGCCGGACTTAGCAAGCACTATGACCTGGATGCTGGTCTTCCGGTACGGGGGGATCCGCGGCAGGACCCGCCCATTTTTGATGACGACGAGCTAGCCAAGGCGATGGCCCAGGCGGGCAATGTGTACGTGGGCATGCACTTCGGCGGGACGCTTCCGCCGGCCGATAGGGGGAGGGATCCCTTCCCTCCAGAAACAGCCATCGACAAGGCCCTAGCCCTGATTCGTAACGAACCCGCGATGACGCCGGAGCAACTCGCCAAGAGGATGAACCTTCCGCCTCATCGGGATCCCGAGCGATTCTATTGGGAGACGCGCTTGGTGGCGGCATTGCTGGACGATTTCAGCCTCGATACGCCCGCGCTCGCGAATCGACTCACCCCAGCCGCCTCCGCTCACGTAAACATAATTGAGGAGCATTTGCCGGCGGCCAAACGGTTGGCCGCTCGTCACGCGCTCAAGCAATTCCGCCAGGAGTTCCCCCAGGGTGATTGGCCGAGTTTTTTTCGCTGGGTTATACCCCGAGCATCCTTCGAAAAGCTGACCCCTGACCGCGAGGAACTCTTGTGGGCCTTTCATCTGCACGAGGCAGAGCTTGCGGTCAGGGCAAAGGCCCCAGAGTGTGACTCGAGTCTGCGGGGTCGAGTGGTTGAGGAGTTTGACGTGCGGCCGCCGATAGCCAAGTTCGCCAAGGCCGCGGGAGGGGTCGGATTCGTGTCGTTGGAGCGAACCCATTCGGCGGCCGTCGTTCGGGAGATACCTCTCGTCGCAGTAGCGGAAGGTCGATTGTACTTGCAGCTTGGCCTCCTCGTGGCCGGGGATATCCTGGATATCGACTTCTCGACGATTCGGCACGAAGGAGACCTTGTTTTCGGCAAGGGTGAAGCGGCTCGCCGATTCCCGCTGAACGACGACGGTTCGACGCTGGTAAACTGGCACAGCCCGCGTCGCGCCGGCCAATGGCACGACAGCTTCACGCACATTCCGGCCGCGAGGGTGATGGAGATTCCTCTCCATCGCGAGGACATGGCCGACAATCAAAGACGATTGGGACTCGCCGTGGCCGAGCTCGTCGCCCTGCGCCACGAGGAAACGCCGGCCGAATACCAACAATACGAGCGACGGGTCAACGAACGTCTTCGCCTGGAAAAAGCCATGAAGGAATCACCCAATGCGGATGGCCGACGAGCTCAACGCCTCGCGGAACTGGAACATCAGACGAAGGTCGTCGAAGAAGATGCCCATGTCTGGCTGCGTCGGATGGCGTCGTTGTGGGCCTCCGCGCAACCCGCCACCGATGCGGAGCGCGCTCAAAAAGTAATGGTTGAGCGCTTCATGCAAGAACTCGATGAAAACCGGCTTGCCGATGCGCTGCGTGGCGCCAATGAAAAGCTCGAAGAACGAACGGCGGCCTTGATCCGGGAACTCGAAGCCCGCATTCGCGGCCGTATCTGCCTGGTCGGCTACACGGCGTCGGCGGTGGCCGATCTTGTGCCCACGCCCATTTCCAGCGCCATGCCGGGCGTCATGGCCCATGCCAACGTCATGAACATGATTCTACAGAACGAGCCGGTCCGCCGCGCTGCGTTCTGGGCCAACGGGCTTCTCTTTCTTGGGTGCGGTCTGCTGACGACCTTTGTCACTATCGCCCGCAGGCCATTCTTCAGTTTATTGTCGATGCTGGTGGTGGTGGTCGCGTTGCTTGCCGGCGGCGCTCTCTCTTTCCGGTTGGCCGCGGTTCACACGGCATCCGTGGTCGCGGCACTGACCGCGGCAATGGTGTGGGCGGCGGTGACTCTCTACCGGCAATTGATCGCCGAGCGCGGCCGGCGCCAATTCCAACGCGCATTGGCTCAGTACACTTCGCCCGCCATAGCCCACCGTATCGCCGAGAGCCGAGGGACGGAGTCCCTCGTGCCTCAACCCGCGGTCGTGTCCTGTTTCTTCTCCGATCTTGTGGGATTCACGCGGCTCAGCGAGCGGCTCGGACCCGAACGCACTCGAGACGTGCTGAATCCCTATCTTAGTGCCATGACCAGTGTGCTCATCGAACAAAACGCCTTGGTCAGCAAGTTCATGGGTGACGGCGTCTTCGCTTTTTTTAACTCGCCGCTATGGCCCTGCCCGGATCACGCCCGAGCGGCCTGTGCCGGTGCGTTGGCGGCGCAAGAGGCCCTCGGCGACTTGAATCGCCGCGGCCTGCTTCCCGGTGAGCATTTCACGCTCGCAATGCGAATTGGACTTTCCACCGGTGCGGCCTTCGTGGGCGATTACGGGAGCGACACCAAGCTCGACTACACGTGCATCGGCGACACGGTCAATTTGGCATCGCGTCTGGAAAAAGCCAACCGCGTTCTTGGCACTGGAATTCTCGTCGACGAGGCAAGTCAGAAAGCGGTCGGTGACGAATTCGCATTTCGGGCATTGGGGCTATTTCATGTGGCCGGCAGATCAATGCCGGTGGAGATATTCGAGTTGGTCGCTCACGGTGGCCAAGTCGATGCCCAGGCGCGGGCTTTCTTGGATTGCTTCCAAGAAGCCTTGGCTTGTTTTCAACACTGCCAATGGGAACCAAGCCGCCGGCTTTTCGAAGAATGCCGCCGAATGCAACCGCAGGATCCCCTCGTCCGCCGCTACCTCGCTGAAATCGAAAAGCGCCGACAAAGCACTTGGGCTGACACGATGGGTCCGCCCGAAGCGCTGTCGCTCGAACAGCCCGCGCTTGGCGAAGAAGGTGCCGATGAAGGCGCTTTTTATAGGCCGCAACTGAAGTAACGGCGCCAACCGTCCGACACAACTTAAATGTGCCGTCGGTTTGTTACCGGTGGAGCGGAGCCAACCGCATGAACCGTCCCCGTGTGCAAGTGTTGCTCGATGACATCGAGCTGGCACCCGACGTTCGCGACGTCCTCCAGCAGATCGGCGCCGACGCGTGCGTTCGTCCGCTTCGCTCCGCTCATTCCTCGCCGGCCTCCCCGCCCGTGGATGCGCGCCTCGTCCTGACAAGCAATGCCCGGGCCCTCAAGAATGGCAAATTATCCGGGTTTCTCGAATGGTTTGACCGCCAACCCTGCCAAACGTTGATTCTCTCTCTGACCGGGGCGGACTCCGGTTCATCCTTGGAGGGCCAGATTCAGGATCGGCCCATTCGTTTTGCCGTTTTCGCCTCGAAGGACCACTTGCTCGGCGAGCTCCAGGCGATGTGCGGACTGTCGCGATCCTACGACGCCTTGCGCCGCGAGCTGGCCGAACTCAAACGCAAGGACGAGACCCTGCTGGCGGGCATGCGTCAACTTCAGGAAGAGTTGCGACAGGCCGGCCTCCTGCAGCGCGATCTGTTCCAATCCAACCTGCCTGTGATGGAGGGCGCGCAACTGCACGCCTGGCATCGGTCCGCCAGCGAAGTCAGCGGCGACGTCTATCACGTGACCCGACTGGATGGCCAGACTGTAGGCATCGCCGTGGCCGACGCCACGGGGCACGGGCTGGCCGCGGGAATGCTCTCCGTGGCCATCCAGCGATCGATTCGAGATTGCAGCCGCATGTCGTTGAGTGGTAAGTCCCCGGCGCCGGCGGACGTGCTCGCTCGGCTGAATCATGAAATCCTCGACGCCAAACTTGGCGAGTGTCAGTTCGTGACCACCGTATATGCCGTCTACCACGAACCCACGCGGATGGTGCACTGGGCGCGAGCCGGAGCTCCCTATCCGGTTCTGGTGCGCCGCGGGCAATCTCCTCGTCCGATCGCGAGCGAAGGGATGTTGCTGGGCGTCTGCCGCGATCGCTCCTTTGAGCCGGTGCGCCTGGAACTTCAGCCGGGCGACACGCTGCTGTTTTTCACCGACGGTTTGGAATCGATCCTATGCGAATCGCTTGGTGAAGCCGCGGCTTCGCTTCATACAACGCCGTGGTTCCAGCGAATGGGTCAAAACGCCCTCGAACGCAGTCTGGCCGAATTGGACGGCCACAGCCAAGCGGCATGTGCCGCGAATCGAGAAAAAGACGACGTCACCGTCGTTGCCCTCCATCTTCCAACGACTCTTCCATCGACTTCGGATCGGAAGCACCGCTTGAAAGCAAGGGTGCACTCAACAGCCTCGTAGCCTGAGCCTGCCTGCGATAGCGAACGATCAGGCTTCCCACCCAAAGGACCAAGCCGCCGACAATCAAGCCCGTCAGGGCCCACAGCTCGTATTTCTTGAAGTCTTGAAGAATGGTCTCCAGCACGTGGCCGAAGAGGTAGCCTCCGCAGCCCACCACCACGGACCACAAGGCTGCCCCTAGAATGTTGAGCACCAGGAACCGGCGCGGGTTGAAGCCGCTGGCCCCGATGACAAATGGTGTCACATTGCGCAGTCCGTATAGGAACCGGAACCCCAGTACGACCAGCACCTGGTACCGATCGAGCAGTGCTTGTACCTTCTGGGCACGCTTCTCCCAGGAGAACCACCGGGTCAGGACTCGGCGGCCCTTCTTGTGCCCCAGCAAGAAGAACAACTGGTCGCTGACCAGCGTGCCGGCAAAAGCGCAGACGATCACCCACGGCAGCTTCAGATACCCCTGATGCGCCGCGAAGCCGGCAACGACCAGAATGGTCTCGCCCTCCAGGAACGTGCCGATCAGCAGGGCGAGGTATCCGTACGTTTCAATGAGCACTTGCCAATTCATCGAAGCCGACTTTGTCCGTAAGAAACCCATCGAAAGCCGCACGCTTTCTTAAAGACCGCATGGGTTTGCGTCTCAACCTCCCTCTTTAAGTGCGGGCAAGATAGGCTATTTCCGCGGATGCGCGAATACTCGCCCGTACGCTTCAAGCAAAAGGCTTTCCATCCCGCTCCGAGCGTCGCGGTAAGGAAACCCAGTCGGATTGACGATCATCGGGCAGTCTTGTTCTAAAGGTCCGGCTCAGTCATTCGTCAATCCAGCCACTGCTTTTTGTCTTTCAGCTTGGCGGGGACGTATTCCTTGGTCAGGTATTCGAGGTCCTTGCTGATCATGGCTTCGACTTCCATCTTGAAGCCGTTTTGCAGAAGCTTCTGGATTTCTTTCTGCCAGGCGCGGCGGTCGGCGAACCAGGGATATTCGGTGATCTGCTTGCAGCGCTTGATATCATTCTGATCCAGCTCGATCTTTACGTCGTCGCTCATTTCACAGCGTTCGTAGTCGAAGGCCGAGACGCCGATGAACTTGGCATCGGGCACCGCCATCCGCCGCGACTCGTAAGCTAGATTGATCGAGCCGTGCTTGATCACTGAGTAGATGTAGTACCCCCAGGGATCGCAATCCATCAGGACAAACACCGGTAGCTTCAATTCATCGTGCATTCGCCGAAGCAGCCGCCTCATACCTCGCGCCGGCTGGCCTTGGCCATGCGAAACGATGCATTGATGCTCTTTCCAGAAACCGTCCTCATGAAATCGCCGCCAAATGGTAGCTTTTTCGACATGCAGGATGAACCTCGCTTCGCATTTTTTGAATTGAATCACGTCCGGCTCGACGATACTGGGTACGGCGTATCCCGCTGAGCCCGTCGCCGTGCAATCGATCGTGTTGCCGGCGTCGATAAGGGTGATGGGACCGCCCAGGTTCCCCCTCGTGTCGGCAAACACGTGAAGCTCCTCGCGCAGCGAGTCGAGGGCCACCTCCAAGTCTTCGAGGATCGGATCAGACTCGTTCTGATCGTCGAAGGTCTTCTCATTGGTGCCTTTGATGCTGTGTTTGCTCATGTAGTAGATTTGACGGATGCTGGCCGTTTTGCCCCGCTCGACAAGTTCCTTGCACTTACTGCCCACCAGCAGAGTCTGCATGAAGCGTTTGGCCTGGCCGTAGTTGAAGAAGTTGCGGCTCTGCTTGGCCGAGCCCATCTCAATATGCCGCGTCTTCTCGTTGAAGGCCACGTTGGACAGCACCCGCGCGGGAATCAGCACCTCGGGGTCCTTCTTCTTCCGTGCCATCTCCACCACGGCCTGAGCCAGCCCTTCCAGCTTGCGGCTCGCCGCGCCGTTCTTGGGCCGTGATCCTTCGCTTCGTCCTTTACCCGGCTTTCGTGCCATTCCCGTCACCTCATAACGTCCTGCGTCTTGGTCTCAAATGCCCTCCATTGTCAATCGCCGATTGCCAATTGTCGATTGGAGGACGTATAATGGCGAGGAGTAAACCATGACGTATAGAGGCCGGGTTGAGAAAGGCTGGATCGTACTCGAAGGCGGCACAAACCTTCGCCTCTTCGGGCGAAGAGCACCCGCACGGGCAAGAAGCGAAATGCGGCGCGCACGCTTTATGAACGCCTAAAACCCGTGATAGGCAAAACGAAGAATCTACCGTCTGATGCGTCCATCAACTTGGACCACTACTCGTATGGCCTACCGAAGCGCAGATGAAGGCCGTATTTGCCGACTCATCCTACTATGTGGCCTTGCTGAATCCTGCGGACGCCCATCACGCGACCGCCGTGCGCTTCAGTCGAGAATTGCAAGGCGCCCGTGGTCTTGGTCAGAATACGTGCTCATGGAAGTTGGCAACGCGCTTTCGCGCGGTGCAGATCGCGTCTGTTCGTTACCCTCGTAGGGCAGGTCCGCAAGGATCGACTGACTCGGATTGTTCCCGCGTCGCAAACCTTGTTTGATCGTGGGCTTACCTTGTTTGCCCTTAGGAATCGCGCATGAATTACTTACGAGGCCCCGGCAGCGAGCACCGGAAAAGCCGATTCGATCCGTCCGCCGGCCCGCATTTCAAGACAGGACTACTTCACACGCATAATCCACACGACAGACATCTTGACGGGTCGCGGGGGCCGGTCAGTTCGGCGGCGCGATCCTGTGACATTTTGCTCCGCGCACACCATCGGATGGCTGGGCCAGGCGCGTTTCCCGAACGAACTCTTGCGGCGACCGTCGAACGGCCGAAAAAAAGTGTTCCGGCAAAACCCAGATTGATCGTTGGCATTCGAAGATTCTCCAGCCAATCCGTATTCTAGATAGGCCTATGCGATACGGAAAGTGTGGTCTGGGGTTGGGAGTCCGCGGCGGCTAAAGCCCGCGGCTCGCAGGACTTTTTCTGCCCTTTCGGTGTTTTCAGCGCTTGACATTCAAGCCATGGCGCGTTCTAATACACCGAGCATTGGAGCGTCGATTGGCAGGAGGCTAAAGATCATGTCCGTATCGCACCAACTTCCCTGGTCCGCGCTGGAGCTTCGACAACCGGAGATTCCGTGGGACGACCTGCGGTCTCTCGCGGCGGCAGCGGTGGAGTCCGCCGACGTCCGGCAAAAGCTCATGGACCGCCTCGAGCCCTTTTTGGACACGTCGAAAGTAGACGACGAAATTGACAGGACGGATCTGGCATTCTTGACCATTCCCGCGATTTTTGCCTTGGCCGCGGAGCGGTTGGATGAGTCCGGCCGCCGAGAGAGCGCGGCATTCTTGATTCATGCCTTGTATTGCGCAGGAAAAGAGAGCAACGACTGGCTTTTAGAGGCCCTCGAGCACACTGCGGGACGGTTCGGGCCTGCGCTCGTCGAGCCGGCCTTGATGCTTCTTAAAAAGTATGGCTCGAAGATGGAAAGTTGGTCGTACATCTGTAGTCTGTTGGAAGTGGCCAAGGATGCGGACGAGCAGACCAAGCAGTCCGTGCTCGAGTTTTGCCGCGGCTACATTCAATCGGCTCCGGATCGCTTTGAACAATGGTCCTCGATCGATCCGCCGGTTTGGGTCCTTCGAGGTTTGGACGACAAGGAGTCGCTTCCTTTGCTTCGAGAGATTCAGGACCAGGCTCAAACCGGTGACCTTCAGGAAGCCATCGATATTCTCGAAGAGAAGCCCGAGGCCCTAGCCGACCGGCCGATCCCTTACTGGGAGGAACCGGTCGAAAAGTGGCTGCCCAGAGACGTGGAGCATCTTCGGAGGCGATTGGCCGAACCCGAGGAGGAAGACGGGGCGGACGATGCACTCGAAACCAATTACGACGAAGAGGCGGAAGCATACGTCCCTTCGGCCACGCGGCGCTTCCGCAGCACAGGGGCCGACACGATTATCCGGGAGTTCCCGCGCATCGGGCGCAATGAACCCTGTCCCTGCGGCAGTGGAAAGAAATACAAGAAGTGCTGCGGGAGTTAGTTCCCGCCGAAGGCCGTGTCGGAGCACATCGCTCACGTAGCTATCAGTGGCCAGGCGCGATCCGATCTCATAGGATTTGCGGATGGTCTATTTTTGGCTGGCGATTGCGATTGTCTTTGAAGTAGGCTGGGCCGTGGCGATGAAAATGTCGCACGGATTTGCGCGGCTGGGACCGGCCCTTGCCACGATTGTGATGTACCTCTTGAGCGTCGTTTTCCTCGCGCTTGCCGCAAAACGCATGGATATCGGCGTATGTTATGCAATTTGGGCGGGCATGGGTGCGGCCCTGATTGGCGTGATCGGAATGGCGTACTTTCGGGAGCCGGTGACGGCGATCAAGATCGGTTCCCTAGCCTTGGTCGTCATCGGCATCGTTGGCTTACAGGTATCGGCCGGCGGACATTAACGGTTGCAATCTCTGGTCTATCTCTCCTCGGCGCTTCAGTAGGATCAGCCGCCCGCTTTGAGCACGGGCCCGGCCATGAGTCGAGCCGGTCGCCGGCTCAATCCGCACAACGTAATACAGCGCCAATCGCCCGCGCTGTTGTGGATGAGTAGCACGGCATGCCGTGCCCGGGACGGTGGCCTCGGGATGGATCAACGCGAATCGCCTCGCCGGTCGTCAGCCGCATGATAAACGGCGTGAACGGTCTTGCTTTCAACCAATGTTCCCGGTCAAAACGTGCATTGTGCGCCGGACACTTCTGTGGGTTCGGGCGCAGCATTCGGCGCGCAACTACCATGGATTTTCAACGTAGCAGGCGCTGCCGGTTTTTTGGATGTAGTCTTGGTGGTAGTCCTCAGCGGGCCAGAAGGTCTTTGCAGCTTCCACCTGCGTGACGATCTTGCGGCCGCCGTAGCGGTTGCCCGACTCCAGTTCCTTCATGAACGCCTCGGCCTCGCGTTTCTGATGCTCGTCGACGTACCAGATGCCGGAGCGATATTGCTTCCCCACGTCCGGCCCTTGGTGATTGAGCTGCGTGGGGTCGTGCATGGCAAAGAAGGCCTGCAGCAGGCGGCGATAGCTGATTCGGGACGGATCGTAAACGACCCTCACCGTTTCCGCGTGCCCGGTGGTGTCGGTGCACACTTCCTTGTACGTCGGGTTGTCCACCCCGCCTTGCATGTAACCGCTAACCGCATCGATCACGCCTGGTCCGAACTGGAAATAGTGCTCCAGGCCCCAGAAACACCCCCCGGCGAAGTACGCAACGTCCGTCTTACTTGGTTGACCGGCCGATTCAGCTTTGGCCGATTGCCCGTCCGGCTTGGGTTCCGTGCCCTTATCGTAGAACTTCATCGCCGCCGAGTTCAGGCAAAAGCGTAGCCCGGTGGGCGGTGGGCCATCGTCGAACACGTGCCCCAGATGGGCGTTGCATCGGGCGCAGTTGATCTCCGTCCTGGTCATGCCGTGGCTGACGTCGGTGCGGCGGGCCACGTGCTGGGGATCAAACTCGGTGTGGAAGCTTGGCCAGCCCGTTCCGGAGTGGAATTTGTGGTCGCTGGAAAAAAGCGGCAGCCCGCAGACCACGCAGGTGTAAGCGCCCTTTTTTCTGTTGTCCAGCAACAGACCGCAAAAGGGACGTTCGGTTTCCGCGCTCTGCGTGACGCGATAGGCCTCGGCGTCCAGCTTGGCGGCCAACTCCGCCACGCGTTCGCGCGAGAGTGGCCGAATGTCGTAACCGGATTTCGAAATATGACTCCTCATTTCAGTGCCCTTCGTCTTGTCTTCCGCAAGAACGACAACCGCCTTTTTGTCGCCGGCGACCGACGTCCCCGCGGTTGGCCCTCGGCTGGTGGACGGATTGCATCCAGTCCAAGCGGTCACCCCGATCGCCGCAACAAAGATACCAAAGCTGGTCCAGTTTCTCACACCGTTCTCCAAAAAAGATATCCGCGTCCCCGATATGAACGACGCCGCGTTCGTCTTCACCGGCCAATAACCGGTGTCACACCGGGTGAGATCGTCTCTAAGTATAGGCGGTTACCGCGGCTCCTGTGGTGACCACACGTTTCGACAAGACGCTCCAAGCGGACTCAAAAGGCGACAGATTAAGTGCGGCTGCGTTTCGCAACCGCGACTGCGGCCACCATCCGAACCGCTTCAACGGTTTCGGCCACGTCATGAACGCGAAGGACTAAACTCGCGTCGGCAGCTTGAAAGCCCGCCACGGCAGCAATGACGGCACACGCCACGGAACCGGCCACGCGACAGGACGGCTCTTCAACTCCGCTGATGGAGCCGATGAAGCTCTTGCGTGACGCACCCACGACCAACGGATGTCCCAATGCGAAGAACTGCCGAAGGTGCCGGAGGATCAACAGGTTATGCTCGACCCGCTTGCCAAATCCGATTCCCGGATCCAATAGGATATTGATTGGCGAGACTCCGCCTCGAACCGCCGCATCCCGCCGCTCACCGAAGAAATCAATAACCTCGCTCACGACGTCGTCATACTGGGGGCCGCCGTTTGCCTGCATCGTGGCGGAATCTCCACGACGGTGCATCAGCACCACCGGCACGTCCGACTGAGCTACGACAGCGAGCATTTCGGGGTCATCCCTTAGGGCAGACACATCATTCACCATGTCCGCCCCCGCTTGCAGGGCTGATCGAGCGACGCAGGCCGAACGTGTATCGATGGACAAGGGCACCATCGCATTGGCCACGCGGATTTGCTCGATGACGGGAACCGCACGTTTGATCTGCTCCGATGCGGACACGGGCTGGGACCCCGGCCGTGTCGATTCAGCGCCGATGTCGATGACGCTTGCGCCCTCGGCGATCATCTGCATGGCACGATCGACGGCCGCCTGCCGCGTCGCGTACCGGCCGCCATCGCTGAACGAGTCGGGGGTTACATTGAGGATGCCCATCACTGGGGGCGCAGCCGACGATTTCAAACGCTCACGGAGATTGCGAATTGCGGATTGCGGATTGCGGATTGTCTCGGCGTCTTGACGATTCGTTTTTTCGGCGACTCTTTGGTGGACCCGCCCCTTCGTCCCTTCGTCCCTTCGTCGCTTCGTCGCTGCTCTCCCCTTACTTGCGATAGATGATCCGTCCTCGCGTCAGATCGTAGGGGGAGACTTCGACGAGCACGCGATCGCCGGGAAGGATGCGGATGTAGTTCTTCCGCATCTTGCCGGAGATATGGGCGAGCACAAAATGCTTCTCGCCGGTCACGTCCACTTCCACGCGGAACATGGCGTTGGGCAGCGCCGCCGTCACCCGACCCTCAATCTCGATGGCTTCCACTTTGGCCATACTTCTCATGGCGAGTATATCACCCGGCCCTTCCTCCACAACCCCCGATCCAAAAGACGAGAAACTCCCCATCCGGAGAGAATCGGTCAAGAACCGCGGTGGCTTAAGTCTCTGCGTCGACGATCCTGGGAATGCCGTTGCGGTATGGTATTCTTTCGTTTGCAATGCCGGAAGGTGGTAAACCGCCGCAGAGAGCGGGTCCCGTTGACTTCGAAAGGCCCTTTAAGACCGCTCCTCGATGACAGCGGGGCGGCAATCGGTCCGAGGAAGATTCTGTAAGCTGCTGTGATTCGACCTTTCAGAAAACTACGCGGCTTGGTGGGCGCCGTGGCTTTCGCAATTCTGTTCATAGGATTCGCCCACGGGTGCGCCTCGGCACCGCCACTCGTTGCCTTTCGCCCCGATCATATCCGGATCGCGGCATCGTTCGATCCAGGTCGGCACACCCTGCAGGCCCAAGCTGCCTTGGACCTTTCCTTGGCGCGAGGTTCGTTCTCTGGGTTTCAAACCGGCAGGTGCGGTTTCGACTTGCTTTTGCATCCTGATCTTACGATCGGCCATCTCGTCGCTGCCGGCGCGACCATAGAGGTGTGGAAAGCCATCGGTGAAGAAACGAGTCAAGCCGCGGAAGTCCTAGCGAAAAAGTACCGGATCATCCTCGCGGAGTCCGCCGAAACTCTCTCGCTGTTTGTCGCGTACGAAGGCCGCCTCCACGAGGACGTTACCGCTGGAGAGCAGCCTGGCCAACTGCACAACAAATCCGTCCGCGCCCACATTGGGGAGGAAGGGATCTTCCTGACGGATGACGGATATTGGTACCCGCGCCCGCTGACGGATCTGCCGGCCGAACCCTCGCTTGCTCATTTCACATTCGTGGCCGACCCCGTGGCGGGCATCGAGCTAGTCGTCAGCGCTGAGTGCGACATCTTGGAGCAGACGGACCGGCTCACATGGCGCAGCCCCTACCCGACGGCAGGCCTGACCGTCGTGGGCGGACCACACGTAATTCACGAAGATCGATGCGGCGCCGTTCGAGTGGCCGCGCACCTCAAACCCGGCCAAGAAAAACACGCCCGCGGTCTGATCGCGACGGTATGCCACAACCTTCAACGGTATCAACCGCTCATCGGTCTTTACCCCGCGAGCGAATATCGCGTTGTGGACAACTTCTTTAGCAGCGGCTTCGCCTTCCCCATGTTCACCCTGCTCGGCTCAGCAGTCATAGAGATGGGCGAGCGGTCGTGGACTGCCCATGGCTACCTGGATCATGAACTGCTGCACAGTTGGTGGGGCAACGGGATTCACGTCGACCCGCGCGACGGCGATTGGAGCGAGGCCCTGGCGAGCTACGCCGCCAATTATTACGGGTATGTTCTGGACGGAAACGAAGAAGAGGCCCGTCGCAAACGCCGCAACTGTTGCCATTTTCTCAGTCGCTTGGAACCAAAAGAGGATCAGCCGCTTGGAACGTTCGGCAGAGAAAACGGCGCCGGGCGCGCGATTGGGTACGACAAAGGCGCGATGGTTTTTCACATGCTGGCCCGGAAAGTCGGACAGGATGTCTTTTGGCGCGTGATGCGACGATTTACCAGTGAATACGTGGGCCGCACCGCGTCGTGGGCGGATATCCGCCGACTTTTCGAAGCAGAAACCGGGGAACAGGTTGCCCCATTTTTCGGGCAGTGGGTGCGGCGACCGGGCGCGCCCCTGTTGCAAATCGACCGAGCGGCGCGTACGCTATTAAAGGACGCACCTAGCCGATTGAACCTTCATCTCTCCCAAGGCGAGCCGGCTTTCGAGCTGGATGTTCCCATTCGCATTTTCGGTGCGGGTACTGAATTTGATACCGTTGTGCGATTGGGCGGCCCTGCGGGGTCCTTTGACTTACCCGTGAGCTTCGCGCCCGAAAGCGTCGAGCTGGACCCGGAATACCACGTTTTGCGCAAAGTACCGGCGGCCTACCTCGTTCCCACCACGGCCGCAACGCGAAGTGGCAACGCCCTCGCCGCGGTGGTGCCGGCCGAGCCGGTGCCGCCCGCCTACCCGGCCATCCAGGCTCTATTTGAGGCGAGCTTTGCGGAGAATGAACGGACTGTCCTGTACGCCGGGGCAATCCCCCCGGGCGCTCTTGCGAGCCGGTGCTTGCTGATTCTCGGCCAGGCGGCGCGCGATCCGTACGTTGCGGCTTATCTCAGTGCGATTGAGTTTCCCGTGCGCTGGACGGAGCGAGGCTTCGCCTACGAGGACACGACCTATGCCGATCCCGGCCATGCGTTGCTCTGCACGGTTCGGCACCCGGGCGTTCCAGGGGGCGGCGTGACGGTAGTTTACGGCAACAGCGAAGCGGCCATTCCCAAGCCGGCTACGGTGCCGATGTACGACCGCAGTTTGGTCATTTTTCACGACCGCGTTCCAGTTGTCCGCCGCGATTTCGAACCACGCTTTCGCGTACGCGTCGAAACTCACGCCGGTTCGCCCGCCTCGCCCTGATCATTACGACTTGCCGGGACGCAGGCGGACCACTACGTTGCGCGACCTTACCTTTGGTAAGGTGGAGGTGCGCGTCGATGGATTGGCTCGGGGTTCGCGGCGTGCCGTTTCTGGCACGTCGCAACTATTACTACGAGCTATGGCACATGGTCTTTTGGAGCATCCTGGCCGGCTTGCTCGAAGGCCAATTCGCCGCAGTCGTGGTCGCAAAGACCTTCCACGGCAGCGAAAACTTGATCGCCATTGCCACGGCAGCTCCCACGGCCGCTAATCTTTTCAGCTTGGTCTGGGGTTTGCTTTGTGTCGGCCGGCCCAAAGTCCGGCTGGCTACAGTTTTCGCCGCCGGCACGGTTCTCTGCGCCGGCGCGGTTTGTGCTATTCCCGCCTCGTCGGTCGCGGGCGTTTGGTTTTTGGCCCAGATTTGTTCCGCTCAAGTGCTGCTCGCGGGAGTGGTCACCGTGCGTTCGGCCATCTGGAAGTCCAACTACCCTCGATCGGATCGAGGCCGAATCACCGCCCGGCTTCAGGCGGTTCGATTCGTCATGAGTATTTTGACGGCTCTGGCAGCGGCCCGATTGGCCGACCGAGATCCAGCATCCTACAAGTACGTCTATCCCGCGGCCGCAATGTTCGGTGCCTTGAGTCTGGTCTTCCTCCGCCGGATCCACATCCGCGGCGAGCGGCGCGAGCTAAGCACGTATGCGATTCGTGAACCGAGCCGCGACCGCCCGCCCTTTACGCCAAGCGTCAAGGCTGAGGGAGCGGGATACCCTTCGAGTAGCGCGGAAGGTCTCGCCCAAGGCGAAGTCGAATCGCGTATGTTAGAACCCTATGCCCTCACGGCCTTGCTTTCGCCAGGCCACGTCTTGGGTCGGATGCTGCGCGTCCTTCGCGATGACCAACGCTACTTCAAATACTGCATCGCCCAGATGTGCACGGGTCTGGCTCACCTCATGACCCTTTCCATCGTAGTGACCGTGGTCACGCGCGACCTCGTTCCTGATGACGCCAATGGCTACTGGATCAGTATGGTATTGCTCGACGCTCTGCCCAAGCTGGTGATGCTTGGCAGCCTGGGCCGTTGGGGCCGCATCTTCGATCGGCTCGGCGTGCTAGGCATGCGGACCGTCAACCTACTCTGCTGGACAGCCTCGATCGTTTTTGGCATGGCCGGTGACCTTCTCACTCCTGAACCGCAAGACTCCGGCCCATGCCTTTTCCTGCTGGGCATCACTCTTTTTGCTCTTCGCGGGGTGGCCACGGGTTTAGGGCAAGGGGGCGGGGCCGTCGCATGGTACATCGGCCACTTGCACTTCGCCCGGCCCGAGGACGCCGAGGTTTACATGGGCATCCACGTCTCGCTGACCGGCCTTCGCGGCCTCGTGGCACCTCTTGCCGGCATGTGGCTCTGGCAAACCATCGGCTGGCCGGTCTGGCTGATCGCCATCGGCTTCTCCCTGGCCAGCTTCCATCTCTACTCCTCCATGGCCCGCGACGAAGAACGCCGACAGGCAACGCACCCATAGGAGCTCAGCTCGTCGATTCAGCGACAGTGGGAGCATCGTGACTAAGCTTCCTCTCCAACCGGTGGGGGGGACAGAGGGTAGGTGAGGGGCGTGGCGACAGAGCCGCAAGAGGCCGGCTACGGGACCCGAGCCGGCCCAGCGGCCATCGGATTTCGTTTCCATCAGGGTCTTTCGATGTCGAACCGCCTTATCACGTGTCCTGCTTTCTTTGTTAGTGGGAGAGGCCGGGAACGATCATCAATATCAGCGATACGACAACCCCCACAGAACCAGTCTTCTTGTACTGTTTTGCATCGTAGCATGCCGCCCGCGGCCATTCCCAAGCCTGACGGTGGCATGCGCGCGCATGTGTCTCATGCGCGGCGGACGATATCCGCCACAACGTCGGCGTCGGTGGGTAAGGCCGCGGTCAGTACTTCTGGGCCGGTCGGACCGGCATCGCGCACGTGCACGGTGTCTTCGATGCGAATACCGCCAAAACCAGTTTCCAGGAGTCTCTCGATGGCCGGACGATTGACCACGTCCGCGAATGGGCCGACGAGCTCGTGCTGCTGCCATAGAGCCGGCACCAGGTAGATGCCCGGCTCGATCGTGACGGTCATCCCCGGCTCGAGGTCGCGGTCCAGCCGCAGAAACTTGTTGCCGAATTCCGGCCGGCGCGTCCGACCGGTGGCATAACCCGCCAGATCGCCGAAGTCCTCCATGTCATGCACGTCCAGCCCGATCAAATGACCCACGCCGTGCGTGAAAAACAGGGTATGCGCGAAGCGCCCGGCCAGGTCGGCCACATTCCCCCGCAGCAGCCCCGCGTCCACCAGCCCCTCACAGACGACCCGCCCGGCAAGATCGTGCACGTCGCGGTAGCGTCGGCCCGGCACGCACGCGCCGATGGCCGCTCGCTGGGCGCGCAGCACGATGTCATAGATCTGACGCTGAATTGGATTGAATACGCCGCCGACCGGATACGTTCGAGTGATGTCGGACGCGTAGCCGCCCCGCTCCTCCGTACCGGCGTCGGCCAGCAACAATTGCCCGGTCCGCAGCTCATTCGCGCCGCCCGAGCTGTGCAGCACTTCGCCCCGCACGGTTACGATCGGCGTGAACGACAAGTCGTGTTCATTCTGTTTCACCACGCCCTCCATGGCCGCGGCCACGTCGGATTCGCGGCGGCCCGGCGCGGTGGCCAGCATTCCCGCCAAATGCGCCTGAACGCTTGTTGCGGCGGCATGTCTCATTGCCGCCAGTTCGTGCTCATCCTTGCGCAAGCGCAGGTCAATGATGGGCCGCAACTCATCCGGACCGGCCGGAGAGATTCTGAGAGAGGCCATCCATTGCACTGATTCCAAGCACGGGGGGATGACGGCCACCACCGGCCGACGACCCGTTTTGGATTGCACGATCGACGTGTCAACCACGGCTCCCTTGGGAATACCGGCGGCATTTGCGATGGCATCATCCGGAATGGGTTCACCCATCCAAACCGTGTCGTCGAACCCCCCCGGTGGCCGAAACAGGGTGCATCCGTTGCGGCCATCGCTTCCCGGCTCTACCAGCCAAGCCGCTCCCTCAATTGGGGTGCCGCCGAAGTACAAATAACTGCTGCCCGCCCGGAATGGATACGTATTGGCCGGGTAGTTCCTGCTCCGTGCTCGTCCAGCCAAGATGAGTAGGGGTCGTTGAAGATTGACGGCGAGTCGCCGCCGACGAGCGGCGTAATGATCCGCCGGACAAGTGAGTTTCGAGTCTAATCTTGCCATTAAGTTGGATTCTCCGCGCGGCCGGTCAGTCGGGCAAGGGATTCACCGCTGTCAGTACGTCACCCAAGTTTAAAGTAATACCACAATCGACTTATTGGAACCGTTTTCATCGGCAAGAAAACTTTTTTATCGGAAAACGCAACCTTCGTGGCTATAATGACCTAATCGGTCGGTTGACTTTGGCCGCCGGCAAGGCAAAAGGCCGCAGCTTTTGGGGGTCGGGGTAAAGGGATCGCAGGGTGCGACGGATGGGTCTGTGCGCTTGGCTTGACCCGCGACGACCTTTAGAGCGGTCCGACGTTGGAGGACGGAAGGGGCTAAAAACCGCGTGAATCATGGGCCGGGCGCACTGGGCGCCATCGGTTCCGCACTAATTCGGGTTTTCCATATGGGCGTGAAGGGAACTTTGATGAACAAGAGAATCGGGTGTGTTTTTCTTCCCGGCGTTGCCGTTTGTCTGCTCGGCTTACCCGCGTTTGGCCAAACGCAGGCGTGTTGTACTGGGAGTACGTGTACCAATTTGGTGGCCGGCGTCTGTAGCGCGTCAGGCGGGACTCCTCAGGGAATGGGCACCCTATGTGCCCAGGGCACTTGTGAGGCGTGCTGCTCTCTGTTGGGCGAGTGTGCTGATCGACTCAATACGGTTTGTTCCACGATGGCCGGCGTCCCCCAGGGCCCGGGGACGAGTTGTGCGGACGGTCCCTGCCGGGCTTGCTGCAACGAATTTGGAAGCTCTTGTTTTAACCTGCAGGAGCAAAGGTGTCTGGCAACCCGCGGCACAGTGCTGCCAGTTGAGACCTGTGCCTATTGTGGCGTATGTAACGTGGCCGTGGACTGCGAGCCGCCGGCGATGTGTCGTTTGATCAATAACGAGGTCACCGAAACCGAGTGTCCGACCTATATGGTGTTGGCTGCGGCGATCAATGGCCAGCGAATCAGTCCTCCGACGGCGACGATCCTTGCGTCGCCGGGCGACATGATCACGGCGGAAATCTTCCTGCGATGCTGGTCGCAAGGCGACCATCCGCCAGGCGACTTACACGTGCTCCGCGCGTATCAGGCTACTCTGTCCGCGGCCAGCTTCTTCAACGAAGTGACGGGGAGCATTAAACCCAAGAACTTCGATCAGATAACCGACCCCATGCAGCGTTGCCCAAGGGATGCTCTGGTCCCGCAGCCTCCGGCAAACCCCATGGCGGCGTTTATGGACACAAATCATCCCGAGTTCATTTTCGCAGGCTGCGGTACGTTTGGGAGTGTTGACACCCGCCGGTGCGGTTATCGATTCGGTAATGCTATCGCTCCAGGATGTCCATCGCCTGCTACGTTTTGTCCCGAGCCTCCAAACGCACCGAAGTATGCCGGAACGGTCATTCTGAATGCCTCCAACGACGCCCGTGGCGAGTTTAACATCTGTTTGGACGATCGTGACGTTTCGGACACTCATCCCGGTCCGGACCTCAGTTTTCTTTCCCGCCAGCTGCAACCTGGTGAAGCAGGAAGCGATCATATCGTCCCCCTCCATTTTGAGTGTCTGAAAGTCACCGTCGTGCCATCGACCTGCGCGCAGATCAGCTCTTCCGATCCGCCGGACGGCTCCATTGACGCTCGACAGAGCCGGAATCTGGACGGGTCCAACCCCACCGGAATCCAGCAACTGGACCTTACCTTCCGCTTTGACCAAGGCTGCGATGTGTCGGACATTGAGCATTCGGGGTTCTCCGTCTCCACGGAGCCACCGGGCATGGCGCCCACCGTGGTTGATCTCGACATGGTCGATTCCGACACGATTCGCGTTCGACTGAGTGACCCCATCCCGCCGAACAAGTGGACGCGGATTTCCTACGATGACGGCGACGCCGTCACGGATACCTGCATCGGCTATTTGTCGGGCGATGTGAACGGCGACCAAATGGCGGACAGCGACGACGTCAATCGCCTCGTCCAGTGCCTGAATGGAGGAGGCTGCGAGCCGCATCAACGCAACATCGATCGATCCACCGGCCCCCATGCCTTCAATCCGCAGGATCTGGTCCGCGAGTTGGACGTGCTCAACGGGGCGAATTCGCTCGGCCCGCAGGAGGGAATGATGTTACCGGCATCGCCATGCTCCTAAGGATAAGCAGTTGACTCCGTCGGCAGCGATCTTACGACGGTTGCGCGGCTAAAAGAGTGAGCAGAACGGATTTGCGCGGCGTGACGGCCTAATCGGGACCGGAGCGCCGCCGCCGTTTATACTCGCCCTACCGATCTGAGCGCGACGGAATCAGCTCGAAATCCACGCGGAAAGCTGCTGGTCCCAGGTCGTCACGCTCCAAACGGACGATTAATAGCGCGTTGCAGGGAACGTCAACGCCGAGTAACGCCTCAAACGCCGGGGCCATGCCCTCCAGTAACAAGCCATCCGATTCCTCGCTGCCGGCCGGTTCGCTGAAGAACGCAATTCCGTCCACCAACAGCTCGTCATCGAAGGCGGCTTCGTCGATATTCGCGCGAATAAGTTGCAGCAGTTGCGGGCTTCCGATGGCGAAAACGCGCCCACATTGCAGCGTGCCGATCGGGCTGGATTGATTCCCCGCCAGAGCTGTTCCGTTTTCGTCCAGGCCGAACTGTGCGAAATCCGGCTCTGATTCCTGATCCAGTGAGTCGTAGGTTCCCACCGTGAACACGGCTCGATAGGGGACGTTATTGATGAACAGCACGGAAACGATACCGCGATCACCCGCCGATTGACCACCCAGCGAGCTGGTGTCATTGACAACAGATTCGGTGCACGCTCCGAACCAGAGCGTGACTATCAGAGACGTTAACGCGAGGTTTCGCTGGGCCAAAATCACTCACTAGCCAGTGCCCCCGGAAAAACTGGCACTCTAGTGTCCTACGCGTTTATCGGAAAGGGTCTTAATCTGGGCGGGTTCGTATAAAGCATAACTTAATATGCCTGTGAGATAAAAACAGCTTTTCTTGCAAGGATCGGAGAAAGCGGAAGTTGTAGATGGACAAGCATAGGCATACAATATATGGTGGTTTTCCGTTGACAACACCGTATGCGGTCATTATCATCAAGGCCCGTCGTGAGCAACATATGGACAAGCGGAGGGATGACGACGGCTTCGATGGTAATGACCGCGATAAGGGAGGATTCGGCATTTTAAGCAACGCATAGGAGAGGCGCCGTTTTGGATAGCTTAATAAAAGAAGGAAGAAAGCGGACGAGTCGTTTGGATCAGGCGAGATGGAACTCGGCGCCGGCGCTTTGTCCGAATGCCGAGCGGGTGTTACGGGCCCGGTATTTGAAGAAGGACGAACAGGGCCGTTGCACCGAAACCCCCGCGGAGTTGTTCGGCCGCGTGGCAAAGGCTATTGCGGCGGCGGAAGCACTTTACGACCGGGATCCCGCGGCGCACCCAAAGTGGGAAGATCGCTTCCACGAGTTGATGGTTAGCGGCCGATTCATGCCCAACAGCCCTACGCTGATGAACGCCGGACGAGAAATGGGTATGCTCAGCGCATGCTTCGTGTTGCCGGTGGGAGATAGCATCACCGAGATTTTCGATTCCATCAAACACACGGCGTTGATCCAGAAGGCGGGTGGGGGTACGGGCTTCGCCTTTGACGAACTGCGACCGACGGGTGACTATATCAGTTCGTCGGGCGGCACGACCAGCGGGCCGATTTCCTTCTGGCGGGCTTTTAGCGAGGCGACCAACGCCATTCAGCAAGGCGCTTTTCGGCGCGGGGCCAACATGGGAATGATGTACATCCATCATCCCGACATCCTAAAGTTCCTTCACGCCAAGGAAGACCTGAGTCAGTTCACGAATTATAACATCTCGATCAAGATCACGGATGAATGGATGGAGTCCTTCGTGGCAGCGCCGGATTCGCCGCACGTGGTGAAGAATCCGCGGACCGGGCGATGCTATGTCCTTCCGAAGGGCATGGAGGTTTGGAAGTACGACATTCGCTCTTTGGTGGAAATGGCCTCCGATGGGGCGATTCCCCTCGGAGACTACTACACCCGCCGGGACCTCTGGGAGATCATCGTCGTCAACGCCCACCGGACGGGCGAACCGGGTGTCGTGTTCATCGACCGGATCAACGAAAACAACCCGACGCCGCACATCGGGCGAATCGAAGCGACCAACCCGTGTGGAGAGCAGCCGCTATTGCCCTATGAGGCGTGCAATCTGGGGAGCATCAATCTGGCGGCTTTTGTCGGCGAAGACTCGCGGGTCGATTGGGACGGCCTGCGCGAGACGGTGCATTGGTCCACCCGTTTTCTGGACAACGTGATCGACGTTAATCGATACCCACTTCCAGAGATTGACGCGATCTGCAAGGCCAACCGCAAGATCGGATTGGGAGTCATGGGTTTCGCCGATGCCCTCTACAAGCTCAATGTGCCGTATAACAGCGAGGCGGGCGTCGAGTGGGGCGAGCGCTTCATGCGTTTCATGCACGAAGAATCGCACAATTATAGCGAGCAACTGGCCGACGAACGGGGCTGTTTCCCGAACTGGCCGGGCAGCCTATACGACACCCAGGAGCATCGCCCCATGCGAAACGCCACCTGTTCGACGGTGGCGCCGACAGGAACGATCAGCATCATAGCGGGTTGCTCAGGCGGCATTGAACCTCTCTACAGCCTGGCGTTTTTCCGCAATGTGCTTCGCGGCCAGGCTGAAGGGGAAACCCCGATGGTCGAAGTGAATCCAATCTTCGAGGCCGTCGCCCGGCGCGATGGCTTTCTTAGCGAGGGTCTGATGGAGCGTCTTGCCACGGACGGCACCCTCGCGAATGTTTTAGAGGTACCGCAGGAAGTCAAACGCGTCTTCGTCTGTGCGCATGACATCGCCCCTATTTGGCACATGCGCATGCAAGCGGCTTTCCAGCGACATTGTGATGCATCGATCTCCAAGACCATCAACTTCCCTGAAACGGCGACAATCGAGGACGTCGATGCCATCTATCGAATGGCCTACGATCTCAGATGCAAGGGAGTGACGGTCTACCGGAACGGATGCCGCAAGAATCAGCCCATGGCTCTAAAAGAGAGTGACAAAGTTCACGCGGCCGCACTCCGGTCCCCGAACCCGCCGGAGACGCGCGGGGACTTGGTCCTCGAGCCGGCCATGCTACCGGAACTGATGAGCGGGATTCGCGTCCGTCAGCTCACACCTTTCGGAAACATGCACATCAACATCACCGTTGATCCCAAAACTGAGCGAGAAATGGAAGTGTTCGCGCAGCTCGGAAAGGGCGGTGATTTGGCCAATAGCGATCTGGAGGCCATTTGTCGCATGGTTAGTCTTTGGCTCCGGGCGGGGGGTAGTTTGGAGCATGTCATTCGGCAGCTTCATTCGATCGGATCGAGTCTCCAGGTTCACACGAAGGAGGGGAAGATCATGAGCCTCGGAGACGGTTTGGCTCGTGCTCTTCAGAAGTACATGCGGACCAAAGCCCAATCCGGACTTAGAGCGATATTAATGGGTGAATGCGTCCCCAGTTCTAAGAAGATCGATGCTGCCGAAGAAAAGTCGGACGGAAATGGCCATCGGCAGCGGAATGGCAACGAATCCGCAGAAAGCAGCGGGGGAGGAAACGGCTCTTCCACGGTTTCAGAATCGCGTGCTGCTCTGTCGCGAGCGGCGATTCGTGATGTCCAATGGCAAGAACAGGAATACAAGGTAGTTTGCCCAGATTGCCGCGGACCACTTCGATTTGCCGAGGGATGCGTAACTTGCGAGGCTTGTGGGTTTTCCGAATGCTAAAAAAGCGCAACAGACCGGTAAGAATAACATTTTTCTGGCTAGATTTCGATGGCAGACGTCTATAATTTATGCCTTGGCTGCCAAAGTCAGGCGGGGACTGTTGACGATATTACGTGGTGGATACGGTCCGGGCGGAGCGTCCGGGTTCCCGTAAAGGCTTTGTGGAATCATCGGGGGGCGGCCGAACGGCCAACGTAAATAAATAAACGGCTTCTTTCCCCTCCGGAAAGCACCGTCTCGCTCTTGAGTGGGCGGTGCTTTCTTTTTTTTTCATTTCTTTTCCGCCGGTTTCCGGATTGCCCGCAGCGTTTTGATCGATTGGGGGGGCGGGGCTACGCAAAAAGAACGCGGCTTTCGGCGTGCAAGAGGCGTTGTAGCCCGGAAGTGTTTTTCTTCCTTCCCTCGCTGGGGTGCATGACCGTCGTTGCGCGCGAAAACCGCGTTTTTGGCAGCAAAAACCGAGTCAGTTTCCGGGACCGGCCGGTTCCGAGAGACGGATACGCCTTGTTTTTCACCGTCTGCAAGGACGG
>Ga0187892_10004199_pt1 | contig 24615 bp, 22 predicted proteins | sample MA1701073metaG_FD_139345 | JGI IMG/M metagenome (GOLD analysis project Ga0187892, IMG submission 139345) | Bio-ooze microbial communities from a basaltic lava cave in the Kipuka Kanohina Cave System on the Island of Hawaii, USA - MA170107-3 metaG ... | reverse complement strand
GATTCGCACGGGAACCTTTGCAAGTGTCGCAGACGCCATACCAAACACGTTAGTGTAAAAATCGTGCGTGTGAACGATGTCGATTTTATTGTCACGCAGATATTTCGCACACTGTCGCACTTGTCGGACAAAATTCGAATTGTAAAAGTTTGTCAGTGGAAATTCCGCAATCTCATCGCCTGCGATATCTTCGGCCTCGGCTGCGAGCACGCCGTCGCGATTTAGCGTCGCGATCAACACATCGAACGAACCTTCACTTTTCAACATCGAGGCGAGCGCTATCGCCTGGCGCTCGCTGCCGCCCTGATGAAAACTGCCGATGAATTGTAAAACTCGTTTCTTCACGCCTTTTTACTTTTTGCGCAGTGCGATATGTTTCTTTTAACGCGGCCGTTCGGCGTCTGAATGTAAAACTCGCACCCGAATCGCCGAATCGAGGCGTATTGCGACGTTTCGGTTTTTAATACCTCGTCGCCGCACACCGTGAGACGGTCGCCGTCGATCAGCACAAACTCATCCGGCGCCGATTCATCTTCACGAAGCCGCGCCCACGAATAGCAAAAATTCGTTGCGAAGATTTCGTTCTCGATCACGTCGCCCGGCTTATCGTTAAAAACAAAAACGTCCGTGTAGCCGGCGTGTTTTATCAAAAACGCACGACCGCCGACGATCGTAACTTCGTCGATCTCAGGTGCATTTTGTCCGCAATCGATCGGCATGATGAATGTAAAAAATTCCTGCGTGCCGTCGCCGCTCGACAGATAGCGCATGAACGAGGCGCTGCGTTTGTTGCCATGATTTGTCGAGACAAAAGCCTCTTTTTTCTTCCAAAACCCGTTGTCGCCGAATGTGAAAATCCGATTGCTTGCTTCGCCGACCCACGTGCCGTTACCGCCGATGGTCGGTTCACGCCCTTCGGCAAAGTGAAAATTTAGCGAGTATTCGTGCGAGCCCTGCGTTTCGGCGAGATCGCGAATTATCCAGTAATCGTTTTTTAGAAACAATACGCTGCGAGTGTGTGTGACGGGCAACTCGAGCCGTTCGTAACCGTTGTGCGACCCTTCGAAAAAATCGAACCGATGATTAGCGATCCACTTTTTTTGCGTCGCGTGCGCACGTGTCTTCCAGTTGAACGTGTTGCCCGGCAGTGACGACGAAACGTCATCGATGACGAGCGTGTTGTGTGCGGCAGCTGATCGAAAATAATCGCGCATCTCACGCGATTCGTGATAAGTGTAAGTGCCCGAATCGACGAGCAACGGTTTGCCGTGTGCCGCAACGTTGATCGAAAGCGTGTCCGCGTGACCGTGACCGCCGGCGAGCGACCCGACTTCGCCGCAATCGATCAGCATATAATTGTCCGTCGCGTCCCAGCCGTCGCGCATCACCGAGTAGCCACCGTCGGCAAAATTCTTCGACTCGATCTCGGGTTCGGTTTTCGTCAGCGAATTATACGCATCGACACCGAGCGGTCCGAGCAGCCAGAAAACTTCCTCGCTCACGTGACCTGCGACAGCTTTTTGATCGCCTCGATCGAAAATAATTGCACCGAGCGCGAGCGAACCGCGAAAATCGTCGGACTTTTTAGTTGTCAACGGCAGCACGCGACCACCGTCGTCATCGCCGATCAACGGCGTGTGTCCGTTTGGCAAAGTTATCTGCGTCAAAAAATCGAATGCGGTTTCGAGTCGGTCTTCGAGAGCCGCGATTTTCGACTCATCGCCGGCGACGTTGCCGCTCAGCGCCTTTAACACGGCGAAGTGTGCAAAAAAGTCGGTCGTGTAACGCTGATACCACGTGCTCTGCTCGAAGTAAACTCCGTCTGCCAAAACTTGCTTTTCTATCTCGGCAAACAAAATTTCCTCGCCGAGACGTCGCCATTTTTCTGCTCTGTCAAAGAACGGTAATTGGGTTCCGAGATAATACAGACCGAGCGCTTCGCCCGTCAGATGCGTGTTTGGGCTGTAGTATTTGGACAGATATTGCTCGATGTGACGACCGTGAAGATAGAGCGACTTGAGCGCGGTTTTAAAAAGTTGCGGCGTGAAAGCGTCGGCATCTTTGAAAAAATGAAAAGCCCAAATCCACGAAATTGCGCGAAGAGCGACCTCAAGCGAGCTTGTCCAGTTAATGCCGATGCCTGTCGGGTTTTGTTCGATCCAAGATTCGAGGTGGCGCGCAAAAGTTTCGGCATAACGATCATCTTCGGTCATCCAAAACGCAACACCGAGAGTGAAAAAATGTTGGTGGCGATTTATCTCCCAAGTTACTTTCTTGTTGCCGGATTCGGTCGTGTTGAGATCGTCAAACTCCTTCCAATGCTTTAGCGGCGAACGCTTTTCCGATAGCGGTTCACGGTGCCAATCGACATCGGTGCCGATATAAATATTCTTAAAGCCAAGCACATCTATTCGCCCGACGACTATTGATTCGGCGGCGTCGATAAAATAATTCACGCTTGCTTCGCCAAAAGTTTGTCGGAAAATGGCAAGCGACTTTTCGCGATTCTCGAACGAGTGAAAGAATGCCGTTTCGCCGTTTTTATAAAATTTCTGCCAAATCGTTTCGGCGATGATCGGCGTCTTACCAAAGAACTTGTTTTTTATGCTGCGAACAAAATCATCGTCGGCCGGAAGCTCGGCGGCACCCTTGAGCCGATCGCGATACGCAGACAAAGCTTGACCGCCTCGCGTCAGAACTTCGTCCAAACTGCGAATCTTTTTTATTTTATCGAGCGGTTTTGTCAGCGTTTCTACACTCATTTAGCTGTTTTCATAATTGCTTTCAACCGGTAATCGCGAAACTTGTTTGGATCGCCGCCGTGGCCGTTAATAGCGGCTGCGGCAATGTTGAAAGCCTCGCGTGCGGTCGCGAAATGAATTTTTTGCTTACCACCTTTCTCCGATTCGTTGACCATCTCGCCAAAGAACCTTCGAGCATCTTCACCGATGCACGACGACTGATCGTGATCGAAAAATCCGTGGGCGTACAGTTTTACAAACACCCAATCGCTGCGACCGGCGACGGTGATGTTCGCGTCCTTCCAACGTCGAAATCGCGCCGCGTCCATTGCCTGATTCACGGTCAAAGCACCGTCGTCGATTCGCGGCACCGGAATGCCCTTGATCGTCCGCGTCCAGTTAAAAACGAGCGGCCCGGTGAAAATAAGTGGTAATTGCGGTTCATTTCCATTTGTCGCGATACGCATCCCGCGTTTGTGCGACGCGGCTTGGTGCAAGGGCGAACCGCATTCGTAGATCTGATTTATCACCGATCCCTGCGACTGTTCCGGTGCTGCGGGCAAAGACATATCGGCGTAGCAGCCGGTCTCGCGCAAGATCTCCATTTCGTTATCGACGCCGCAATTTCGCCCGCCGCACGAATTGGCGAGCGCAAGATTGCCGTGAACAAACGCATACATCGGCGAATCAACTCCGCTCATTCGCGACAAACACTTGTGTCGCTCGGCAAGCGTGTCGCGAAATTCGACGAGCGTGTTTCGCAGATTCTCCGCCGTGTCCGGCCGCGTCACGCCGTGATGCAGGTGAACCTCGACCTCGCCCAAACCTTCGGCTTGCATCTCGGACATGATGTCTAAAATGTCCGGATAATATTGTTCGGCAGGGTAAAAATTCGTGTGACGAAATTTGCCGCCGTCGGCATCGCGAACCGATTCTCCTGTCGCTCGCGCCAGTTTGTGATACGCCTTCAGCCGTTTGATCTGTTCTTTGTGGTCGAGATCCCCGTTTGCGCTCCACGCCGGTTCGAAGTGATTCGCGATCGTAAAAATTATGTGTTTGTTCTCAAACGCGGTTTGTTCGAGAAACGACTTGGCGCGACTAAACGGATAGCGGACGAGCCATGGAAGGTTCCACTTTAGCTTTGTTAAAAATGTAGCTTCTGCACTCATTGTTAAAACTTTTAGACTTCGGTCTCGGCGAATCGTCTCGTCACGCTGTTTGGCAAAAATCGCCCGATAAAATTCTTCGCGGCACGACGCTCGCCGTCTTCGATAATGCCCCAGGCATTCGCCGCGAGCAGATAAACAGGGGCGAAAACGAGTGCACAGATCAGCAGCACGAGGCTGCCGCCGAAGAAATTAAGCGTGCTCAACTGTGTAACCAAAAATTCCTCTTCGACAAAATGCTGGCCGAAATCCTGTAGATATTCGTGAAGATTTGTATAGACGAAATACGTCACGACGCCGGCTAGCACACTAACTATTGCCGTCTTGCCGATGTTTTTGAGCAGCGGCAGATGCTGCCAGCCGAGGCCGAGTTTGCGAATGACCATCGTCTCGGCAATTATTTTTTCGAGCAGAATTGCACCGACGGCGACGGTGATTACGCCGGTCAAACCGAGCGAACCGAGTGCGAAATACAAAACCGCGATCAACGTGACGAGTACGAGAACGCGCGTCATCAGAAACATGCGACCGAGTTCTTTATACGACCTGACGATCGGATCGGTGATCAAAATACTGAACGGCAGCAGCGTGAGATTGACGGCAAAAACCGCCGCACTTGCTTCGTACTCTTTTGTAAAAAGCGTGATGATAAACGTGCGAGATGTGATCATCAAAAATACGTAAAGCGGAAAATAGATCATCGCCAACTTTTGCATCGCACGAGCTGTGAGCCGAATCATCTCGTCGGTGTCGCCGCTCTTTTGCAGAGCGTTCATTCGCGGAATGAGCACCGAGGTTACCGATTCGGAAAGCATCGAGATGAGCGGCACCTCGAAACATCCGTATGCGTAGATCGCAAATTCGGCGGATGAAAATTTATAACCGACGAAGTAATTGTGGATGTCGTTCTGCGCCATCCACAAGATGCCTGCGAGCCCGAACGGCAAAGCGTAAACGATCTGTTCCCTGAAAAAAACGGGGTCGAACTCGCGCCAAAAGCCGGGAAAACGCGAGCGCAAATAAAACAGCAAAAGCGTCGTCTGCAAAACGCCCTGAACGATCGCGGCGTAAACAAAAGCCTCGACCGTGGCGAACGTCAGCACGGCAGCGCCCATCAACAGCGTCTTTGTAAACTGCGCCGAAATGATAAAAACGGTGGCGAAGCGTGCCTCTTGGTTTGCGATGGCGACGGTTTCTAAAAAAGTCGAAAAGACCCAGATCCAGATCACGACGCCGATCATCGGCGCGAGTCGTGTCAGCTCTTCGCTGCGAAAAATATTGCCGATCGATTGCGGAAACAAAAATAAAAACAAACAACCGAACCCGCCGACGACAAAGTTAAAAAGCAGAATATTCAGAATGGCGGCACCGCGTCGCGTCGTCTCGCGTGAGAGAAAATAATACGCGCTCATCGAGATGCCGAGCGGCAGGATGATCGTAAGATTTGTAACGATCAGAAAGGCTTCACGATAGACGCCGACCGACTCTTGCGCGAGATTTCGAACGATCAGCAGCGGCAGCACAAAGCTAAACCCAAAGCCGATGACCTTGGCCGCGAGCAGCCAGGCGCTTTGTTCGCGCAGAGATTGAGTTGTGCCGTTTTGCTCGATCATCTGTCTTTCAAACTCGAATGTATGGCGTGCGTGTCGTACCAACCGGGAATCGACCGTCGCGTCAAGCTCTCCATGCGGGCGATCAGCCGCCGTCCGGTTTCGGTCTGGATCAAATAAGAATAGTCGCCAAACAGCCAATACTTGACGAACACGCGGCGATAATCGCGAAGCACGTCTGCACGATCTTTCCAAAGCCCTCGAGTTTCGTCGCCAAACGGCCCCGACGCACCTTCTTCAAACTCGTGAAAACGCGCAACGTTATTCGACGGCAGCGACGGTTTCAGATCGTGAAACTCCTGCTTGATCGCCTTGAAGCGGTCGTAGCCGAGTTGTTCGAGCAGATCGAATTCGTGCTCGAGTTTTTTGAAGATCAGTTTTTCCGAGCGGATAGAAATGTAATCGGGTTTGTTCGCAAACTTCGTAAGAGCTCGAAGACATACCGTCTCGGAACCGACGATGTCGGCTTTGAGATAATATGGAACGCCGTATTTTTCGATTGCACCGGCAAAATCGACGGCCGCGACTTTGATCGTTTCGTGCGTCGTGCCAAAGATCGTGTTGCGATACGCCCAGTCTTCGGACGTGCTGCCCCAGAGCGAGTGATTTTCGTTGCGGTAGAATTTGACTTCGCTACCGCCGTTATTAGAAAAATCTTCCTTGATCGCGCCTTCGACGATCGTCAGTCGGCCTTCGGAGATCTCGACGGCGAAACGCTCGCGACAGAACGCGGCATTACCCGGATTCGCTTCGAACGCGACAACGCGAAAACCTTTTTTGAGATAAAAGTCGGTGTCCTGGCCGTGATGCAGCCCGACGTCGTAGATCAGGTTTGGGTCTTTGGCAGTGTTTAGCAAAACGGACATGGCGTAGTTATACTTCGGCTCCGCCACTCGCACCGATGGGGCATATCGGCGGAATTCCACAAAGGAAATACATTCAATAGCCTAAAACTCTTAGAAAAATCTCGTTTTGCGTAATTTTTTCTTGCAAAAAGGAAGTTAGTAATGTTTAAGTGTATAAGTATCACGTAAATTTAACCTCTCATTTAAAGGCAATGTCTATGTTCGACAACGTAGAAAAAGGCCTGAGTGCCAAAACACGCGGTGTAGTTGACTGGAGGATGAAGGTGCTCGTTCTGTTTGGAACGAGGCCCGAGGCCATCAAGCTCGCGCCTGTCATTCACGAGCTGCGAAAGCGATTTTTTCAGACGCTGGTCGTCAGTTCGAGCCAGCATAAACAGATACTTGCGCCATTTTTGAACACGCTAAAGATCGATGTGGATTTTGATCTCAGTGTGATGAAACGCAACCAGTCACCGAACGACGTTTGCTCACGCGTCGTTGCCAAGCTCGACAAACTCCTCGAACTTGAACAACCCGATCTTATTCTCGTGCAAGGAGATACGACGACGACGCTGGCCGGTGCCTTAGCCGGATTTAACCGCAAAATTCCGGTCGGTCACGTCGAAGCCGGTCTTCGCTCGGGCAACATCATGAGTCCGTTTCCCGAAGAGATGAACCGCAAACTCATCTCGCAGATCGCGTCCTTTCACTTTGCCGCGACTGAGAAGAATCGTCGCAACTTGCTCGCTGAGGAAATTCCAACTGAGAAGATATTTGTCACGGGCAACCCGATAGTCGATGCTCTAAAATCGATGCTGAAAGATCTAAAACCGAATCCCGCGATCGCCGCGCTGATCAAAAAGACCGAGGGCCAAAAACGTCTGCTGCTAACGACGCATCGTCGTGAAAGCTTTGGCGACGCGATGACAGCAAATCTTAAAGTTATTCGTGATTTTGTCGCAAAACGTAAGAACGTTTGTCTCTTTTTCCCCGTTCACCCAAATCCGAATGTTAAAGAGGTCGCGAAAGAGATCCTCGGCGGACAAGATCGCATTCATCTGCTAAATCCGCTCGATTACCCTGACTTTTTGGCGATAATGAAATCGTCGTGGCTTATAATTTCAGACTCCGGCGGCGTGCAGGAAGAAGCTCCGAGCTTAGGCAAGCCGCTGCTCGTCATCCGCGAAAACACCGAGCGTTCCGAGGCGATTCGCTCCGGCGTTTCAAAACTCGTCGGCAACGGGCCCGGAACTCTGAAGCAGCTTCTTGAAGAAAATTACGCCGTCGAAACTTGGATAAAGTCAGTGAAAGAAGTTGCAAATCCGTTCGGCGACGGCCGCTCGGCTTCGCGAATCGTGAAGATCATCGAGGAAAAACTCGCCTCAAAATCCGTTAAAGCCAAAGCCGCTCAAGGCTCGCTGTTCTAGTCAGAACCACCTACGGTAGTGGGCGGCTTAGGCTGAAAATCTTTCGACATTAAATATCTATTTACTTCAACACCCTGCAATCGTTTGGGTTCCGTATGAGCGATCGAACGACAAAAAATAACCGACATCTGCTCACCATTTTGGTCGAGGACTATTTTCACGTCGGTGCGTTTGAGAATCTTATTCAGCAGCGGAACTGGCAAAATTTTGAGCCGCGTTATGAGCAAAATACGCTGAAGACGCTAGACCTGCTGGAGCGTCACGGGGCGAAAGCGACTTTTTTTGTGCTCGGCTGGATCGCCGAACGAAATCCGTCGTTGATACGCGAGATCGTCGCTCGTGGACACGAAGTCGCGAGCCGCGGATTTTATCACCGCAGTTTGAAGAACCTGACCGACGAAGAGTTTCGTGAAGACCTTCGCCGCACAAACGCCGCGATTGAATCTGCCTGCGGACAAAAAGTCATCGGTTACCGAGCGGCAGAAAAATTGGTTTTTGGTAAAGACGATTGGGTTCTAAACGTGCTCGCCGAGGAAGGTTTTGCATACGACGCGTCGTTTATGCCGGACAGACGAACTGAAAAATCGCGACGAGTTGCTCACCAAATTCACACCGGCGGCAAAGCGATCTGGGAATTTCCATACGCGACGCTCGATCTGCGCGCCGGTCTGTTGCCGATCTCAGGCGGCAATTACATTCGCCAAATTCCGTTCACGCTGATGCGTTACGCCGTTAAAAATTGGCACGAGCAGCACGCTGAGCCGTTCGTGTTTTACTTTCACGTTTGGGAGCTCGACCCCGAACAGCCGCGCATCTCGGCCGCGTCACGATTTAATCGCGTTCGCCACTATCGCAAGCTCGATAAAATGGAGTGGATACTTAACGAGAATCTTGAGCTCTACGATTGCACCGGCGTCGCCAATCATCTCGGCCTAAAGTCAGAACCACCTGCGGTAGCGGGTGGTTTAATGCCATCAGTAAAATCGCCTGTTGCAAACATTCAACCACCCGCTACCGCAGGTGGTTCCGACAAACCGATCACTATCGTCATCCCCTGCTACAACGAACAAGAAGCTCTGCCGTATCTCGCCAACACGCTCCGCTCGGTCGAAAATGAACTCGCAGACGCCGGTTACAACGCAAACTTTATTTTTGTCGATGATCGCAGCAAAGACAGAACGTTTGATCTGCTAAACGAGCTTTTCGGAACGCGCAAAAACGTGAGCATCATTCAGCACGAAACAAACAGAGGTGTCGCGGCAGGAATTATGACCGGTCTGCGAGCTGCGAAGACCGAACTCGTTTGTTCGATGGATTGCGACTGCACATACGATCCGCGCGAGCTGGCCAAAATGCTGCCGCTATTGAAAGACGGCGTCGATCTCGTTACCGCTTCGCCTTATCACCGCGATGGCGGCGTTCGCAACGTGCCGGGCTGGAGATTGTTTTTGTCGCGCGGAGCGTCGTTTCTCTATCGCCGTGTTCTGCGTTCAAAACTGGATACTTACACCAGCTGCTTCCGCGTTTATCGTAAAAGCGCGTTCGCCGATCTCGATCTTACCGAAAACGGTTTTCTCGGCGTTGCCGAAATGCTCGGCCGCGTCGATCTCGCGGGCGGCAAGATCGTAGAATTCCCCGCTGTTCTGGAAGTGCGGCTTTTCGGCATCTCAAAAATGAAGACTGCTAAGACCGTCTTCGGCCATCTCAAACTCCTCTCACGCCTCGCAAGCTCACGTTTTCTCAGGAAATCTGCGTCGATTAAACCTTCTTTTGCCAAAGAGAAACTAAACACAGTTTCCGAAAATTCGACAGACTAAATTATTGATATGACACCAGTTACACAAGCGGAGCGGCTAATGACATTGCCGTCCGATCAGGATGCGTCCGGCAGGACGTTTGACGAAACAGAGATCGAGTACGTGACCGAAGCCTTACGTTCGGGCACGCTGACGACGACGAAAGGCAAGTTCGGCAAGATGCTCGAACAAAAATTTGCCGAGATGTTTGGCGCGAAATACGCGTATGCATGCACGTCAGGCTCTGCGGCAATTCACATCGCGGTCGCGACGGTAAATCCAAATCCGGGCGACGAGATCATCACGACATCGATCACCGACATGGGAGCGCTCACGCCGCTAATGTATCGTGGCGTCGTGCCGGTTTTTGCCGAAGTCGATCCGAAAACTTTGAACGTGACCGCCGAAACGATCGCTGCACAAATTAGCGAACGAACAAAAGCGATCATCGTCACGCACCTTTTCGGCAACCCGTGCGAAATGGAACCGATCATGGCGCTCGCGAGGGCACACAACCTGCCAGTCATCGAAGACAGCGCTCAAACTTTTCTCGCAAAATGCGGCGAAAGATTTGCAGGCACGATCGGCGACATCGGCTGCTTTAGTTTGCAGCAGGGCAAGCACATGACCGTCGGCGAAGGCGGCATGGTCGTGACCAATGACGAAAAGCTCGCGCGTCACATGTTCCTCTACATCAACAAAGCGTGGGGTTATGGCGACGCGAACGCCGATCACTATTTCATGGCGCTCAACTATCGCGTTAGCGAGCTGCAAGCTGCAGTCGCGCTCGGCCAGCTCGAAAAGCTGGAAGATTGCGTTGCAAATCGCCAGCGAACCGCCGCCATGTTGACCGAACTACTCGCCGGCATCGACGGCATCGAGACGCCGGTGATCGCCGACGACGCGACGCACGTTTATTGGAAATACTGTCTTACAGTCGATGACGCAAAGATCGATGGCGGCTCGCCCGCACTTGCGAATCTGCTCAAAGAGAAAAATATTTTCTCCGCACCGCGTTACATCGTGAAGCCCGCGTTCATGTGTCAGGTCTTTCAGGAAAAGAACACGCTCGGCGATTCGCAGTTTCCGTTCAACCTAGCTCGGATAGGCGCGGTCGATTACGCGATGGAAAATTATCCGTTGACAGCAAAAGCTCTGAACGACGTTCTCGTGCTGCCGTGGAACGAAAAATATACAGAGGAACACGTTCGCTACATTGCTGACAACGTCCGCATCGCGGCATCAAAACTTAGGAAATAATATGAACCACATAGGAACATAGAACACATAGGTTATTTCCTCTATGTTTTCTATGTTCCTATGTGGTTAAAAAAAATATGAACAAACTCAAGTTTGGATTAGTTGGAGCCGGAGGCATCGCTCAGGCATACGCGCAGGCTTTTAACGAAAGCATTTGTTGCAAGCTCGTTGCCGTCGCCGATATTCGCGAAGAAGCGGGAAGTGCGCTTGCAGAGATTGTTGGCGGCGTAAGCTATAACGATTACAAGCAGTTAGCTGATGTCGAGCTGGATGCGGTAATAGTCGCGACTCCGCCGGCGACTCACGCTGAGATGGCTTGCTTTTTTATGGAGCACAACATTCCCGTGCTATGTGAAAAGCCGCTCACAACCAATGTCGCCGACGCCGAGCGAATGATCGCGGAGGCTGAAAAAGCGCAAGTGCAATTTACGATGGCGTCGAAGTTTCGCTATTGCGACGATGTTGTAAAAGCAAAAAGTATTTTGGCCAGCGGCGTGCTCGGGCAAGTTTTGCAATTCGAAAACGCGTTCACCGCAAAGGTCGATATGTCGAAGCGTTGGAACAGCGACGCCGAGATTTCGGGCGGCGGCGTGTTGATCGACAACGGCACGCACAGCGTCGATATTATTCGCTACTTTCTCGGCGGCATCGATTCAGTGCTCGTCGTCGATGCGGGCGGAACGCAAAATCTCACCGTCGATGAGAACGTAAAAATGTTTGCAAAAACTCGCGACGGCGTGACCGCGAGCGTCGATCTGACGTGGGGCATCAACAAGGAACTGCCGTACTTCATAAGTATCTACGGCACGAACGGCACACTGCACATCGGCTGGCGTGAGTCGAAATACAAACTCAATTCATCGCCCGACTGGACCGTTTTCGGCGGCGGCTACGACAAGGTTGCATCGTTCAAAGGCAAGATCGAGAACTTTGCAAACGCGCTTCGCGGCAAAGAAGATCTGTTCATCACGCCCGCCGACGCGCTCGCGAGCGTTCAGGTCATCGACGCCGCTTACAAATCGATGAACCAAAATCTGTGGCAGCCCGTGGTTGAAAAGAAAATGGCAGCGAAATGAACCACATAGACACATAGAACACATAGCGAAGAAGAGTGTTTCTATGTGCCCTATGTTGCTATGTGGTGAAAAATCTTATGGCAGGAATTCACCCAACAGCAATTATCGAGGACAACGTCAGCTTAGGCGAGGGCACGAGCGTCTGGGACAACGTGCATATTCGCCACGGCGCGTCACTCGGTGACGAGTGCATCGTCGGCGAAAAATCTTACATCGCTTACGACGTCCAGATCGGCAATCGCGTAAAGATCAACGCGATGGTTTACATCTGTGCCGCCGTTACGATCGAAGACGGCGTGATGATCTCGGCCTCGACGACGTTTACGAACGACCGATTTCCCCGCGCGACTTTTCCCGATCTCAGATCATTACGGCCATCCGAACCCGACGAACATACTTTGCCGACATTGGTTTGCGAAGGAGCGACGATCGGCGCAGGCTGCATTATCGGCAACGATCTCGAGATCGGCCGCTGGGCGATGGTCGGCATGGGATCGGTTGCCACAAAATCGGTGCCCGACTTTCATCTCGTTCTCGGCTCGCCAGCACGCTCGATCGGCGCGGTTTGCAAATGCGGAAAGCTGTTTCATAAATTCGCCGACGGTGACAGCGGCGAATTCACTTGCGAATGCGGTTTATCTTACAAGATCGCAGATCGAGTCGTATCGGAAAAGCAGTTAACCGCTGAAACGCGGAAACGCGGAGAAAACAAACCCGATATTCCGGAACTCGAACCCTTACTTACATTTTAATCTCTGTGTCTCCGCGTCTCTGCGGTGAAAATTTTTTATGACCCAAAACATCGCCATTGTCGGCTCAGGTTTTCTCGGCATGACGCTCGCATTGCGGCTTGCTGAGCGAGGCGATCGTGTCACTATATTTGAATCGGCGAGTGAGATCGGCGGTCTTGCTTCCGCTTGGGAGATCGGCGACGTTACGTGGGACAAACACTATCACGTAACGCTAATGTCGGACGCGAACACGCGAAAGATAGTTGAGGAACTCGGACTCGGCGACGAGTTCCGATGGGTCGAGACAAAGACCGGTTTTTACACCGACGGTCATCTATTCTCGATGTCGGACACGATGGAGTTTCTCGCTTTTCCGCCGCTCGGCCTGATCAGCAAACTGCGACTTGGCGCGACGATCTTTTACGCGTCGCGTGTAAAAAACTGGAAGCGGCTGGAAAAGATCACGGTCGAAAAATGGTTGACTCGATTGTCGGGTCGCAAGACTTTTGAAAAGATCTGGCGGCCGCTGCTAAAAGCAAAACTCGGTAATGCGTATAAAGAAACTTCTGCAGCATTTATCTGGGCGACGATTCAGCGGATGTATGCTGCGCGCAATTCGGGGCTGAAGAAAGAAATGTTTGGCTACGTTCGCGGCGGCTACGCACGTGTGCTCGAACGGTTTAGCGAAGTCCTCGTAGAAAAAGGCGTCGAGATCCGTCTTAACGCCGCGATCGAGAATGTCGAAAAGCTGGCGGACGGCAAGTTTCGCGTTGCGACTGCGGCGAAACGAAGACGCCACGACGCAAAGCTTCGCATCTTGCCGCAAAAGACAAAGTATGCCGCCTTCACAGCCGCAGCAACGGTCGCTCAAGGCTTTTCCGGCGCGTTTTTAGCTGAACCCGAACACAAAACGAGCAAGGTTGTGTCGTTTACGAAAAACGGTTTTGCCGATACATTCGACAAAGTTATTTTGACCTGCCCATCGAACGCGGCAGCGACGATCGCCCCACAGTTATCTCGCGAAGAAAAGCTCGACCTCGGCAATATTCGCTATCAAGGCATCGTCTGCGCGTCGCTGCTGATGAAAAATTCGTTGTCGAAATTTTACGTGACGAACATCACTGACGAAGCTCCGTTCACGGCCGTGATCGAGATGTCGGCGATGGTCGATAAACGCGAATTCGGCGGCAAAGCACTCGCGTATCTGCCGAAATACGTCGCGCCCGACGACGAACTCTTTGATAAAACAGACGACGAGATCGAACAGATATTTTTGAACGGACTCGAAAAAATGTATCCGCAATTTCGCCGCGAGGATGTTATCGAATTTAAGATCTCGCGAGTGCGACAAGTTTTTCCGCTGCCCGTTTTGAATTATTCACGCGATCTGTCGCCAATCAACACTTCCGTCGAAGGCATGTACGTCGTAAATTCTTCGCACATCGTCAACGGCACATTGAATGTGAACGAAACCGTCGCACTTGCTGAAAAGTTCTTTCACGAAAATTTTACCGCAGAGACACTGAGACGCAGAGATTTTTAAAAATCACTTCTCTCGCGTCTCCGCGGTTTATTGAATATGAAAAGTATTGCGAGCCTTTCGCTCGACCTCGACAATCAGTGGTCGTATATGAAAACTCACGGTGACGCCGGCTGGGAAAATTTTCCCAGTTATTTTGACGTCGTCGTGCCGCGAGCGCTCGATTTTTTGAAAGAGCGTGATCTGAATATCACGTTCTTCGTCGTCGGACAAGACGCGGCGTTAGAAAAAAATCACGAATCTCTCTCCTCGATCTCAGCAGCCGGTCACGAGATCGGCAATCACAGTTTTAATCACGAGCCGTGGCTGCATCTGTATTCAAAAGAACAACTTACAAATGAATTTGAAAAGACGGAAAGTGCGATCGCTAAATTTTGTGATCAAAATCTTACAGGTTTTCGCGGGCCCGGCTATAGTCTTTCGCCGACGGTGCTCGAGGTTCTCGCGACACGCGGTTACGAATACGATTGCTCGACACTGCCGACCTACATCGGGCCGCTCGCTCGCGCGTATTACTTTTTTAAATCGCCTGAGATGAGCGATGACGAACGTGAGAAGCGAAAGAAGTTGTTCGGCAAACTGTCGGATGGATTTCAAACTCTTAAGCCACATCTTGTCGAGGCTGCCGGCCGCTCACTCGTTGAAATACCGGTGACGACATTTCCGTTTGTAAAAACGCCGATACACGCGAGCTACCTGCTTTATCTTTCGACCTTCTCTCGCACCGCCGCTTTATCTTACTGGCGCATCGCACTCGCGGCGTGCAAACTGACTGGCATTCAGCCGTCGCTGCTATTGCATCCGCTCGATTTTCTTAGCGGTGACGATGTGCCCGAACTAAAGTTCTTCCCCGGAATGGACATCCCGTTAGACGAAAAGCTTACGGTATTGAGTGATATTTTATCGGCGTACGTCAGAAATTTTGAAGTCGTTTCGATGTGCAAGCACGCCGCGTCTGTTTGCGCGTCGGCTGCGCGATCACTTGAAAACAATTTCGGCAAAAAAGTTATGCGGAGGTTGCCCTAAGCTTGCAGTCGATATCTTTTGCAGAAAAAAGATCGGTGCTCGATCGCTTGTGGACCGACCGTAACGCACGATCCGGCGTCGTCTCTAACCGCTTGGCGATCGTCGTGCTGCTGATCTTTTCAGCGCTTGTTGCTTTTGATCGCATGCAAGGACCGACGGTGCCGATCAATGTCGATCCGGCCTTTTATGCAGTTGCAAGTCACGAACTGCTCGACGGCAAGCAGCTTTACACCGACATCTGGGATCACAAACCGCCCGCGCCGTTTGTCACTTACGCACTTGCTGAGATCGCGTTCGGCTATTCGCCACAGACGCTGCTCGTTCTCAACTTCGCGGCGTGTCTGTTTGTATTATGGATCATCTTTTTTGCGGCCAAGCATGGGCCGGGCGGAAACGCAGCCGGCCTGATCGCTGCATTTCTATGGGCGATCGCATCGGGAAGTTTCGGACTCGAAGGCCGCGACCCGAATACGGAACTTTTTATCGACGCGTGCATAGTCACTGCGTTTTATCTCATAGTTGCAAATCGCAAAAATGGGTTATCGGTTCTCAAAGCGATCGCGGTCGGGCTACTGTTTTTTTGGGCCTCGCTTTATAAACCTGTTGTTGCAGCCAATGTCGTTTTCATCACGCTCGCTTACGCTGTTTTTTCTGAGAACCGCAAACGCGCGGGTTTCAACACATTAACTATCGGCGCCGTGGGCGTCATCGGTTGGTTGCTGCTCGCTGCATATTTTTATGCGACAGGCCGCGGTGAAATTTTTTATGAGAGCATCGTAGTCTTCAACCGTCATTACTCAGGCAATGTGCTCGCAAATGTCGTCGCTCCGATTTTCGGACAGGCGGATCTTTTTATCGATGTGATCGGACCGCTTGCCGTGTTCGCTTTTGTCGGAGCGATCTGCGCATTTCTTTTTGAAAAACGTCTCGGCGTTTTGATCGCAGCTTATACAATATCTTCGTGGATCGCGCTCGCAGCGGCCGGTCGCTTCTCGGTTCATTATTATCAGTTGTGGATTCCGCCGCTTGTGATTGCATCGGCATGGGGCATCGGATATCTGTCAGTCTCTACGAAAACATCCCACAAAAAAATCGCGTATCCCGCCGGCCTCACGCTCGCCGCAATGTTGTTCTTTTACCAACTGCCGCTGTATCGAGCGGCGCATGCGAGCGAATTCGTTCCACAACTGCCGGTGCTAAATGCTGCAAATAAGACAGTTGAGACGATCAACTCGTTGCTGCGTGACGGAGAAACCTTTTACCTTTGGGGCAACACGCCAAATCTTTATTTGCTCGCAAATCGCCGACCACCGGCCGGCGTTTTGTTCGACAATCACTTGAGAGAAAATCCTCTCGTCGATGATTTGACGGTGCGCGTTCGACAACAACTCGACGAAGCGCGGCCTGAGATTCTCATCGTCGAAGAAGGTCGCCCACCCGCTCCTGCGTGGCTGACCGAAGATTTTGAATCAACGCCGATCTATTCCGATCCGCCAAATTACAAAATATATGCGCGGCGTGGCGGACGAATCGCAACTGAAAATGGACGACAGTAAAACAAAACCAGTAACCGAAAAAACAAAACCGGTCGCAATCATCGGCGCCGGTCTTGCAGGTTTGACGGCAGCTGATTATTTGCGCGCAAAGCAAGTGCCTTTTGTATTATTCGAAGCCGGCACACAGATAGCCGGACTGGCGAAAAGTTTTAAAGATGATGAAGGTTTTAGTTACGATTTTGGCGCGCACTTTGTGACAAATCGATTGGCGGACGCAATCGGCGTCGGCGACGAATGCCTCACCGTAAAACATTACGGCGAGCGAGTCTGGCTCGGCGGTAAAACATATTCGTATCCGTTTGGTTTGATGACGATCCCGCGAATGACGATCAGCGGCGTCATGTCTAAATTGAAAGGCTTTGGCAAAAAATCGGCTTCCGCAGCCGACTGGTTTCGCAATGCATTTGGCGCGAGTTTAGCCGATGAAGTCGCGCTGCCGCTCGTCGAAGCGTGGTCAGGCGCAAAGGCCTCCGATCTGTCCGCTGCTGTAGGCGAAAGTCTTCCCGGCAGCATCGCAAAAACCTTATATCTAAAGGCTGCGAGCATCGTTACGCGTCGCGCCGTCGCGTGCGGATACAGCCGTGAGCTCAGTGAGTCAGCGAGCGTTTATCACGTCTATCCAAAGTCTGGCGTTTCAACTCTCTGTGACAAACTCGCGAGTGGACTTAATGGCCAACTCAAACTCGAATCGCCTGTTGAAGAGATCATTGTCGAAAACGAGCGCGTGACAGCCGTCAGATCAAATGGCAAACTTCACGAAGTCTCAGCAGTCATAAGCACGGCACCGGCGAATATTCTCGCAAAGTTGGTCAGCGGAACAAATGCTCTTGAAAAGATCGCAAAATTCCGTTTTCGTCCGATGATCTTCGTCAATCTAAAACTAAAAGGTCGCGGTCTGTTGCCCGATACTGTTTTGTGGTTTCCCGAAAATAAGTTTCCATTCTTTCGACTCACGGAAGCCACGCTCTCGATGCCGTGGCTCGCCCCCGAAGATCACACTGTAATCACCGTCGATATTGGCTCAGAAAAGGATGACGCCACATGGAATATGAGCGACGACGAACTGGTTGAGCTTTGTCTAAATTCAATTTCCGAAGTTATCCCCGAGATTCGCGAACGACATCTCGGTCACAACATTTTGAAGACCGGAATTTCTTATCCGGTATTTTTACAAGAGTACGAAGAAGCAAGAAAAGATTTTGAAAGATCGACGAACATCCAAAACCTTTTGAGCATTGGGCGCAACGGCGAGTTTTCGCATATATTTATGGAAGACGTCTATTTCCGCACGCGAAAAAAAGTCGCCGAACTTGTGACTAATCTGGCGGACGCCGACAATGCAAAAGCCGCAAGCCATCAGTAACTCTATGATCGTTGGGCTGATCGTCGTCCATCTGGCGATCGCGCTTCCGCTCGCATTTTCACTAAACATCTGGGCCGATGAAGCCTCGTCGCTCTACACCACGCAACAAGGTTTTTTTGCTGCGTTTCAAAATGCAGCGACTAACGAGAAACAGGCGCCGTTGTATTTTTGGATACTCAGTTTGTGGCGAACCGCAAACAACTCGATTCTTTTTGCACGTTTGTTTTCAGTAATTTGCAGCGTTGTCGCGATCGCTGTTTTTGCACGATTCGCGCATCGCACTCTCGCTCCACGAGCGGCTCTGCTGACCAGCGCATTCATCGCACTACATCCGTTCCTTTTCTTGTCGAGCCTTGAGATTCGAGGTTATGCATTAACCATCTTGCTGTCGATCGTTTTGCTCAAGCTGTTTTTCGAAGGCTTTGTGAGTGACAACGGTCGGATGTCTTCACAGATCGCGTTTACATGCGCGTCGATCATCTCGCTTTACACGCACTACTATCTCGGATTTTTGCTCGCAGGTTTCTTGGCGGCACTTATTATCACAAAAAGGTGGAAGCCGCTGCGAAGTTTTGCGATCTCGATGACGATAACGGCCATCGCGTTCATGCCGCTTGTTATCGCAAGCGCGCGGTCGCAGTTTTCAGCCAGAGCGAGTGGTTATCTCGAAAGCATTTCCGTTTTTGAAGCAGCACAAATGCTGTGGCATCACGCAATCGCTTTTTTGTTACCGGCCGGACTTTTACGCGGCGAAGAAATCTCGACGTTTACGCTTTTTCGAGCCTGGATCGCGCGGATCATTGCCGTCGTTTTGACGATATTGGTTATTAAATATCGTAATAAATTGCAGCGACGAACACAGGTTTTTGCTGCAATAACTTTGGTCGCTTACTCGCTTTTTTTCGCGGTAGCTGTTTTTGCAAGTCCGGCTTATATCGCTCTCCGTCACGCAACGCCACTTTTCGCGCCGACGGTTTTATTCGCCGCGTCGCTTTGTCTCGACGTGTTTAGCGAGATAAGCGAGCGCACGACAAAGATCGTGATCTTCGCTGTCGGGCTGATTGTGCTGGCTTCGTTTTCGTTTTCGATAACAACGATGTATCCGAACACAACAAAACGAGGCGACTGGGCTCGCATCGGAGCATTTATCGAGCAGAACGAATCACCGAATCAGCCGATCGTTATCTTTACTACGTTTGACGCGCTCGCATTGCCGTATCATTATCACGGCGTCAATAAAATTCTGCCTGACGAAAAGTTTTTCGAGTTCGATCAGGAAGCTCCGTTCGGCAGTGAAGCAAGTCTTCAAACACAAACCGATTTTGTGATCTCAGAGATTCCGCCCGACGCTGAGTATGTCTGGCTCGCGACAAACGAAAAGTGTTTTGCGGGCTATGCGTGCGCGTCATTGGAAAATTGGATTCAAGCCAATTACACTATTGAAATAGAAAAAGAATTTTATTTAGAAAAGTTATATCTGCTAAAGAAGCGCCGATGACTGAAAAACAAGATAAACCGATTGCCGTGTGTGCCGAGTGCGACCGCGAAACCGACAATTACAACACTTTTTTGTCGCCGACAAACGAACCGCGTGTGGTTTGTTGGGAATGCACTGCTCGCGAAGAAAAGGGCTTTAATGCAAAGCGTGACTTTCGCCGCGAGGCTCGCTCGGGCGTTATTCCCAGATAAATGGCGGTTCGACGAATAACGGAATATCCCGAAGACGTGCTCGGGCAAGTCGGACAGCCGGTGACAAAATTCGACAACGATCTCGCCGAGTTGTGCGCCGATATGTTCGAGACGATGTATGCCGCCGAGGGTGTCGGTCTCGCGGCACCGCAGATCGGGCTGGGTTTACGGCTTTTTGTTATGGATTGCGAAGGCGTGAAACTGATCGCCGCAAATCCCGAGATCGTCGAAACTATCGGCGAACAATCGAGTCAGGAAGGTTGTCTTTCGGTCGGCAAAGTTCCGGCTGTCGTGGTGCGGGCGCAAAAAGCACGGCTTCGCGCGCAGGACGAAAAAGGTGAATGGTTTGAGCGCGAGGCCGAGGGTTACGCCGCACGTGCGTTCCAGCACGAGACCGACCATTGCGACGGCAAGCTGTTCATCGACCACTTGCCAAAACTTCGTCGCGAAATGGTTCTCAAAAGATTTAGGAAGGAAAAGAGTTGGAAGTAAACAACGCCCGGTAAACCGCCAAGCCTTTGTCCTCGACTGCTTTCTCACGCTCCGTCTTTACTGCAAAAGGAGTTTCGTCGATCTCGATCTCAGTCAATCTCTTCTCGGTGCGAAACAACCCGAACATCTCGTCAGCTAAAAACCCGATGTCGGTCTGCACAAAAATTTCGCCGCCGGCTGCAAGTTTGTCGACGACAGCTTCGACGAGTTCACGGTTCACCATTCGACGCTTTGCGTGTTTTTTCTTGAACCATGGATCGGGAAACTGGATCGTCACTGCGCGCAAAACGTCATCAGAAATCTCGGCGAGCAATCTGCCGAGCCAAAGCATTGCGTTGCAAAATTCGTAGTGAAGATTTGTGAGGTTGGCTTCGTGTGCGAGACGATTTGCTTCCGTCACAAGCGGTTTGCGAATCTCTACGCCCAGATAATTCCACTCAGGCTGTGCGTCCGCCATTCGCAATAAAAACCGACCTCGCGCACAGCCGATGTCGAGCAGAAGCGGCAGCGTCGGATCAGCGAACACATCTTCAAGAACAATCGGCTGCGGCTCTTGCGTGTAATGCGGCGAGAGCGGATTTACATGTTGATGGACCCGGACTCGCATAGCGAGAAAGTAAAAGGCAAAAGGCTAAAGGCAAAATGTTTCAGCGTTTTGAGTTAACGATAATAGATCCGATGATCAAGGCTAACTGATAGGCCTCATGTCTCAATTCACCCATCTCAGTTTGAATCGGTTGTGCCAAATCGTATGATGCCAGAATCACACGAAGCCAATACTTCGACTCCCGTGCCTCCTTAAGTGAAATTGCGTTTTTGGTTATAAAGTCGGGTTTTGTTTGTCCGCCTTGTGCTTCCTCGAGATTTGCCCCTACTGAGGTTCCGGCTTTTAATAATTGAGTTACGAGAGTTCTGCTTACGTGACGATCTTTCTCCAGCGCTTGACAAACTTTTACGATGCGAATGGCAAACTCGAAAGCACGCTCCCGTATATCCCAGGCAGTGCCATCAGCGTTTCTTTTTGATGCAGTGAAATCGTCCATGTCGCCTTTTGCCTTTTGCCTCTCGCCTTTTGCCTTCTTGCTACATAGCAAGCCCGCCGTCGACCTGGATCACCTGGCCGGTGATATAACGAGCTGAATCTGAAAGTAAAAAGCACGCGATGTCGGCGATCTCGTTCACGCTGCCAAGTCTGGCAAGCGGTATCGCTGCGAGGATCTTTTCGCGAAAGTCGGCGTTCATCTCGCTCGTCATTTCGGTCTCGATCATTCCCGGAGCGAGCGCGTTGACGGTGATATTTCGGCTCGCGACTTCTTTTGCAAGCGATTTGGTGAGGCCGATCATTCCGGCTTTCGATGCGGAATAATTTGACTGACCCAACATTCCGACAACGCCGGAGATCGACGAGATATTCAAAATCGAGCCGCCGTTCTCGTTTTTCATCATCGGCCGTAAAACTGCTTTGCAAAAATTCCACGCGCCCTTTAAGTTCGTATCGATCACCGCGTCCCAATCGTCTTCTTTCATCCGCAAGATGAGTTGATCTCGCGTGATACCGGCGTTGTTCACAAGAAAATCTACCGTGCCGAACGCTTCTTTTACTTGCCCAACAAACTCCACAGCAGCTTCGGTATTTGCAACATCGCACTGCGCGGCAAACGCTTTAACGCCGAGTTTCTCGACCTCAGATTTTAAGGCTTCAGCTTCATAGGCGCTTTTCGAATAATTAAACGCGACCTTCGCGCCGCGTCGAGCAAGCTCCAAAACTATCGCTTTGCCGATGCCGCGTGTGCCGCCGGTGACGATCGCGGATTTTCCTTCAAATTGTTTTTCGCTCAATATTTTTAATCTCCGGATAATATTCCTAGATTCTAGATGTGCGGACGGCGTCCGTCAAAATCGCCTCATCCTGTAGAGACTGCATCAAAACTCGGCGACTGCACGGATTTTAGCTGCAGCAGCAGCGGCATATCTTTAGCCCCACGTGGAGTTCCCGACTTTGTCGGGGACGGAACGTGGGGACGATCGCAAACGCGCTGCGAGCCTGCGGAGCGGGCGAAACAATCGAAGTAATTCTAATTCGTCCACGTATTCCACCCGCTTCGCAGGTTGCGTGATGTTCGCCGATGACCCCACGTTCCGCTTTGCTCCACGTGGGGCTAAAGATATGCCGCTGCTTCGCAGCTAACCACTACTGCTGTAGTTGGCTAGTAACGCCGGTTTCATTTATCATCACGTCAGCATGAAAAAATTCTTGACGGCGCTCTCGCTTATTTTCTCGATGATCGGCTCGGCCACCGCGCAAAACATTTCGTTTGTTATTCGAAATGCGACTGTGATCGACGGCAGCGCTCGTGTGGCGTTTGTCGCGGATATTCGCGTCAAAGGCGATAAGATCGTGAAGATCGGTTCGATAAAACCTGACAAAAACGATAGCGTGATCGACGCAAGCGGCTTCACGCTCGCGCCGGGTTTTATCGATATTCACAATCACAGCGAATCGGGTTTGCTGCGCGAAGGCACGGCGGCGAATCAGGTTTCGCAAGGCATCACGACCGTTCTCGTCGGGCCGGACGGTAGCGGGCCGTGGCCGATTAGCGATTATTTTGCAAAACTCGACGGCAAGATCGCGGTGAATGTCGGCGCGTTTGTCGGTCACGCGACTGTTCGCGAAAAGATTTTGATAACCGAGTATCAGCGTGTGGCAACTTCGGATGAGACCGCCGCGATGGTCCAGCTGGTCGAGAAAGGAATGAAGGACGGCGCGTTCGGTCTGTCGAGCGGCCTCGAATACGACGTCGGTTACAAAGCGACTATCGAAGAAATGATCGCTCTCGCGCGCGTCGCGGCAAAGCGCAAAGGCATTTACATGAGCCATATTCGCGATGAAGAAGAAGGTTTTAGAGCCGCGATGGAAGAGGCAATTCGCATTGGCCGCTAAGCGAAGCTGCCAGTGCAGATCTCGCACATAAAGATGGGCAACCGCAACGTCTGGGGCAAATCCGCCGAGGCGATCTCGCTGATCGAAGCTGCGCAGAAAGCCGGTCAGGATGTGACAGCCGACGCTTATCCCTACACGGCGTGGGCATCGACGATCACCGTTCTCGTGCCGAGCCGCCGCCACGAAGACCGCAGCGAAATCGAGACCGGCCTCGCAAACGTCGGCGGCGCGGACAAAGTTCTGATCACCAGTCACGCGGCAAACCGCTCGTACGAGATGAAAACAATGGCCGAGATCGCTGCGTCGAAAAACATTTCGCCCGTCGATCTGTATATCGAGATCGTAAAAAATGGTGGAGCGGGCGTAGTTTGTAATTCGATGAGCGAGGATGATGTGCGCGCGTTTTACCAGCGGACGTGGGTGATGGTCGCGAGCGACGGCGGCATCGGCAGCCGTCATCCGCGCGGCACTGGAACTTTCACTCGCGTGCTCGGTCGCTTTGTGCGTGAAAATAAATGGTCGTCGCTCGAAGACGCGATTCGCAAAATGACCTCGATGCCCGCAAAACGTCTCGGTCTGAAAGATCGCGGCTTCATCAAAAAAGGCATGAAGGCCGACCTCGTTCTCTTCGACGCCGCAACGGTCATCGACAACGCCACATTCGCCGAGCCGCAAAAAATTTCAAGTGGAATCAAATCAGTTTTCGTAAACGGCATGAAGGTTTGGGACGGTGAAAAGATAACCGGAGCGACACCGGGAGCAATATTGAAGAAGAACTAACCGGCACCGTTATCTATGCTTTGGTCGCGCATTCTAGACAGGTGGCCGAAAAACTCAGGCATTCTTTCCTTCCAACTCTGCCCAAGGCTTAGTGTAAATTCCCTCTCTGCCGAAAGTCGGTCAACTGGTTTCATTGGCGAAACCACCACTGCCCAAACCTCCTCACCTTTTTTTCGAGTTCGATCAGCCATTGGATCCACCAAGAAAGATATATAAGCGCGCATGCCGACTGGCGACCATAACGATTCTACTTGCCATATCTCATCAGCCCACCATTCAAGATTCGATTCCTCACCCACTACGAACCAACCGTGTTCACCTAACTGGCTGAGTATTTCGGCTCGTTGAGTCTGCATACAACCACTGTCAGCTGCTCAGAACACTCCGCTGAATCTCGAATAATTTATTGATGCCGGCGGCGGCGAGGACGAGCATCTCGTCCATCTGCTCGCGCGAAAAAGGCTCGCGTTCGGCGGTGCCTTGCAGCTCGATAAATTTGCCGGTGCCGGTGCAGACGACGTTCATATCGACGTCGGCTTCGGAGTCTTCGGCGTATGCGAGATCGAGGATCGTCGT
>Ga0187892_10004196_pt1 | contig 24625 bp, 26 predicted proteins | sample MA1701073metaG_FD_139345 | JGI IMG/M metagenome (GOLD analysis project Ga0187892, IMG submission 139345) | Bio-ooze microbial communities from a basaltic lava cave in the Kipuka Kanohina Cave System on the Island of Hawaii, USA - MA170107-3 metaG ... | reverse complement strand
GCACACTCCGGCCCCTCAGGAGCACGTCACCGTTATGTTCCCAGCCGGTCGTCCACGTGCACTGTCAAACGGGACGCATCTGGTGCACCGGCAACATAACGAAGTCGGGAACATAAGGTCCATTATGTTCCGCGGAACATAATGCGCCAGAATGAACCCGAGCGCGGTGTGCTGGATCGCCGGGTACAAGATCTCGCGGGGGTGGGTGCGGGTCGTGTTCAACGAGCCGATCGAGACGGTCTCGCGGTGGATCAGGTTGTTCTGGGCGTCGAGGTAGAGCCCGACGAGGTGCTCTCTCCGCGCCCGGCGGATGTCCCGGACCTCGCGGAACACCTCGGCGGGCCGACTGAGCTTGGGATGCTCGGCGGAGGCCTCGCGGACCAAGCGGCGGTGCAGCTCGACGGCGGCAGCCAGGCGGCATGCGCCGGCTTGGCCGATTCTGGCTGCCGCACGGAGGTCGTCGAGCCTCAGGGCCGCCACGCCCACGAGCCCATGCCGCCGCAAGAGCAGCTGCGCAGGACGTTTCGCGTTCGGCCCCAGGATCACCGCAACCAGCTCGGTCGTGGTGAGCGCGGCGGGGCCGCGCTCCTCCAGCTTCTTCCGCAAGGACGGTCGGGCATCGACACGCTGCGGCACGGCGTAAAGCACCGCCGGCAGCACTTCCGAGACGGCAGACGGGTCTTCATCGGACATGCTGTCCTCCTCGGTTGGCGGGTGTTGTCGGGGTGAGGTTGGGAGAAAGTCGGCTAGTCGATTTCGGTCAGGTGTCGCTCCTAGCGTCAGCCGAGGAGCTCGCGAATGCGCTCCTCAGATAGCCTGTCGGGCTGTTCGCCGGCGTCGAGATGGATCTCACGCAGGTACAGACGGCGCCGTAGCCTCCCGTAGAACTCGCGCAGGCACTTCGTGCCGGCGGCGTCGCCGTCAAACATCAAGTCGAGTCGATCGCCATGGTCGATCAGAAGCTGCTCCTGCTGTTCTGAGAGCGTGGATCCGATCAAGGCGACGACGTTCGCGAAGCCGGCTTGGTGGACCTTGAAACTGCCGAAGAACCCTTCGACCACGATGAGCCAACGGCCAGCGAGTTCCTTGGCACGGTGGAGATTGAACAGGACCGCCGACTTCTTGAAGCCGTCGGGAAGGCGGTACTTCCCCCTCTCCTCGGCGAGCCGATCGTCGACAGCGCGACCCGCGTAAGCCACGAGATCCCCGTGCTCGTCGTGGATCGGGATGGCGATCCGTCCACGCATGAGGCCCCGTGTGCAGTGCCCGAGCCCGAAGACCTTGATCGTCGGGACGGTGAGCCCGCGCTCGACGAGGTACGGGTGATCCGGGTTGAGGTCCCGGAGCGGCCGCTCGAGGGGCGGGTTGACGCGAGGGGCGTCAACCCGTTCCGAGGTATGGGCAGCGGCCTGCTCCGAGCGGGCCTGAGTGACCTGCGGGGGTTCGGCCGCAGGGCTTCGGCTTCGACGCTCGAACTGCAGTCCGAACCAGTCGGCCAGCTTCTCACCGGCCTCGCGGATCGTGCACTGCTCCATCTTCATCACGAGGTCGAGGATGTTCCCGCCACCGCACTCGCTGAAGCAGTGAAAGACGTTTTTCTTCGTGTCCACGTTGAAGCTCGTGCCGTTCTTGCCGCCGTGGATGGGGCAAGCACCGACGAGCTTCCCGTCCTTCTTCTCCCGCAGTCGGTCGAGAAGTCCGTATCGCGCCAGGACGTCCCGGATGGAGACCTGGCGCTTCAATGCGGTGAAATCGATCCACCGTGTCGCCACGTCGCGTCCTCCTACTTGTGTGGGGAATGGAATGAACGACCGCAGCGGAGCTGCGGTCCCTCCTGCTACCTCACCCTCTCAAACCGGCGAGGATTGTCAAGATCGGTCGATTCGATATGCTTACCGCACCGACGAGGTCCTCTCTAAGGTCGAAGGTCTCGAGCCCATACGAGACGGTGACCGAGCAGGTAGGAGGGGCCGAGGAGGGGTCAACGGCATTCCTGTCGGGCCGCCCACCCCATTCGAGCGTGCCGGCGAGAGGACCGCCTTGTCGGTTCGGCAGGGCGATATCGCGATCGTTCGAACTTCGAACACCCTCTGCCCATCGCAGCGGTGCGGTGGCCTACCTTCACGGAATCGCCGAGTGTTGGTACAATTACGGCAAGTCTTATCCACATGTCACACACCATCGCCGTCTGCACCCACAAGGGCGGCACCGGAAAAACTGTCACCGCCATCTCGCTCGCTGCAGGCTTTGCCGCCGCAGCTCGGCGTTGCTTGCTCGTGGATCTCGATCCCCAGGGTCACTCCACGCTGGGGATCGGTATCGACGCTGCCGATCCCACGCTCAGGGACTTCTTCGGACGTCACCCCGGCATGCCGCTGCGCGACGTCATCCGCGCGACGCCCAAGAATGAGCGCCTTGATGTCGCGCCGAGCGATCTGCGCCTCGCCTGGACGGCCGAGGGTCTCGCCGGAAGGCCGAAGAAGGAAGACCTGCTTCGCCGGAGCCTCAAGCAGGTGGCGAACGACTACGACATTGTCCTGATCGACACTCCGCCCTCGCTGGGAGTCCTGACGCAGAACGCCGTCGCCGCCGCCGACTTCATCCTCATCCCCGCGCTCGCCGAAGCCCGCGCGGCGAACGCCATCGCCGATCTCCTGGAGCTGGTCCACGTCCTCAAGGGCGAGGGCTTCGACGCCTGGCGCATCCTGCTCACCCGTCTCGACGGCCGGAAGACGCGCACGAACGCCGCGGTTCTGGAGGCACTCTCCCCCTGGGACGAAAAGCTCCTGCGGACCGTGATCCCCCAGAGCGAGCCCCTGAACCAGGCGCAGATGGCCCGGCAGGACATCTTCCGGTTCGATCCCGCGAGCGCAGGCGCCGCCGCTTACCAAGATCTGATCAGCGAACTACAAACCCTATGAGCACCACCCCATCCATCGAATCCCTCGCGGATTCCATGAAGGCCGGACTCGACGACCGTCCCGTTGGTCGTCTACGAGACATGGCCGGCCGTGAGAGGCCGAGCCCGTTTGCCGTCCCCCTCGGCCAGGACGGCTACGAGATCGCCGTGGAGCACATCGAGCCCGACCCGAACCAGCCTCGCAAGACTTTCGATGAGGAGGAGCTGCGGCACCTCGCGGACTCGATCCGCGAGAACGGCCTGCTCCAGCCGATCGTCGTGTACCGTTCAGACGGTTCAGACCGGTACCGCATCATCGCCGGCGAGCGACGCTACCGCGCGGCGATTCTCGCCGGCCGGGCCACCGTGCCTTGCCTGGAGATGCCACCCGACTTCGACCGAGACCTCGTCGACCAGCTCCAGCTCGTCGAGAACATCCAGCGGGCCGACCTCCATCCCATCGAGGCCGCCGAGGCGATCGACGCTTACGTTGCGCGGCACACCCTGTCGCAACGTGAGGCCGCGCGACGCCTCGGCAAGCCGTTGTCCTTTGTGGCCGAGCTACTGGCGATCCGCAAGATCCCCAAGGAGCTGCTGGCCCGGGACGGTGCCGCCCGCCTGCCGAAGCAGGTCCTCGTCGAGGTCGCGCGGGCGCCGAGGGCCGAGCAGCCACACCTGCTCGAGCGGGCCCTGGCCGGCTCATCGCTCGACGACATCCGGAACCGGCGCACGAATCGAGACGGCCGCGCCCGGGTCGTCTACTTCCGGGAGCGCTTCCTCGTCGACGGCCACCCCCCGGTCGAGATCCGATGGCGCCGTCACCCCGACGAGGTCAGCGACCACGACCTACTCGAGGTGCTGAGCGTCGTGGCGCGCACGATCGCCGAGCGCCGCACGAGAGGACCGTTCGAACTTCGAACACCACCTCGGTAGGTTCGGCCTCGGACCCTGACAGTCGCGGGCCTCTGAGGCATCCCGCGCACGGGATGAACGAGCCCCTCGCACGGCATGGCGTAGCGCGCCGCACGGGATGACGTAGCCGAACGCCCGGAATCTCGCCAAGGCTAGCCAATCAGCGGCCCGTAACCACTACAAGAGACATCAAGACACACACGCGTGAACCAGATCAACCTCACAACTCCGCAGGACAGCGAGATGCCCCGGATCGATCCGATCCGGGTCGAGATGCTCTCCACGGAGATGCCGATCCATCAGCTCTCGAAGAGAGGAGCGGAGGAGATCCGTGTCCTTCGGCGAGGCCGCGAGGGTGGTCAGGCGGATCTCTACTGGAAGGTCGAGCCCAACGTCGCCGTCGGGCGGCCCGGCCAGCTTGCGTACCACCTCGACACCTGGGTCATCCGGCGCCGACTCTACGAGCTGCCCCGGCCGATACCGAGGCTCATCCGGATCGGGGACCTCCGCGGGATTGCGCGCGAGCTGCGGCACGGTGGGGACACGAACGCCGTCAAGGCCGCGTTCGCCCAGAACGCTGCTGCGTTCGTCCGTGCAAAGCTCACGTACCGATCTAGGACGGGCGGCACGGACACGTTCGAGGGCCACTTCACCCGCTACAACGTCTTCTTCCGGGGCCAGACGCTACCAGGTGGGCGCCGGGCCGAGACGGTCTACCTGAGCCTCAACGACCCGTACTACGGCCTGCTCAACGACTCAACGTGGCGCCCGCTTGACTTCGAGTACATGCGCAGCCTGCCGCCGGCGGCCCAGCGGTTCTACGAGCTGGTGAGCCCGAGGATGTTCGCAGCGATCAAGAATGGGTACCCCACGGCTCGGTTCCGTTACTCGGACTTCTGCCCGCTCGCGGTGCAGAAGCGTCATGGGACCCGGCGCCGGATGCAGATCCAGATGGCCGCCGTTCATCGGCCGCACTTGGCGTCCAGCTACCTCGCCGAGGTGGCGTACCGGCAGGCTTCGTCTCCGGACGGATTGCTCGACTGGATCATCCACTACGTGCCTGGATCGCGCGCCCGGGCCGAGTTCCATACCTTCAACGGTCGCCGTATCCGGACGACCTGGAAGCTGACGCGTCAGTGCCCACCGCCAGCGTCCGCGGCAACCGTTTCCACGGTCCACCCAGTTGCTGGGCCCGTTTCCGCTACCGTCTCTCCACCAAGCGTCCGATCTCTGGCCATCCGCTTTGCCGAGCGACGCTACGGTGCCCGCGTCGCCGATGTCACGAACCGGCAGCTCCAACGGGCTCAGGCGATCCTCGATGCCTGTGGAGGCGACAACGACCTAGCGACCGCCGCCGTCGACCTCGCAGCGAAAGAGGGGCGTGACGATCGATCCGGCTTCCCGAAGCATCTCGGCGGCGTCCTTGAAGGCGGCTACGTCGAGCGGGTGCGTGCGGCCCGGCAGGAGGAACTCCGCCGCCAGGAGGCCGCCATGCGTCGCCGGCACGACGAAGCCCGCCGCCGTCGATACGAGGCATGGTGCCGGCGACGAGCCAAGCAGCGCGTGCGGGCACTTTCACCGCAGGCCTGGCGACGAATCCTCGATGAGCGACTTCCCGCGTTCGTCCAGAAGTTCCGGTACTTTTTCAAGCTCCGCGACTGGAGCGGCGAGCGCATCCGCGCGTAGGCAGAGCCGCGAATCCTGGAGGAGTACGGCCGGGAAGGAGAGCCGACTTTCGATGAATGGAGCAAGCGCGACGAGATGCCAGCGACCGGCTCTTCCGGGCCCGACGAGGCCCTACAGTAACCCCTACATGCCAAGCAATGTAGGGTCTGCCGTGAGCGAAAGCTCAACGGCAGCAGCTACCAGCGCGAATTTGTGGCGCACGCTCCGCGCCGCCACTCCGCTGCTCTTCCTCGGCCCGCACAACTTGGCAGCAACGACTACGGGCCGAGGCTGCGCCCACGGCTGCCGCCGGGGCTTGGCCATTCCGCGCCCTGACGGGCGCTCCAGGCAAGACCAGCGGAGTGGCGCCGCTGCCGCGGTCCGCTCGCTTCGCTCGCTCGCCACAAATTCGCGCGGAATGGCCGCGGGCGCCGCTGCGCCCGCCGACTATAATAACAATTCGACTTCGACGAGCATGCACAGTTCAACACCGAAATCGCCAGGACTCCGCAAGTTCATCCCGCAACCCGACCGCTACGCGCAACGGTACGGAAACTTCACGCTGACGCGGCGGGACCTGGAGATCATCGGGCTCGTCCACCGCTATCGCTACCTCGAAGCTCGACACATTCGCGCGCTCGTCGGCGGCTCCGACCAGCAGATCACGCGCCGGCTCCAGGGCCTCTTCCACAACGGCTACCTCGGCCGCTACGCTCGTCGCGAGCGCATCCGCCTGAGCCTCGACCCCGGCGCTCCCCTGATCGCGTACGGGTTAGAGACGAAGGGCGCACGCGTCCTCGAGCGACGACGAGCCGCCGTTGCTGCCACGGGCGCCATGGAGCCTGAGCCCGTCCTATGGAACAAAAGCTATACGCGGCGCACGGAATGGTTCCTCGAGCACCACCTGATGGTCTCGAACTTCCGGTGCAGTCTCGAACTGGCGCTTCGGCAAGCTCAACACACCGAGCTCGCGACGTGGGACCAAGGGAAGAACATCTGGTTCCGGGTCACGATCCCGGGAGCCACCAACCGGATCGCTCGCGTCGCTCCCGATGCTTACTTCGTACTGCGGCAGGCGGGCAGGACGCGCCACTTCTTCCTCGAAGCGGACCGGTCGACGGAGGAGCAAGGACGGCTCTTGGACAGGTACGCCGGCTACTGGTGGTACCTCGACGGTCCTGCCTTCGCCGAATCCTCGGGCCGACGCCTGGTGAACGTGCTCTTCCTTACCGTCGGGGAGCATCGCATGGCGAACATGATGAGCGCGCTCCGCACGATGCCGAGGCCAGGACGTGCCACTCACGGGGGAAGGGCATTTTCTGGTTCGGTGTCAACCGCGACATTTCGCTCGAAGACCCTGCTTCCTTACTCCGCCCGATGTGGCGGATCCAGTCTCATGCAACGGGGACCACACAGCTCCCGCTAATCGATCATCCTGCATCCACTACAGCTACGACACCGGGGGGCGCGCCCCGCGTCCACCGCTACGCAAACTCGCGGCGCAATACCCGCGCAGCGACCTTAGCAACGTGGTCGGACGAAGGGATTGAATAACGCGATCGGCCGAGCATCCGCCGGACGAGTCGCAGAAGCTCGGGGTGCTCTTCGAGCTCCGCGACTTCGTCCTCGGGAGGTTCCTCGTAGTTCGCGACACCATAGTAGGCACAGAGAAAAGTGCCGCCCAAGCCCAGAACGTCTCGAGCTTCCCCGCTGACCGCCCTCAGCCCGAGGTCGTCCGTTGTCAGCTCGGGAGGTGCGGGATCGATCAGCACCCACGAGTCCCCTGGACCGGCGAGGATGTTCATCGGACTCACGTCTCCGTGAGACACTCCAACCCTATGCATCTGCCGCAGGGTGACGGCCAGCCCATGCAACACTCTCACGCTCGCTTCAAGATCAAGCGGGCGATCCCAGTTCTCGCCGAGTCGCTCATCGAGCCTGTCGCCAAGCCGAGGCATTACCAGATGGGGAAGTACGTCTTGGCTACGATCCGCAACAAGTTGGACGATTCCCGAAATGCCCGCGCACCTGGAGAGCACCGTTGCTTCATGGACTAGCGCGTCGAGGCACGCAGCCCACGTCATGACGAACACCTCCTCGTCGTCAGGTACCCGCGGGAACTTGATGACGAGATCGTGCCTGGCGTCCTTCTCCCTGCGGCACCCAAAGACCAGCGCGACTCCACCCGTTCCTATCAAGTCGCCCAGAACGTACGGCTGCAGGTGCCGCCTCAAGTCCTGCTCATTCCATCTCAAGTTCAACTTGTCGAGCACACGGTGTAGTCTCTCATGCATGTACGTGGCCCGTGCACGCGCCACTGGCGTGCCAATCACACGTACGTCGAGGTGCCAGGTGTGTCATGACCAAGAACCATGGGAAGCACCCGATCTGGAGCAGCCGAGCGCGTCAACATCGATTCCACAGATAGACGACCTCGACTACGAGAAGCCTCCCTAGATTGGGTCCTGCGAGCCACGTTTTCAGCCGGGATGGGACACTAGGCAAAAAACAAGCCGGGCTCGTCGGCGCCCGGGATAGAATAGCTCGCTCACTGAGCCGCGGCGGCGACAAGAGGCGCGCGCTGCCCCGGTTCGCGAGCGAGGTGATGGTGGACCTCCCACATCCTCGGACAAGGGACGGCAGAAACCGTGACGCGACTAGTAAGAGGCCCCACCAGTGAAGGCTCCACTCCACGCCGTGGGGAGATCGAAGATGTGCTGGCCGCCTGGCTTGCTGAGTATCAAGCTCTGCGCGCCGAGATTGAATGGCTAATCAACGACGGCACTCGCTACCAAAACTTTGCCATTACCCTCCTCGGCGTGATCGGAGCAGCAATTGGATGGTTGCTTAAGGAGAACTCCGTTCTTCTCTTGCCCGCGCTTCTTGTCATTCCCTTCATTTACTGTCTCCTTGGTTTCCTCTATTCGCGCCAACATGAGGAAGTCTTCGTGGTTGCTGCCTATCTCAAAGATTATGTCCGACCGCGAGTGAGACAACTCGTTGGCGACGACTCGATCTGGGGATGGGAAGAGTTCAAGAGCCAGAGATGGGAATCCACCGGTCGTAGCCGTCGGTGGATGAGATCGCGGCCCTTTGGGACCAACAACATCGTGTTTTTGCTGCGCGCAATGTTGTTTGTCGCCCCTTCGGTTGTTGCGCTGACAACCGCGTTGTTGGCCATTGCAGCTATCGCACCCTTTCCCACGCTATTGGTAGACAACTGGCTTGTCGCGGCATCGGTTCTTTTTGCTCTCCTGTTCGACGCAGTCCTCATCTGCCTCCTTATTCGCCACCTCTTCTTGCGAGGCCGTATGCCGCAGGAACTGTTTAGGTTAAGTCCATGACGATTCGACAATCCGAGAATTGAACCGCAAACCACACAATGGCACGACGGCAAGTCACTCTCGTTTCAACCTACCCGCCCCGTCATTGCGGCATTGCTTCGTTCTCTGAGGGGTTGTGCAACAGTCTTGCCGAATATGTTGATGTGTTCGTTGTTGCTGTCAATTCGGAGAACCGTCAACCAGAATATTCCCTTCCTGTGCGCTTCGTAATTGAGCAGCATGATCTATCGTCGTATGAACGTGCTGCCGACTTCATCAACGACACCGCTCCCGATGTTGTGTGCGTGGAGCATGAGTACGGAATATTCGGTGGCGTGAGCGGTGCCTTTCTGTTGAGACTCCTTCGTAGTGTCCATGCACCCGTTGTGACCGGCTTGCACACGGTCCTCCGACGTCCAAGTACCACGCAGCATCATGTACTGTTGGATCTCGCCTCTATCTCCGGACGCCTTGTCGTCCACGGCGACTTCGGGGCCCAGTTTCTGCAAACCGAGTATGGCGTCGCCCCAGCTCAGATCAAGGTCATCCCATTGGGCGTGAAAGGCGTGGAGCCGGCAGCGTCTCCGACTGTCAAGTCGATGATGGGTCTTTCGGGCCGGTTCGTACTCTTGACTACCGGCTTTGTGTCCGAAAACAAAGGCATTCACAATGTCATAGCTGCGATGCCAACCATCGCGGCAGCCATACCGGGTACAACATACGTGATTGCAGGAAGAACACATCCAGTTGTCTACAAACACGAAGGGGATGGCTACCTCGCGCGCCTCAAGAGAATGGCTGAGGAGCTCGGCGTCGAACGTCATGTTCTCTTTTGGGATCGATACCTTGAGTGGCCGGAATTGCGCGATGTGCAGTTGGCTGCGGACATCTACCTGTCGCCTCGCGAAGATGTCGAACTCGTTTCATCAGGAACCCTTGCCGGCGCTCTAGCCACAGGGAGGGCGATTGTTGCCACTCCGTACTGGAACGCTATCGAATTGCTAGGCGACGGCACGGGGATCATTGTTCCCTTCTCATCCCCTGGCGAGATCGCCAAGGCGGTCATCGCTCTGGCGGAAAACCCCAGTCGCCGTGTGTCGTGCCAGGAGAGGGCGTGGCAGGTTGGTCGAACAATGCTCTGGCAGAATGTGACCCGCGATTATCTATCTTGCTTTGAAGAAGTAATGAGCACCCGACGTGCATCACACGTGCCGAACTCGCCTTTGGGCTCGTGCGGTGGTACTAGCGATCAGTGGAACCTCGACCATATTGTCCGCCTTACTGATCGTACAGGCATCGCGCAGCACGCTGTACTGACTGTCCCGAACCGAAAAGAGGGTTACTGCACAGATGACAACGCGCGCGCGCTAAGATTGTCTGCTCTAGTCAGCTCTGCCCTCGGAACAGAAGACAAACTCGTCATGAAGCTAGCGTCAACGTACTTGGCATTCCTGTGGCACGCGTTCGATGACAGCTCAGGTCGCATGCGCAACTTTCTTGGTTACGATCGCCGATGGACGGACGAAGTTGGATCAGAGGAATGCCATGGGCGCGCGCTGTGGGGTCTCGCGTCCGTCATGACCCATTCCTCAAATGCTGCGCTGCGGGACTGCGCCGCGCAACTGTTTGCCGTCGCGTTATCGCAGGCGCAGCACTTCGGCAGCCCTCGTGCATGGGGCTACGTGATTCTAGCCGTCGAGGAGCACTTGCACTGCGCGACCATCATACCCAAAGCGCGTGAGATCCACAATCTACTTGCAGAACGGCTTCTTCTGTTGTACCGGCGACACGCGACTGTCGAATGGCCCTGGTTCGAGGATCAACTGACCTATTTCAATGCCCTCTTGCCAAACGCGCTCTTAGCCGCTGGCGAATCGACGGACGAGAAGGAGCTGCTGGAAGTAGGGCTCTCGGCACTACAGTGGTTGGTTACCCTTCAAGAAGGTGAGGATGGTTGCTTCAGTCCGGTTGGCAACCGCGGATTCTATGTTAAGGGAAACGACCTCGCCAAGTTTGACCAGCAACCGGTTGAAGCGAAAGCCATGACGTCGGCCTGTGTACGGGCTTATCGGATTACTGGGGATAGGATGTGGCTTCACAAGGCCCGATGGGCGTACGAGTGGTTCCTGGGTCGCAATTCACTGGGCCTATCATTGTACGATGGCGAGACGGGCGGCTGTCGGGATGGGCTTCACGCGCTGGGAGCGAATCAGAACCAGGGGGCAGAGTCAACCCTGGCCTTCTGGCTCGCTACGCAGGAGCTCGCAAGCGCAGAAAGCCCTCGAGACCACGTTGGCGAGTTGCCTGGCCGCTCTTGACAGGGAGACTTCGGATGAATCTCTCGACCAAGATCGTGATCGTGACAGGCGGTGCCAATGGCATAGGCCGCGCGACCAGCGAGATGTTCGGGCGCCTTGGCGCGGCAGTTGTGATTGCGGACACCGATGAGGAGGCGGGCAACGCCGCCGCTGCAGCAGTCGTTTCGTCCGGAGGAAGTTCCGTGTTCGTACCAGCTGACGTTTCCGTAGAGTCCGCAGTAAGGGCTCTTCGGGATGTCGCCGTTGACCAATATGGAAGAATTGACATTCTCGTTAACAACGCCGGTATCGCGCACAGTGGAACCGTCGTCGGAGACCTCCCGGAAGTGTGGGATCGTGTCATGGCCGTCAATCTACGCGCCGCCTATCTCTGCTCGCACTTCCTGATTCCCGAACTCTTGAAGGGAGCGGGATCATCAATCATCAATGTATGTAGTATTCAAAGCGTGGTCGCTTCGCCAAACTCCGCAGCGTACGTCACCAGCAAGTTCGGGCTCCTCGGACTAACGAAGGCAATGGCGGTCGACCACGCGCCGGCCATCCGCGTAAACGCTGTGCTTCCCGGAAGCATCGATACACCAATGTTCCGGAGCGGGTTCAAGGATGTAGAAGACTACACGGCTCGCCTTCCACACATTGAGGCACGACAACTCTTGCGCCGGGTCGGTCGGCCGGAAGAAGTGGCGCAGACCATTCTGTTCCTCGCGAGCGACGCCGCGTCATTCATCACGGGTACGGCCATCGTCGTAGATGGTGGGGTCCTGAGTACGGCTTAGGGTGACGTTGTGCGACACTCCGTGCTCCAAAGCGACAGCTTCCCGATAGTTCTTCGATTATGAAGGCACTACGCGTGGTTTAGGCTCGGGTATACTAGTAGCGAACATACGAAGGGGCGCCGTATGGCGATCAAACGCGTCACGAATTCCTGGTGGCATCGTTGGAAGATCAAGCGCGCTGGAAGAAAGGACGGGAAACTTGGAATCCCGTCCGGCGACCAGGCGGAAATCAGCTCTTTCGAAAGCGGGCTCGTGGAGCTCGGGCATCATCATTTGGAGCAGATTCGAAACGCCTTTGCGAACAAGATTCAAAGCAAGGAAGGTGAGTTTAACGCCGGCGTTCAACGTCTTGAGCGAATCGTCAGCAGCTTCGCAAGCGAGTTCGAGCGGTATGCCGCCAAGAAAAAGGAACTTGGGCGTGATGTTGTGGTTCACTTCTCGCGCTTCTGGTATCTCATCATCCTATCGCTCATCGCGTTGGGTGAACTGGCGCTTAATTTCCAGGCTTTTCAAGTGTTTCAGAAGCCGCTGCTGCTCACCCTGATCATGGCCATGGCCATCGCACTTGGGCTGCCGGTGAGCGCCCACTTCATCGGCGTCTTTGTGAAGCAATGGCCACATCCAGCATGGAAGACGGCACTGCTCACACTTCTCTTCGCCGCGATAGGCATCCTCTGCCTGAGCGGAATCAATATCGCGCGCTCCGAGTACTTGAAGCTCATGGACGTCACATTAGCCGCGCATGATGAAGTACTGCATCAAGCGTTCCTTATGATCAATCTGTTCGTTTTCGCCGTCGCAATCTTGATGTCCTATTTCGCGCACGACTCGGACCCCGATTTCGAGAAACTTTACAACGAGGTTAGATCGACCGATCGTCTGTGCCACCAAACCAGTGACCGAATCCTGCATCTGGCCGGACAGATCGACAGCCTCAGAATCCGGCATCAAGCCGAGGAACGACTGCTGCAATCAGTCATTCGTGAACTGATATACCTGTATCGTGGAGAGAACCAGCGAGTCCGAGCTGATGCGAAGTTGCCGGTCGCTTTCCAAAACGTTCCCCGGACTCCACAACTCGGCGATGTGGAACAGACACAGATTCTCCGCCCCATGAGTGAGGTGCAGGACATCCTCGAAAGGTGGTCGCGAATCCAACGCCCCTCTTCCGGTTTGTCCAGCGGTGGCACGGCGTGAGCATTCGACGCGGTCTGACATCCGCGATTGGTTTCCGCTTGTTCTTTCTGTACCTTTTCACGGTATTGGGCGGCTGCGGCGGAGACGGTTCGGGGGCGGTCGATACCGCAGCAAACAAGATTGTCATTGTATTGCTTGATCGTTCCGGAAGCGTCCGCGACGATCGAGCGATCTACGACAGAGCTCTGTCAGTAGTCCGAAGGTCTCTACGCGAAGGTGATCGTTTTGTAATGGGGTCGATCACATCTGCTTCGGGAACCGATTTTAGCGCTAGCATCGACTACGTTCTGCCGTTACCCCTGAAGAAGCAGAGCTGGCTCGATGAGCCGATAAAGTACAGACGCGAGAAGGAGGAACACGAGAAACAGCTTGCAGAGACGTTGGCTGACCTCGATCGCGAGATTCAGATGTTGATGCAAACGAGCAGTGACACTGCGCGAACAACGATCTGTGAGTCGCTGGGGGTGGTAGAGCCCATATTTCACTCCGAGAGGCGAAGAAAGATACTGGTAATCCTCTCAGACATGGTTGAGGACTCCGGTGTGGCGAACTTTGACCGCCGATTTTTGTCGCTGGAAGAGATCCGAGGCATCATTGAGCACCAGCGCGCTGCGGGAACACTGCCGGATCTCGCGGGCGTCCGAATCTATGTTGCAGGTGCACTAGCTTCTCCTCCGGAACGATCGGCGGCCATCAAACGCTTCTGGACAGAGTACTTCGCGGCGGCCGGCGCGATCCTGGGTAACGGCAACTACGGGCGCGTTCTCGGGCCGTTCGAAGAATAGCAGCTCAACGAGGCGCTCGCACGATGGGGACGTTACTCGATCTGCTGCTACTGTTAGTGATCAGCAAGGAAGCGCTCCAGGTTGGGAATAGGCTACCCCTTGCGCTTTGGGTTGCGTTTGTACTCGCCCTTCCGTTTCTGTTGGGCATGGGCCACTCACTCCGGGAAGATACCACTAGTGTCGTGCTGAACCCAGTGCGCGTCTTGATTGGCCAGGGCATCACCATGATCACGGTGATTCTATTTGTGACGATGCTCTCTTATCAGGGACTCGCTCCCGCGTTTTGGGCTCTCTTCTTAGCGACGCTGTTGCCATATGCGATGGGCAGGTTCTTGGGCATGACGCTGAAGAGCTTGCTCGCTTTAGGTGTGATTGTGGTAATGATCTTCTTCGTGGTTCGTTTTCTGGGACTGGTGTAAGAGGTTGACGCACGGCATGCCAGAAACGTGTGACAAGACACGAGGCGGTCATGATCAGAGCCAATACGTCGCTCAGATCTTCAACGAGATGGCCGAGGAGTACGATCATCTAAGAGATCCGTGGTACAGTCACACCTTTGGCGAAATCGAAGGAGTCCTGCGACAAGACTGTCGTCCATCTTGCACCGACAAGTCGAAGCCGCTCGCTCTCGACGTTGGCTGCGGTACAGGTGTTCAGTCGCTGGTGTTGGCCCAACTTGGATACCGCGTCGAAGGGATCGACATCGCTGACGATCTAATCTCAATTGCCAGGGCAAAGCTCCAAACAGCTGGTTTCGCCGACGCGAGATTTCAGCACGCTGACGCGACGTGTCTTCCCTTCGAGAGTTGTGTCGCTGACTTGGTCAACTGCTGTGGACCGACGTTGAGTTTTGTTCCCGACTGGCTAATGGCACTGCGGGAAATGTCCCGATGTCTTAAGCCTGGCGGAAAGTTGCTCCTCGAGGTCGAGGGAAAGTGGACGCTTGACATGTTCTGGGAGCTGTTGAATGCGCTGACCGGGAATCGCCTAGGGTACGACAGGCCTCTTGGAAAAACTCTGAAACAGTTCCTGCCACCGTGGACGGTTGGACACTGCATCGCCTATTCGTTTGTCCTTGAATCTGGTAGGACTGTGACCATGCCGCTCAAGCTTTTTACCACCCGAGAGCTTGATCGCGAACTTGAAAGCGTGGGCCTTTTCGTACAAAAGCGATGGGGGTTGCATTCTCTTACCAATCTTCTTCCAAGCACGGTCTTACACCGGGCAGATGCAGGTCCGCTCATCAGGTTTGTTTTTAGGCATTTGGCTGCGGCCGAGCGTGTTATTCACAACGTGTGGCCTTTTAATGCTGTGGCCTGCAGCCTACTGGTCATTGCCACAAAGGAAAGGTCGCATGACGCTCAACACTGAGCTGTCCCTTGAGTGGATTCTAAGTGCCATCGGGTTCACTTTGGCATTCCTCATTGGCCTGTGGCAGTACATCAGGGCGCAACAACAGGAGAAAGTCGGTCTTCTCCTTCCATTGATCGGCGAGTTTGAGAGTGACGAGGAACTGCAGGCGGCGTGTCATTTGTTCGATTATGATGCCGGGACGTTCACCCTGAAAGGCAAAGAGTACCAGTTTCGGAATGATGATCTGCTCAAGGCCATGGAAGTTGTCGAATGGGATCAGGAATGGCCTCCGCTTCAGGAGGCGATGCGAGAGGTCCTCGATCGGTACTTCGATTTCTTTGGCAAGCTGGCGTCGTTTTTGGACATTCGCCTCCTCCGATTCGAAGAACTGAAGTATTTCTACTACTACCTAGAGCTTCTCGCCGGCATAGAGGGATACAAGGGGAAGGGTTTCGAGGCAGCTCTTACCCAGTATTTGGAGGCGTATCGTTTCCGTGGTTGTCGGAGATGTCTCGACGACTACCGTAGGTTGCCTCGGTCGGAGCGGGAGGAGCTTCAGCTGACGGGAGGAGACGGTAGCCGATTGTAATCGCCGAGTAAGCGTCCGGCCCCCGGTGGGGCCGGACGCTTACTCACTTTGCGGTGGGCTGGCAAGACCCGCCACTGCTTCCTCGAGGTGGATCGATCTACCGAAGAGCTCGACCGGCTGAAGAGGAAATACGTCAACTACTGGTGGTATCTGCAGAGTCGCGAGTTCCTGTCTACCGCAGATCCGGTCGACACGGCGGTCGTGTTGTTTGCAACGACCGGTAGGACGCGACTGACGAACATGAGGACGGCTCTGCGAAACCTGCAGAAGCCGAACCGAGCGGCAGAGGTAAAGAGAGGGATGTTCTGGTTCTGCTTGGAAAACGACTACTCACTGGAAGCGCCGGAATCGATCCTCAGCCCGATTTGGAGAACAGGGAGTGCCGCCGCCCAGAAACAGAGCCTCGGCTGGCCACCCCCCAAAAAGCGGCCAGATTCTGGCGACATAGCCATGCCAGCCCGCCTGGCCGATGTTCGCTAGCCGGCGAACACCTTGACGTTCGCTGGCCGGCGTCGTACGCTGACATTGAAGCGCAAGCTTCATATCCCCCCAGATCCCTTCGGGGGCTGGGCTGCAGGCCGGTCTTCGGATCGGCCTTTGCTTTATAATCCCGCCTTTCATGCCCACCATCAATGTCTACATCGACGGATTCAATCTGTACTACGGTTGCCTGAAGGGCACCCCGTACAGGTGGCTCGACCTCGCGAAGTTCAGCAGGGCCCTCGTCCCGAACCGGTACACGATCCAGGAGATCAAATACTACACGGCGCAAGTCAGTCCGCTGCCGCACGACCCAGGAGCAAGAACCCGACAGGACTTCTACCTGAGGGCCATCGGGACGCTTGCAGATTGCTCGATTCACTACGGCTACTTCCTCACCAGCACGATCAAGATGCCGCTCGCGAATCCGAAGCCGGGAGGCGCCACCATGGCGCGCGTCATCAAGACGGAGGAGAAGGGCTCCGACGTCAACCTCGCGTGTCACCTCGTAGTCGACGCCTTCGAGAAGAAATGTGACGCCGCCTTCGTCATCTCGAACGACTCGGACCTGCTCGAACCGATCCGTATCGCCCGGCAGAAGCTTGGAATGACCGTCGGTCTCGCCATGCCGTTCCGCCCGCCGGGTCGCCCTGCGAACGTGCTGATCAACGAGGCCGATTTCCGCCGCCCGATTCGTCGCGGGACGCTCGCGAAGAGCCAGTTCCCGACGACCCTGACCGACGCGACGGGCACCTTCTCCAAGCCGATGAGCTTCTGCCGCATCGATGGAGCTGGTCCGAGGCGTCGGCGCCGGACAGGCCTGGCCCGTAGTCCGCCGCCGCCGCGGCGGCCTCGCCTTCCCTGACAAACCGATCGAACCCCGCCCAACGTCCCGGGCCACCGCTCTCACCTCGAAGCCCCGGCCAGAGCTACGGCCCGGCCCCCGGTGGGGCCGGACGCTTACGGCGAGCTGGTAGATCGCCGAACCGAGAGGTTCCAGTTGCACCCCGGACCCGCTGGGTGTACGCTAATCGGCGTACAATGCCGGATGCGCCTCAAACTCTCGGAGATTTCATCCGCAGCGCCCGCGTTGCGGCCGATTTGAGCTTGCGCGAACTCGCCCGCCGCATCGCCAAGACGCCCTCCTACCTGAGCGACATCGAGAACGACCGCCGAGTGCCGTCGGAGGACGTCCTGGCCAAGATCGCCGACGCCATCGGAGTTCCCTTCGAGGACCTCGTGGTCCGCGCGGGCCGCGTCGGCGAGGCCGTCCAGCGCCTCGTGCGCCGCTCTCCCGAGGCTGTCCGCCTTTTCCGGACCGCTCCTGACCTGAACGAGGACGATCTGAAGAAGCTCCGGAAGCAGGCCGAGCGCATGGCCCAGAAGAAGCAGGAGAACGAGGAGTAGGCATGTGCTGGAACTACCGCACCGGCGGCACGCAGAGACCGTACTTCACCGACGACGAGATCAATCGAATGATGGAGGACGAGCTCGGCAAGGCGAAGCTGTACCCGTCGGTAACCGAACCGGTGGTCGATATCGAGCGTTTCCTGGAGCAACATCTCGCCGTCGTCCTTGACCAGCACGCCGAGCTCGAAAGCACGGTCCTCGGGGTGACCGAGTTCAGGCCCGGCCAGGCGCCGCACGTGAAGATCAACCGGGACCTGACGGGGGTCGCGGACGAGGATGACGACGTCGGCAATGTCGGGCGTTGGCGCGCGACGATGGCCCACGAGGCCGCGCATGTGGTGATGCACCGGCTGCTCTTTGAGTTTGCCACCGACCAGGGGATCCTCTTCGGGGACGCATCCGCTCGGCAGGAGAGCCAGCGGATGATGCGATGCCTCAAGCGCGACTACGGGGTCGTGGGGGGCGCCGACTGGAGGGAGATCCAGGCGAACAAGGGCATGGCGGCGCTGCTGATGCCCCGACCGGTGTTCGTCGAGCTGGCGGCCGAACCCCTGGCGGAGCTCGGGCTCGAGCCGGCCCAGATCGACCGGCACGATCCCAGGGCCCGGGATCTGGCGTACGCGTTGGCCCGGCGGGTCCAGGCATCCCGCCAGGCGGCCCTGATTCGCCTCGAGACGGTGGGGATTCTGACCCGGCCGGGGCAGGGCAGCCTCTTGCGAGGCTGATTTTTTTTGGCTACTGTGTTCGCTATGCGGCGGACACGGCGTACACTACGAACACCCCCATCCGGGGAAAGGAGACCGAAACGATGTCGGAAACGAAGAGCCACAAGCAGGCGAAGAACAAGGCGGCCGGCGCCTCCGGGACCACGGAGAAGCCCCTCTCGGGCCGGCGCAGGCTCGACGCCGCGACCCCGAAGCGGGCGACCGAGGTGGAGCGGAGCGGGTCTCAGCAGCGACTCGAGCAGGCCGCCCGCCGGCTGAAGAGCAGTCGGAAGCCCCAGAAGGTCCTGCAGGTCCCCCAGCACGACATGGGCGATGCGGCGAAGGCCATGAAGAAGCTCGGCGTGAAAGGAACGGTGAAGAACATGGCCGGAACGAAGCGGAAGTCGGTCCAGTAGCACGTCCCCGGAGAAGGCAGGTCCAGGGAACTGATAAAATCGCCGTCAACTGACGGCTCTGAGGAGGAACCGTTGGCAAAGAAACGTGTCTTTGTAAGCTTTGACTTCGACAACGACAGGGCCCTGAAGGACTTCATCATCGGCCAGGCCAGGAACTCCGACTCACCCTTCGAGGTCATCGATCACTCGCTGAAAGAAGTCGCTCCCGAGCGTGACTGGCTGCAGAAGGCCCGACGCGCGATCAGCCGATCGGACGTGTTCATCGTCATGCTGGGTTCGAGGACTCGTTACGCGTCCGGCGTCCTCAAGGAAGTGACAATCGCGAACGAGCTCGGGACGAGCAAGTTCCAGATCATCGGCTACAAGGACGGGAGCGAGGACTGGCGCGTCCGCAACGCCGGCCGCGTGTACCGGTGGGACTGGGAGAACCTGAAGAGCCTGTTGCGGTGACGACGATCAACTTCGAATCGGCCTCGGTCCAGAGCTACCTGAACATCCTTCAGGCGGTGATCAACCGAATGGCGGCGAACAGCGCGGCGTGCAAGACGTGGTGCATCGCGCTCGTTTCAGCCGTGATCGTTATCATCGCAGACAAAGGCAGCCCGTCGTACGTCTGGATCTCCGTCGTCCCGATCGTACTTTTCTTTTCTCTCGACTCGTACTATCTCGGCCTCGAGAACCGGTTTCGCGAGCGATACAACGGCTTCATCCGGAAGCTCCACGCCGACCAGGCCGAAGTGGATGACGTGTTCATCGTGACACCGGGAGGTGGGGCGTGGGACACGATTCAAGCGACGATCGGTGCCGTGTGGTCGGTGTCAGTCTGGCCGTTCTACGGGCTACTGGTTGCGATGCTCGTCGTCGTTCGGGTTTGGATCCTGCCGGCCGCGACCGGAAGTGGATGATCTAGATGTTTAGGGTGCGGCCCCCTGCACCGAAGGAAAAGCAAGATGGTGAGACGAATTAGTACATCCCAGTTCAGAAGCAGGCTCAATCAGGCCGTCAGACAAGCGGAGCAAAAAGCAGGTTCGGACCTGCGACGCTGGGAGCAGAGAGTCAAGTCGGAGATGCAAAGGGCCGGTCGGCAGTGGGAACGAGACGTGAACGCGGCGATCAACCGCATGAAGACGCGCTCGAGCTCATCGCGCGTGATCTATTCGCCCGTCGTGAGGACCACGAGGCTTCAGACGTCGCGACAGCGATTCGAAAGCCGCGTAACCGTGAAGGTCGAAAGCCAGGTAAAGATCAGGCGCAGCCTCCAGTCTGTACTCGTTGCGTACGACGACCTTGTGGCCGCGGCCCCGCAGGGCTTGAACCTCCTGGATCCGGCTTCGAGCGAGGTCGTCAAGGGCCTCGAGATCTACAACGCTGCCGTCGTGGATGGTGCGGACCTCGATGAGTACATGGTCGGCCCCAGCGACTTCGAGCAGATGCTCGAGGCCGTGGATCCCGAGCTGAGCCGCTCATGGCGCGGCGCGCTCATGGCCTTGCGGCCCGACAACCCCGAACGCGTCCGCCATTTCTCGACGTCCGTGCGCGAGCTCATCAACCATCTCCTCAGACGCTTTGCCCCCGGGGCGGATGTCTTCGAAATCTTCCCGCACGCCGATCGTGACGCCAGCGGCGGGCCGACAAGGCGGTGGAGGCTGAATTTCATCTGCAGAGAGCTCGCCCACGACGCGACCGTCGCCCAGTTCGCCGACGAGAACTCACGGGCCACCATCGAACTGGTCAATCTCCTCAACAAGGGCACGCACGCCGCCCACACCATCACGGACGAACGGTGGACGGTGGTCGTCAAGGACAAGGCTGAGAGCTGCATTCGGTTCATCCTCTCCACGCTGGAGAGAGCAGACTGACGGACTTGGCGTGATTCAACAACAGGGAATGAGAATAGATCCACGAATGTTCATCTCTGGACCCTTCATCGAGTGTCCTCGGTGCGGGAAACCCGAGTTCGGCGTGTTGATGATCGGCGGAAACGGCTACACGCGCCGGTGCCGTGAATGTTGGTTTGACCAGCGGTTCCCACTACCAGCGCTGAAGAAGAGGATCATCTACCTGGATCAGTTCCTAATCAGCAACATCACCAAGGCCCTGGATTCGGAGAGCAAGGGGCACGCGCGCGTTCTGAAGCAGCCGTTCTGGCTAGATGCGTTCAAGAAGCTGGACCGCTTATTGAAGCTGCATCTCATCGCCTGTCCGGACTCGCTCGCCCACCGGGACGAGTCGCTGATGAGCGGCGATCCACCGTTCGAGTTGCTAAACCACGTATACGAACACCTTTCGCACGGGACGACGTTCTGGGATCACGACACGATCATCCGCTTTCAGATGTACCATTGCTTCACTGCGTACTTGGACGGTGGCACACCGAAGCTTATGGAGGCTGATGAAGTAGTTCACGGGCGGCTTCACGAGTGGCACGACCGGTTGAGAATCTCCATGCGCAGTTTCACGGGGCAAGATGAGATCGATCGCATGCGCGCCTCGCGAGATCGGGGCTACGAGGAGTTGGCCGGCGTGTTCGAGACGTGGGGGAGCCAGCAGCGAGACCGGTCCTTCCAGGATCGTATGCGGGACGAAGCTGAAGCGTTCGGACGAGGTATCGGGGAGTCCTACGGTGCGTACCTCGGGCGCTGGCAGCGCTTGAACCAAGAGTTCGCCGCGGGGATGACCCCGGATTCCGACGCGGCGTTCCTTGACGCGGCCCTTCCGCCGCCAGCGTTCCTGATCGTGCGGAGCATGCGCGAGGAACTAGAGAAACGAGGTATTACAGGTGAGGCATCGTTCACCAAGGTAGGCGAGTACCTGCGATCACCAGACCTTCTTCTTGAGGTCCCGTATGTTCACATATCGACCATGCTGTTTGCGGCGATCGCCAGAAAGGCAGCTTCTGGCCAGCTACGCCCGCCGAGCAAGGGGACGTTCACGGATGTGCGAACGATCGCCAGTCTTCTTCCGTATTGTGACGCTATGTTCTTGGACGCCGAGATGGCCGGTTTCGTGGGGGAAGAACCTCTCCGCACTGAAACAGTGAAGTACAAGACGCAGGTGTTTTCCGTAAACACGAAAGAAGAGTTCCTCGCGTACCTTAACGGCGTCGAGGAGGAAGCCGGTGCTGATCACGCCCAAGTCGTGCGCCAAGTGTACGGTGACGACTGGCTAGCGCCCTACCTCAGCTTGGTCGAAGATCACAAGCGGCGTCACGATGAGAACGCGCGCTAGACTTCGCGGACAACTCTACGCAAACTCTACGCAACAGCATGGAAACCCTGGACGCTCGTGGAAACCCTGGACAAAAAAAGAGGCGCCATCTCAACAAAACGTTGAAACGGCGCCACCACCTCAAGCTCTCATAATCCGCTGGTCCCTGGTTCGAGTCCAGGTGGGCCCATTCGATGCAACTGTCGCTGAATGAAGACCTTGCAGGCCTCGCGCCTTGTCGTGCGACGGCAGTGACAATCGGATTTGAGAATCCGATCGTCCCGATCGCATCCTGTCGTAACTCGCAGAAGCAAAGAGACTTCTGGTGGGCGTTGCCAGCGACGGCCATGCGTAGAATCTGCGTAGATCTCACCGCCGCGGCGGCGCTCAACGATCAGTTGCGGACCTCTCCTCGGAGCTTCTCCGTTTCGACCACTAGAATTCACGCGGCGTCATGACCACCGAAGTTACCCGACAAATCGCGGCGCTCCGGCGAGGCCGGAGGTTCGTCGGCTACCGCGAGAGCTTCGCCCTGGCCCGCGAGCTGCGGGAGCTTCTCGCGGCGATTCGGGAGCGGATTCTGCCGGACCTCCCGGCTCGCGCGTTCGAACTGGCTGATGCGTTCATCCGTGCCGACTCGCGCGTGTCCGAGCGGCTCGACGACTCCGCCGGGATCGTCGGTGACGCGTTTCGCGATGCTTGCTTGCTGTGGCTCGATGCCGCCGCGCAGTCGCGGAAGGACGAGAACTGGGTCGAGCGGCTCCACGCCTTGGCAGCGGACAACGACTACGGCGTGCGCGGTCCCTTGTTGCCGAACGCCGCCCGGCTGCTGTCCGAGCACGAGCTGAGGCGGCTCGCACAACGCTACGAGGAGGAGGGCAAGGAGGCCGGTTCCGATCGCGACACCGCCCACGACAGCTGGATCAACCTCGGTGAGGTGGCCAAGGCCCTGCGCGATCCGGCGCTGCTGGAACGCGCCGGCGTCGCACGGGGATATGCGCTCAACGACCGGCACCAGCTCGAGATCGCGCGGCACTGTGTCGAGTGGGGTCAGATTGACGAGGCGCTCGCCCGGCTAGAGTCCATTGCCGAAGGCGACTACTCCCGTGACAGCCTGCTCCTCGACTGCTACGAGAAAAAGGGCAACCGCAACATGCAGATCCGCCTCGTGTGGAGGCTGTTCGAGGCGGTGCCCGACATCGAACTCCATGGCCGGTTGCTCGCGCTGGTGCCGGTAGGCGAGCATAGTGCGACCCGACGACGGGCACGCGAGATCGCGTTCCACAATCTCCAGACAACCTCCGCAATTGAGTTTCTTCTCAGGGCGGGGTGGGAGGACGATGCCGAGCGCATCGTCATCGAGCGCCGGAGCGACCTCGACGGTCAGCACTACCCGGCGCTGCTCGAATTGGCCGAACTGGCGGCCAACGCCAAGCGACCCCGGATCGAGGTCGTGTGCTACCGCAACCTGCTGCGGAGCATCCTGGACGATCGGCGGTCCAAGGCCTATGGACACGCGGCCAAGTACTTCAAGCGACTCGCCCGACTCGACGATGGGATCGACGACTACGGGCCACTGCTCGATCACGCCCGATTCGTCGAGGGGCTGCGTGTCGATCACGGCCGGAAGTCGGCTTTCTGGAGGCGCGTCGAGAGGCAAAGATGAGGGACGAGAGTCATCTCGCGAGGGCTCGACCGGCGGATGTCCGTCCACTTTCGAGGTACTCGACCAGCACCGTCCTTGAGGATGGCCAGATCGTCCCGTGGCTCGCTGCCTCAGGCCCGCTGGCCTACACGCCGGAGAGCCCGCCCCCGAGCGACTACTGGTTCCAGTACGGCTGGGTTCTCCCCGGGATCTTCGCTCCCAACACGAACCGGCGCCGGCACCACTACTTCGGCGAGCAATGGAAGGAGTACGCCAACGAGCTGTTCCGGTTCTGGGGTCTGGCCCGCGCGGGCCGTGCGGATCGGGTCGCGGCAACCGTCGGCGGCCTCAGGGGCTCGATGATCGCCGCCCCGATCGCCGTCTACCGCATGAGGGACGTACTCGACCGCGAGCGGTACGTCTTGATCCAGCACGGGAGCTACCAACTCGTGCCCGTCGAGCACCAGCCCCGGCTGATGAACGGAGAGGTCACGCTCTATCGCGGAATCGAGCGGGCACCAACGTTCGAGTTCCCCGGCTTCGGTGGAGTCACCCTGATGGCGGGCGCCTCGGCGATCTGGCAGAGCTACGCTCGGGCCCAGCTTCGGATGCTCTCCGATTCCGTCACCTCCTTCAACACGATTCACGATCGAGCGGTCCGCTGCGAGACCACCCACATTTTGGACCGGTCCCGGCTTGCCGACAGGATCGCGAGCGAGGAGGGGTTGAACCTGGCCGAGGGACCCGGATCGGTGCTGTGGCGTGCGGCCTGCGAGAGCTTCACGCTCGTGCGCTGGGTCGCCAAGAACAAGTTCGGCCCGAGCTACGTGATCGGGACAACCCCGCTCGACAACGTCAGGATCACGACGTTTTTCGCCGGCGAACACGAGGTCCGGCTGCTCGACCCGGAGCGGTTCGAGATCTGCGAGGCGCACGCCTGCCGGGT
>Ga0187892_10004195_pt1 | contig 24632 bp, 16 predicted proteins | sample MA1701073metaG_FD_139345 | JGI IMG/M metagenome (GOLD analysis project Ga0187892, IMG submission 139345) | Bio-ooze microbial communities from a basaltic lava cave in the Kipuka Kanohina Cave System on the Island of Hawaii, USA - MA170107-3 metaG ... | reverse complement strand
GTCAACACCGCAGCCGGACAGGTGCTCATATACGGGGAGAGTTACCAAAAGCAGCGCCGCCTCGTGGGATACGTCCCTCAGCGCGGGAGCGTCGACTGGGACTTCCCGACGAACGTGAAGGACGTCGTTATGATGGGGCGGTACGGCGCTCTCGGATGGCTCAAGAGGCCGGGAAAGAAAGAGCGCGATATGGCGCTCGCCGCGCTCGAAAAGGTCGGCATGTCCCGCTACGCAGAGCGGCAGATAAGCCAGCTCTCGGGAGGGCAGCAGCAGCGAGTATTCCTCGCGAGGGCCCTCGTGCAGGACGCCCTGATATATCTGATGGACGAGCCCTTTCAGGGAGTGGACGCTACTACGGAAAGGGCGATAGTCTCTCTGCTCCAGGAGCTCCGCGCCCAGGGAAAGACGGTCGTCGTCGTACACCACGACCTCCAGACTGTGCCCGAATATTTCGACTGGACAGCGCTCCTTAACGTAAGGCTCATCGCAAGCGGGCCCGTACAAGAGGTGTTTACGGAGGAGAACCTCCGCCTCACGTACGGCGGGCGCGTCTCGTTCCTGAGGCACGGGGAACCGAACGGCGCTCCGGAGGCCGAAAAGAGGACCGGAGAAAGGGGAATCTGACGTGGATGTCCCTGGGCTTTTTTCGGACTTGTTTTTCGATTATACGCTCAGAACGATTGCGCTCGGCTCGGCAATTCTCGGTATCGTGAGCGGGGCGCTCGGCTCCTACGCGGTCCTGAGGAAGCAGAGCCTCCTCGGGGACGCGATGTCCCACGCTGCGCTCCCGGGGATCGCCCTCGCGTTCCTGCTTACGGGGAGCAAGATGCCCCTCGTGCTGATAGTCGGCGCCGCCGCTGCGGGCTGGGTCGCCACTCTCTTCATAATGAGCATAGTGAATACGACCAGGGTGAAGTACGATACCGCTCTCGGCATGGTGCTGTCCGTATTCTTCGGCTTCGGACTCGTGCTGCTGACTATCATACAGAAGCGGCCCGACGCGACCCAGGCCGGTCTCGACAAATTCCTCTTTGGCCAAGCTGCAGCATTGCTCGAAAGGGACGTCGTCACGATGGGGATACTGGGCGCTTCCGCGATATTAGTAACGATGCTCCTCTGGAAAGAATTCAAGCTCCTCTCGTTCGATCCGGATTTCGCCTCGACGCTCGGCTTCCCGGTAAGAATGCTCGACATAATCCTTACGACCCTGATAGTCATAGCGATAGTATTGGGCCTCCAGACTGTCGGGGTAGTGCTCATGAGCGCTATGATAGTCGCCCCCGCCGCCTCGGCCCGGCAGTGGACGGACAACCTGGGCGTCATGATAATCCTCTCGGCCTTTTTCGGCGCGCTCGCGGGAATAAGCGGCGCCTTGCTTAGCGCGAGTGTCCCGAGACTCCCCACGGGGCCGACGATCGTCGTATGCGTGAGCGCGATAGTGATCTTCTCGATGCTGCTCGCACCCCGTAGAGGGATCTTGTGGAGGTTCTTCCGCGAGAGACGACAGAGGGGACGGCTGCGTCTCGAAGGGATTCTCGAAGACCTCTACTCCCTCGCGCTCGAGCACAAGGACCCCGGGCACGCGCATTCGCTCTCTGTGCTGAGGCTAATGAGCGCCGGGAAGGGCGGCGTCGAGAAGAGCCTCGAAATACTGAGCGAGAGGGGCCTCGTCCGCGCCGTAAGCCCCGGGGAATGGGCGCTTACGGCAACGGGTCTTGAGGAGGCCGAGAAGACTATAAGCGAGAGGAGCGGAAAGTCGGATGAGCGGTGAGCAGATAGAGATCCAGGTAATCGCTTCGATCGTGGCCGTGGCGTGCGCGTTGCCGGGTGTGTTCCTCGTGCTCAGGAGAATGGCGATGATGAGCGATGCGATAAGCCACGCCATCCTCTTAGGTATAGTGCTCGCGTTCTTCGCCGTGGGCGATATCTCGTCGCCGCTCCTCATCATAGGCGCGGCGCTCTCAGGCGTGCTTACAGTGAGCCTCGTCGAGCTCGTCAACAAGACCGGGCTCGTGAGAGAGGACGCCTCGATAGGACTCGTATTCCCGCTCCTCTTCAGCATAGGCGTTATCCTCATCTCCCGCTACGCATACAATATCCACATCGACATCGATGCGGTACTTCTGGGGGAGCTCGCGTTCGCCCCGTTTGACCGTCTGTATATCCACGGCCGCGATCTGGGTCCCACATCGATATATGTCATGGGTGTGATCCTGCTGCTCAATCTCGCATTTATCCTGATATTTTATAAGGAGCTCAAGGTCGCGACTTTCGATACCGGGCTCGCCGCAGCGCTCGGCTTCACGCCGGGACTCATACACTACGGTCTCATGGGGCTCGTATCGGTCACAGCCGTAGGGGCTTTCAACGCCGTGGGGTCGATACTCGTGGTCGCTCTGATGATCGCGCCCCCTGCGGCGGCATACCTCCTTACGGACAGGCTCCCGCGCATGATAATCCTGAGCGCCCTTATTGGCGTGCTGAGCGCGGTCTCGGGGTTCTGGGCCGCGATACTCCTCGACGCCAACATAGCGGGCTCGATGGCATCCGTTTCGGGCCTCGTCTTCCTCATTGTATTCCTCCTGGCTCCCGGGCGCGGGCTCGCGGCGATAGCGCGGAGGAGGACACGCCAGAGGCGCGAGTTCGCGGGAAGGGTGCTCGTCATACACCTCCTCAACCATGAGGGGACTCCCGAGGAGGCGCGTGAATCGGAGGTAGGACATATCGAGGAAACGCTCAGGTGGAAGGAAGGGTTCGCGAAGAACGTCGTCGGTTATTCCGTGAAAATAGGGATGGTGCTCAAGGAAAACGGCCGACTCAGGCTGACTGAGAAGGGCAGGGAGTTCGCCGGCAGATCGGTTGTAGAGGAATTCATTGCATGAGCCCTGCTTCGGCTCAGTCGGAAATTTCTTTTCTCTTTAAAAGCTGGAGGATCAAGCCGAGGAGTATGACGCCCTTTGCGCCGTCGTCGTCTTCCTTGAGCGATTGGATGTAGTCCATGTTGTCTTTGATCGTTTCGTCGTCGGGCGATATTTTAAGCGCCGTCCTGAGGACGTCGAGGGCCTCGTCGTACCAGCCCTTCTCGGCCAGGGACAGCGCGAGCGCGTTATACGCGGGAATGAATTCCGGCGAGAGAGAGATAACCTCGTTGAATTTGGCGGCCGATTCGTCTATCCATCCGAAGTCGAAATAGCAGTTCCCGACCGACATGTGCGCCCACGTATCGGACGGGCAGGCTTCCAGATGTTTTCTGAATTCGTAGAGGGCTTCTTTCGTCCACCCCATGTCGAAATAGCAGAGGCCGGTCTGATAACCGATCTCGTCTTTAATGTATTCGATATCGGCATCTGAATCCCTGCACTCCCGGAAGTAGCGGAGCGCGTCTTCGTAAAGCCCGATAGACCTGTAGGTCAGCGCCATGTGCCATTTCGCGATGACGTATTCCGGGTCGAGCTCGAGCGCTGCATCGTACGCGCGGAGCGATTCCCCCTGCCTTCCCATCCTCGAGAGCGTGATGCCGAGCTGCGTCCATATGTAGGGGTCTTCGGGGTTAAGCTCGACGGCCTTCCTGAAATAAGAAACGGACGATTGAAAATCCTCCATCGCGTCGTAGGTGAGCGCGAAGGAAAGATATACGTCCGGGTCCCGCGGGGCTATCTTTACCGCCTTCGCAAGCTCTTTGAGAGCTTCCTCGAAGCGGCCCGCTTCCTTATAATCGTCTGCCTTGTTTAGGAGCCTGTCCAACCTTCCCATTGAACGTTCCGGCCGGCCTGTAGTGCCGGTTCAGTTAAATCATATTTGCTGTGATTGAAGTTGTCAACATCCGAAACTTAAATTGTTTATTTTAACTTCGCGGAGGGCCCGGGCATATTCGCGGCGCATTCATGGTTCGTGAAATTCGCCAATTAAATTTGAGAGTTATCTTCGAAATTTGATACAAATTATTAGGAACGGATATTCCTCGTTATTGTCAGACTCGCGGAACGCCGGCCGCGTGCAGCTTTATAAATCCTTTGGGGAGCTTACCCGGATTAGAGGATTCGTATTTGCAAATATAGCAAATATAAATGTCCGGGAGCTCCCGCCTCCGCACTATTGCACGGAATGGGGAAAACAATTAGACTCCCGTATAAATGACTGAAACCATCCAGGTCGCGGTCCCCATGCCGGGGGAAGCCCTCTACACATACAGCGTGCCGGCTCATCTTAAGGAGGGAGTAGCGCTCGGAAAGCGCGTCCTCGTCCCGTTCAGGAACAGGAAGTCGATCGGGTTCATAATCGGCCCCGGCGAGTCTCCGCCCGGCGTCGAGCTCAGAGACGTGCTAGACATAATCGACGACGAGCCGCTCTTCGACGAAAGGAGGCTCGCGTTCCTCAGGTGGACGGCCGGCTACTACATGACCTCCCTGGGCATAGTTTTAAAGGCGGCGCATCCGGGGGGTCTCGGCGTGAGCGTTAAGCGCGTCATTAAGATAACGGACGGCGGAAAAAGGGCGCTCGATAACGGAAGGCTCACCGGGCAGGAAGTCCTCGTGCTCAAGACCGTTTTAAATTCCGGAGAAATAAGCTCGCAGAAGCTCCTCTCTCTCGTCGAGAACACATCGACGGAGCTCCTCAATTCATTGAGCAGAAGGGGGCTCGTCGATTTCTCCTACGAGCTGAAATCGGACCCGAAGATAAAAACCGAGAAGATAATATCTGCCGCTCCGGGTGCTGCGCCCGGCGACCCGCTGTTAAAAAGGAAGAAGACAAAGTCGCAGATTCTGGGGTTCCTGATCGAGAACGGCAGGGTCCCGCTCGACGACCTGAAGGAAGTATTCGGCACGGTGAGCGCGCACCTCGCGTGGCTCGAAGAAAATAAATTCATCGTAACGGAGCACGAGGAGATATCGAGGGACCCGTTCGCGGGAATCGAGATAAAGGGGGACACGAAGCCCGCGCTCACAATAGACCAGGAGATCGCGTGCGGGAAAATAAAAGACGCGGTCGATAAGGGAAAGTTCGCGCCGTTCCTGCTCCACGGCGTCACGGGCAGCGGCAAGACGGAGGTGTACCTCCGCGCGATAGAGGAGGTCATAGGGAAGGGTAAGGAGGCGATACTCCTCGTGCCCGAAATATCCCTCACACCCCTTCTCGTGAAAAGGGTGAGGGCGAGGTTCGGTAGAAACGTCGCCGTCATACACAGCGCGCTCTCGGACGGAGAGAGGTTCGACGCATGGCGCATGGCGAGCCGCGGCGGCGTGAAGGTGGTGATAGGCGCGCGCTCCGCTGTATTCGCCCCCTTTCCGAACGTAGGCATCATAATCGTAGACGAGGAGCACGAGAGTACGTACAAGCAGGAAGAGACCCCGTGCTATAACGCGAGGGACCTTGCCCTCGTGCTCGGAAGGATGACGGACTCAGTAGTGGTGCTGGGCTCGGCGACCCCTTCCGTCGAATCATACTTCAACGCAATCAAGCGAAGGTTCGAATACCTGTCTCTTCCGCTAAGGGTGGAGGACAGGCCCCTTCCTGCGGTTGAAATCGCCGACATGAAGTACGAAGGCGGAGCAGTATTCTCGGGAAGGCTCCGCGAGGAGATCGTAGATAACTTCTGGCACGACAGGCAAACGATACTCTTCCTTAACCGGCGCGGATACTCGACCCTCATTATATGCCCCGCGTGCGGGGACATAATGAAGTGCCCCAACTGCAGCGTATCGCTCACGTATCACGCGAGGGAGGATTCCGTGAGGTGCCACATGTGCGGACTTTCGGAGAAGCTCACGGGCTCGTGTCGGAAATGCGGCGAATCCATGCAGGGGCTCGGCATCGGGACACAGAGGGTCGAAGAGGAGCTCAGGCGCATAATCCCCGAAGCGAAGGCTGCTCGCATGGACAGGGACACCGTGGCCGGGAAGAAGAGCCTGCTGACCCTCTACGGAAAGCTCGAGCGCGGTGAGATAGACGTCCTCATCGGGACGCAGATGGTGGCAAAGGGGCACGACCTTCCGGGGGTCACTCTCGTGGGCGTCATATCCGCAGACATGGCGCTCGGCATTCCCGACTTCCGCTCGGGCGAAAGGACGTTCCAGCTGGTCACGCAGGTCGCGGGCAGGTCAGGACGCGGAGACACGCCGGGGAAGGTGATAGTCCAGACCTTTAACCCGGAGCACCCGAGCATAGAGCATGCCGTAAGACAGGACAGCAAGGGGTTTCTCGAAGAGGAGCTGAAATTACGTGAAGAGCTCGGCTATCCGCCCTTTTCGAGGCTCGTGAATATAAGGTTTACGGGAAAGAGCGAGCGGGAAACAGGAGAGCTTTCAGCGAGGGCGGGCGAGATCGCGCGTAAGCTCGTTACGAAGCTCAAGCCCGGCGCGGTACATATTCTCGGGCCTTCGCCCTGCCCGGTGAGCAAGATAAGGAACAGGTACAGGTTCCAGATGCTGCTTAAATCGACCAACGCCGGGCTTCTGCGGAGCTTCACTAAAAAACTCAGGAAGCTTATATCGAACGTCACCGGAGACGTGAAGGTTTCAGTGGACGTTGATCCTTATAATTTTAGTTGAGGGTCTAATCTACAGTAGATGACGAGGACAGCGCTTGGTGGAAGGCCATCCCGCTACACTGTCATCGCGAGGGAGCGTATTATGCGACCGTGGCGATCTCGCTTTTTTTCATGAGATTGCTTCGTCACTTCGTTTCATTTTCAGTCACCGATTACCAAAGTACAGGTGCTTATAGCCATACGCCTGAGGTGTCCGATTCCTCGCACGCTCGAAATCGTTCTCGAAAAGACAGGTTTTTCCTCATGGCATGAGGATGAAGGGACGCGGCTGGAAGCCGCTCCTACAATTCCGGAGTAGGTTGTAGGGTCGGATGAAGAAATTACGCGGAAATCGTACAACCGCGCTGATTCTCCGCCTCCTATAAACACAACCCCTTATTTCTGGTAAAATTTCGGTGTCGGGTCGTTATCTACAAGTTCTGTGTGAGACCAGGCAAGTGAGGGGGTAAGATGGCTAGAAGGCAGCGGAAAACGGCGGGTGCGGAAGGGGGCGGGCCGAAGGTCGATCTGAGCGACCTCGGCAAGGCCGGAGAGCATTTCATCGTGAGCGCGACGGAGATGGTCGTGGGCACGGGTTTTGCGATCAAGGGCGTAAAGGAGCTCCTCGAGAAGGAAGAGGGGAGGAAGTTCGTCTGCGAGCTCCCGTTCAAGGCCGTGAGCAAGGGGTTCGAGCTCGTCAAAAAGGCGGGGGAAGAGATAAAGGAGCGCAGGAAAAGCGGGGCCAAAGGGGCGCGCGGAAAAAGAACCAGGAAAATAAACGTTGAATAGAGCATTACCCGACCCCGATAACGCCCGTACCGCTTTAGAGCGTTTCAGAGAACTCCACAGCGACATACCGTCCGCGAAGAAGGACATACTCGAGCTGCTCGCCTCTTGGAGCTCGTTCCTGAGAAGGGCTATACTGCGGGACCCCGGAATACTCGATTACCTCGATTCGCCATTAATACTGAAAACGAAAAAAGAACCCTTCGGTTACTCCGAGGAAGCGGGCGATATAATGATTTCCTCCCGATCCCAGGCGGAGCTGCAGATGCTCCTCACTCAGTACAAATACAGGGAGCTCGCGAGGATCGCGTACAGGGACATTACAGGCGAATCCCCTTTCCCCGATACGATGGAAGAGCTCTCCGACCTCGCGTGCGCCGTCATCGGAGCAGTCGTCGCGTACCACTGGAAAGAGCTCGGGACCGGCGGGGCGGGCGAGTTCGTCGTGCTCGGTATGGGAAAGCTGGGCGGAAGGGAGCTCAACCTGAGCTCGGACGTGGACCTCATCTACATCTACAGGGATAACGGCGACCCGGACCCCCTTTTCAAGCTCGGCGAAAGGACGACACGGACCCTGAGCGCGGTGACGGAGGACGGCTTCCTTTACAGGGTGGACCTCGGGCTCAGGCCCGGCGGGAGCAAGAGCTCAGTCTCGGTCCCTATAGAAGGCGCGCTCGAGCACTACTTCTACTGGGGGGATACGTGGGAGAGGGCGGCGATGATTAAGGCGAGGCCCGTCGCGGGCGATATGCGCCTCGGTGATGAATTCATCCGGGAGATCGAGCCCTTCGTTTACAAGAAGTTCCTCGACTACACGTCGATAGAGGACCTTAAAGACATGAAGATGAAGCTCGACAGGCTCGAGAAGAAGCGGGACGTGAAGCTGGGCAGGGGAGGGATAAGGGAGATCGAGTTCTTCATACAGGCGCTCCAGCTCGTAAACGGCGGGGCGGTGAAGGGCATAAGGGAGAGCAACACCCTCCGCGCCCTCGAAAAATTAAGGATGAATAAAATTATAGACAAGGACGTCCACGAAACGCTTTCGTCGTCTTATCTGTTTCTCAGAAAGGTCGAGCATTACATTCAGATCGCGGACGAGAGGCAGACGCACAAGATACCGGCTGCTCCCGAGGAGATAGAAAAGCTCGCGAAGAGGGCGGGACTCAAGGGCAGGGACGAGTTCGAGGCCATATACACCGACAAGACCTCATCTGTTTCGAAAATATTCAAGGGTCTCTTTTACGAGCGCTCTGAAAAAACCGAAGAAGTCGGAAAGGAATTCCTCAGGGCGGCCGATTTTCTGACCGAAGGGAATATCGACGAGAATGAAGCGGTCGAGAACCTAAAAAAGCTAGGGTTCAAAAACCCGTGGAGCGCCATAGACCTTTTCTCGAAGCTGCTCGACCCGAGGAGGGGCGCGCTCACCAGGGAGGGGCGCGTCACGACGAGGCGCGTAATCCCGGCCTTTCTCGGGAGCATATTGAAATCCCCCGACCCGGACGCGGCGCTGATCAACCTCGAGCGCTTCATCTCCGGCATAGGCTGGAGGACTTCCATCTACGCCGTGCTTCTCGAGAACCCGGACATCATAGAGCTCCTCTCGAAGCTCTTCTCGACGAGCGGGTACTTGTCTACGTTCCTCATCAGGCATCCCGAGTACCTGGACGTTATCACGCTCAGGAGCGTCAGGACCGAGTTTGCGTCGAAAGACGATATAATAAAAGAGCTCGAATCGACTCTATCCGTCGAAAGTGAATACGAGGGTAAGCTCGACGCTATAAGAAGGTTCAGGCACGTGGAGACGCTCAAGATCTGCCTCCGGGACTTAAACGGCGAGGTCGACCCGTTCTACGTCGGCTGGTACCTCTCTCTCGTGGCTGAGGCGGTGCTCGAGGTCGGACTCGGGCTCGCCTGGGAGGTAATCGCGGGGAAGGAGAAGGGAAAGAAAATGGGCCCGCGCATGACGGTGCTCGGCATGGGGAAGCTCGGCGGTCGCGAGCTCAGTTATAATTCCGACCTCGACCTGATTTTCATATACGACGGCGGGGCCGGGGAGCACGAGTTCTTCTCCAAGCTCGGGCAGAAGGTGATCTCGGTGCTTTCTGTTCCGACCGGTGAAGGCTTCGCGTACAAGATCGACATGGGGCTCAGGCCTTCGGGGCGCTCTGGAGCGCTCGTCACGTCGTACGACGCCTTCAGGAAATACCACGAGGAGAGCGCCCAGGTGTGGGAGAGGCAGGCGCTCCTCAGAGCGAAGCCTTCCGCAGGCGATGAGAGGCTCGGGAAGCGCGTTTCCCAATCGATAGAGGAATTCGTTTACGGCAAACCCGTGCCGGCCGATTTTCACAAGGAGATAAAACACCTCCGCGCGAGGATGGAGACCGAGCTTGCGAGGGAGAGCATTAAGAAGCTCAACATCAAGACGGGCAGGGGCGGCATAGTGGACATAGAGTTCCTCGTCCAGATGCTCCAGTTGAGGCACGGCGGGCAGCACAGGGAAGTGAGGGGGCAGAACACCCTCGACGCGCTCGGCGGGCTCCGGGACGCGGGGGTAATAAAGGAGAAGGAGTACGAGGCGCTTTCTGACGGGCTTTACTTCCTCAAGAAAATGGAGAACTTATTAAGGCTCCTCCACGACAGGTCAATAAACGAGCTTTACGAGAGCGATTTCGAGAAGCTCTCGGCCGAATTCGGCATGGGACCCGACGGAAAAGAGCTGAGGGATAAATATATAGCCAGGACCAACACGATAAGGAAGATATACGACAGGTATTTCTCATGACAGGCGCGTTTGAAATAATCGCCTGTCTTAAGGACTGATATATATATGAGCAGGTTCAAGAACTGTATATTCATAATGGCCGACGGAGCGAGGGCGGACGTTTTTACGGAGCTCCTCGAAAAGGGAGAGCTCCCGAATATTTCGAGATACGTCGTCGAGAGAGGCTCATTCAGGATAGCGTCCTCGGTTTTCCCGTCGACCACCGGACCCGCTTACACGCCATACATATTCGGAAAGTATCCGGGCAGGTGCAACTTCCCCGGGATAAGGTGGTTCGACAGGTATATCTACCCCGACAGGCGGAAGCTCTTTTCTTTCCGCCGCTTCAGGAGCTATATCGGGCTCGAGACCTATTTCATGAACAGCGACGTTTCGACTGACAACAAGAGCCTCTTCGAGCTATTCCCCCGGAGCGGGAACATACTGAACGAGCTCTCCCGCGGGGTGAGCATCAGGTACGACAAGACCCGGTTCTCGAAGCTCTATTATAAGGTAAAGGGGCATTTTACGGACAAGAGCGACGAGGTGGATATGGTCGCGCGGCGGATACTGCTGCGTGAGCTCGACGAGATACACGATTTCATATTCGTCGTGTTTCTGGGCATAGACACGTATTCTCACATAAACCACCCGTTCCACAGGAAGGTGCTCGATTCCTATACGAGGATCGACGAGACCGTGGGGCTTGCGGCGAAGAAGCTCGAATCGGAAGGGAGGCTCGACGAGACGCTCATAGTCATCGGGAGCGACCACGGGCTCACGCAGACGCATTCCCATTTCGATTCCCTCGAGTTCCTGAACCGGAGGGGTTACAAGACCTTCTATTACCCGAACGTCTTCAGGCATTTCACCGACGCCGACGCTGCGAGCCTCATATCCGGAAACGCCATGGCTAACATATACGTGAAGAGCCCGGAGGGCTGGGGGAGGAAATCGACTTTCGAAGAGCTTTACGCTCTCGCTGACAGCTTCCTCGAGAGGCCGGAGGTCGATATTGTCGCCGGACTCGACGAGAAGGGCAGGGCGAGGATGAAGAGCGTGAGGGGAGAGGCGGCGGCATGGCTGGATAGTGAAGGTCTGATAAACTATGAAAAGGTTTCAGGCGACCCGTTCGGATATAACGGCATGCCCGGGAGGATGAGTGCTGACGAGGCGCTCGACCTTAGCTTCGGCACGCGCTACCCGGACGCGCTCCTTCAGATAGTACAGCTCCTCGAAGCTCCCCGCGCCGGGGACCTCGTACTGAGCGCGAACCCCGGCTACGACCTCCGGGCGAAGCACGAGAGCCCGGAGCACCGCTCCTCCCACGGCGCGCTGTTTAGCGAGCATATGCTTGTGCCCGTGGCGATGAGCGCCGTTATTAAAAAAGAGCGCCTCAGGACGGTCGATCTCTACCCCACGATATTGAGCCTGATGGGAAAACCCCTGCCGGACGGCATAGACGGAGAGGACCTGAGCCGGTGACGGGAATGCGCGGGCGGTGAGTGCTTATTACGAGAAAACTGCCCTCGCGACGGCTTCGGATATAAACAGCATCACCGCGCCCCAGAGGAAGTAGCGCCATATATCCCTGTATACCTTTACGAGACCTGAAGCATTAACTGCGCCGGGCTTTTCAGGGGCTATATCCAGCTTTTCGAGGTTCGATTCGCGCGGGTCCACGTTCACTGCGAATTTATAAGAATCCTTCCCCGATTCCCTGACCGTATATATGCCTGGCTCGTACGTCTTATCGAATAGCGCCGGGCTTGTTTCGATCACGTGTCGCTTCCCCGAAGGGTTTATCACTTCGATCCTGTCCGCCTCGTCTGAGGCGTCGATCGGTATGGCGTCCCCGACTATAAAATTCCTCCTGCCTTCGTTCGCGGAGCCGGGCAAGTCGAGGATACTCTTCACGACGGGGAGGAATACGGTGGTTATCGAGAAATTATTCCAGCTCGTATCGGCCGTTGAGGTGACGAGGAAGACGCTCCCCTTGCCGAAGGATTTTTTTATCATGAACGGGTCGCCGCCTTCGAGACCCAGCAAGACCTCCGCTCCGGGGGATGGCACTGCCTTTACATGCTTCCTGACCCCGACCTGGCTCAGCCTTTCTCCGATCTGCTTCGGAAAAACCGGCTCCGGCGCGGGGACTATTTTCACATCTCTCTCTTCTTCCGCTATAAGCTCGGCGGGGAGGAGGTCTTTGAGGAGTGCGTTGTACGAGGAGGCCCTCACGCGCTCGCCTAAGAATATCACCGCAGTGCCGCCCCGGGCGGCGAGCTCCCCGAGCTCTTTCGCGCTCCCCTCCGTCATGTCCCCGACGTTAGCGAGGAATACGAGGTCGTACCCGGAGAGCTTCTCATCGAGGAAGCTGTCGTTGTCCTTGACCGTGATGCGAGCGCCCGAAATCTCGGATATCGTCTCGGCAGCCCTCGCTAGGTAATAGGTCTCCGAGAGCCTGGCGTCCTCCCTCGGGTCCCCGTCCACGATGAGCACGTTGAAATCGTCCCTGTCCGACAGCACGAAGTACCTCGTATCGTCGACGGCGAGCCCGTCGCGCGGTATCACGGCTGTGACTTCCCTGAACGTGCCGCGGGCATCGCCCGGGGACCTGTCCCGGGCTTTGTCGAAGGGCTTATCCCCGGAGATATATTCACCCGGTATGGAGAACTCGTTCAAGACCGTCCCCCCGGGCGGGATATCCAGGTACGCGCTCAGCTCTTCCACGCCTGCGCTCAAAGACGCGAGGAGCGACTCTTCGGGCTTATCCGAAAAGTTGGAAACCGAAAGCCCGAGCGTTACGGCGTCCTTGCCGTAGCTTGCGTCGATCCCGGTCACTGCGCGGTTCGCCTGAGCGGCTTCCCCTGAGACGTCAATGATTTTGAGCCAGTCCCTTTCGATTTTTTCGTTCTGCCATCCGTTCTTCCGGAGGTCCGTTATGAAGACGACTTCTTTCGTCTGTCCGGGCGCGCCGTCGAGCGCGGAGAAGGCCTCTTCGAGCCGGTCTTCATTATCGGCGAACGTGTTTGAAATCTTTATTTCGCTCAATTGGTCCCGGAGCGCCTCCTTGCCGCTCGAAGGCGAGAGCCTCCCTTCTTCTCCGGCGACCAGCGGGGCGGCTATGCCGAAGCTCCCGTCGGGGAGAGTTTCTATTATTTCCGCGGCCTTCTCCCGCGCGCGCGCGAAGTTATTTCCGTACCCCATGCTGAAAGAGTTGTCTACTATTATCCCGAGCGCCTTCGGGCCTCCGCTTCCGGCGGGGGCGAACGAGAAGAGCGCGGGCTTGGCGAATACGAGGACGAGGAAGACGATTACGCACGCCCTCAGGAGGAGGAGCAGGAGGTCTTTCAGCCTCGACCTCGCCGACGCGTCCCCTTGCGAGGCTATAAGGAACCTGATAGCGGGGAATTTTTTTACGGCGCCCGACTTCCTCGATATGAGGTGCGCGATCACCGGCAGGGCGACTGCGGCGATCCCTATCAGAAACAGCGGGTTAAGGAAGGAAAAATTCAAGGCCTCTCTCTCTATTTATCGGCGATCTCGATAAGGGATTCCTCGATCGGCCGCGAGGTCGGCGAGAGCACGTACCTGGATTCGTATTCGTGGCAGAGGAGTTTCAGCCGCCCGGTGAACTCCCTTATTCTTTTCCTGTACCCGTCCCTTACCGCGTCCGTGTCCACTATGACCTTTTCTTCGGACTCCATATCGAGGAATTCGAGCGGGCCGCGGAACCCGAAATCGATCTCGTCCTCGTGGAGCACGTGGAATATGACCGTATCTTTTTTTGCCGCTTTCAGCAGCTGGAGCGATTTCTCTATCTCGCTCTCGTCTGTGAGGAGGTCGGACAGTATGATGAAAGACGCGTCCTGCTTGAACACCTCGAGCGCCTTGAGCAGCGGCTCCATGAGCGCTGTCCCCCCGGAAGGCGTCAGGGATTCGAGCTTTTCAAGTATGGGAGTTATATAGGAGTTGCCCGCCCTTGGGGGTATAATCGAGAGCTCCTTTCCGGAGAATGCACCTGCGCCGACCGAGTCCCCTTGTCTGAGGAGCAGGTATGCGAGTGTCGCGGCCAGGCTCTCGGCGTAACGGAGCTTCTGAGAGCCGCCCTCGCCGTAGCCCATAGAGGCTGAGCTGTCGACGAGGATGCACCAGGCGAGGTTGACCTCGTCCTCGAACTTCTTGACGTAGAGCCGGTCGTGGCGTCCGTAGAGCCGCCAGTCCACCTGCCTCAGCTCGTCACCTTTATTATATTCCTTGTATTCGAGGAAGTCGGGGCTTATGCCCTTGTAAAGGCTCTTGTGAATGCCGGCCTTCCGGCCCCTTACGCGCGACGGGCTCCTGAAATAAAAGCGCCTAAGACGCGAAGCAGTCTCTATGTCGAGTATGCCGTTTGCCATGGTTCAAAATTTAAATGGATTAAATTGAAAGTATAACCGAGGGGGGAGGGAGATTCACTAATTTCAGAGCAGGAGGTTTTCTATTTCCTTCGTCACCGAATCTTCCCCGAGGTTCTTCGCTATGGATATTTCCTTGACGAGCAGCGTGCGCGCGGAATCCATTATCCGCTTTTCGCCGAACGAGAGGTCCTTCTCCCGCTGGAGGTGGTTGATGTCCCTGAGCACGACCGCTACCTCGAATATGTCGCCGCTCTTGAGCTTGTCGGAGTATTCGCGGTACCGCTTGTTCCAGCTCTGGCCCCCGTTCTGGTGGTTCGAGTTTTTGATTTTTGTCTTGAGGATATCGTAAATCTTGGTTATCTGCCGCCTGGTGATCACGGGCCTGAGGCCCACGATCTGGGCGTTATCGGTCGGGACCATTACGGTTACGTCGCTGTCCACGACCTGGAGAATGTAAAAATTTCTAATTGTTCCGCAGATTTCCTTTGATTCGACCGACTTGATCTGCACAACGCCGTGAGCCGGGTATACCGCTTTGTTCCCTACCTTAAACATTTCGATGTTAGTGACCCCTTTTGTGTGATTGGCGGCGCTGCTCATTACAATCTATCACAGTTCGGACCCCAGGTCAAATGGGCCGCAGGCGGCGGGAGCGGGGTCCGGATACGGAAAAACGTGTATTAACACCGTCCGGGCTGGCCGGAAGACGCCTTCCCCGCTGTGTAATATGACCGATTCCCGTCCCTGTTTCTCCCCCCTCGGCACGCTCACCGGGAATAACCGGGCGGCCCCGGGGGGGGAGCCTGTGAGGATTGATAGAAGTGTCCGTAACTCTGGATTATTTCTATCCGGTATCCTTGAAATCCATTACTGCATGATATACATTCTTACTTTCCCGCCGCCTGCCCGCGAGCGGAAACCGAGGGAGGTATTAACCGGTGCAGCACATAATTGAAAAGGAGCTACTCGACAGGCACGGTATCAGGAACCCGGGAAAGGTCTACTATAACGCGCCCGTATCCGCCCTCTACGAAGAGGCGGTAAAGAGGGGGGAGGGGGAGATCGCGGAGGGAGGTACGCTCGTCGCGTATACCGCCCCTCACACGGGGCGCTCGCCTCAGGACAGGTTCATAGTGAAGGAGCCGGGCTCGGAGGAGGAGATTCTATGGGGCCCGGTAAACAAAGCCATATCCCCCGCCAATTTCGACTCGTTATACAGTAAGGTCACCGCCCACCTTACAGGCAGGGACCTCTTCGTGAGGGACCTGTACATATGCGCCCACCCGGAATACCGCATGCGGGTCCGCGTGATAAACGAGTACGCGTGGCATAACGTATTCGTCAACAACCTGTTCATTAGGCCTGACCGGGACGAGCTCCCCCACGAGTCGGTAGAGTTTACGGTGATCGCCGCGCCGGGCGTCGAGGCCGACCCCGACACCGACGGCACGAGGACGGGGACGTTCATAGTCCTCAACTTCGACAAGCGGGTCGCGATTATAGGCGGCACGCGTTACGCGGGGGAGATGAAAAAATCCGTATTCACCGTGCTCAATTTCCTCCTGCCCAGGGAAGGGGTGTTCCCGATGCACTGCTCGGCCAACGTCGGCAGGGACGGAGACGTGGCGCTCTTCTTCGGCCTCTCGGGCACGGGCAAGACGACCCTCTCCGCGGACCCGGTGCGGGCCCTCATAGGGGACGACGAGCACGGCTGGTTCGACCGGGGCGTATTCAACTTCGAGGGCGGCTGTTATGCGAAGGTCATAAAGCTCAACCCGGCGACCGAGCCCGAGATATACGACGCTTCGCTCAAGTTCGGCACTGTGCTCGAGAACGTCGAGATAGACCCCGTGACGCGCAGTATTGATTTCGACAGCGACAGGTTCACGGAGAACACGAGGAGCGCCTATCAAATAGACTCGCTTAAAAATATCGTGCCCGCGGGCATGGGCGGGATACCCGGGAACGTATTCATGCTCACGTACGACGCGTTCGGGGTGCTGCCCCCGATTTCCAGGCTCACGACCGAGCAGGCGCTGTATTATTTCACTCTCGGCTATACTGCGAAGGTTGCGGGGACGGAGAGGGGCGTGACGGAGCCCCAGGCGACGTTCAGCTCCTGTTTCGGCGCGCCGTTCCTTCCGAGGCCGCCTCTATTTTACGCTGAGATGCTGAAGCGGAAGCTCGAAGAAAGCGGCGCTTCCGTGTGGCTCCTCAACACCGGGATAACCGGCGGCCCTTACGGGGTCGGAAAGAGGATGCCGCTTCCGCAGACGAGGGCTCTCGTGAACGCAGCCGTGAACGGCGAGCTCGACAAGGGGGAGTTCAGGGAAGTGCCCGTCTTCAGTCTTATGGTCCCGTCCTCCTGTCCGGGAGTGGACGACAAGCTGCTCGAGCCCCGCAAAAGCTGGGCCGACCCGGCCGCGTACGATGCGAAGGCGGAGGAGCTAAAGAGCAGGTTCGAGCAGGAATTCGCCAAGCATAAGGCGTGAGGAAATTTTAAAGGATGAGAGTGTGTTAGGAAGACTCCGCCACTCCGCCATGTCCGCCACCCCTATACCCCGGCGAAGGTGGCGGAGTGGCGGAAAGTCCGAAGTTGTCATTGAGAGCGGAGTGAACGAATGTGAACGAAGCTCGGCAATCTCGCTTTTTCTTCTATTTCCCTCTCCCTATATTGGAGGGGAGAGGGTGAAGGGTGAGGGTGTACCATACTCTCAAGCATGGGACGTATGGGACACATCATCCAGGTATATACTCCGTCCGTCTGTCCCATATGTCTCAAAATTGCTCTTATAGCATATTACTCACTTAGTCTTCTGATATATGGCTGAATTAACGTCCCTCCGAGCAATTCCAAATTTGTTCTTGTTGAATCCCTGGAATTAATTACATCAATTGTAGAAGGAAAAAATTTTGGAGGAATTGGATTTTCTGCGAACTGATTATGGAACAAATAACTTTCTATCGTATTCTCATAATTGAAACCCAATATACCTGAAATGCCTGTATTATGTTTTATCGTCATAGCCGCATTACCTTTTTCCATATGATGTAATGGCTTTAATCCAAAAGTCATTTCTCCGTACATTGCCCTTGCATATGTAAATCCAGTTATTGATTCATTTGAGAAGTTCATAGATACGAGTATTAAAGGGAAATCTGGTTTTGATAAGTTGAACTTTTTTCTCAATTCGCTGAGATCTTTTCTCAACCTCTTGATTGCCACATTCATGTTTGTTGAATTATCTTTAGAAACAAGAATTGCTTTAACATCGCAGTACACATATATATTTTTTCCTTGTACTAAGAAATCAATTTCTTTTCCTCCTTTTAGTTTATAGTCTTTTATATATTCATATCCATGATTATTAAGGTAATCTTCAAAACATTTCTCTGACTTCTCTTTAATAACCAAATTGCTTGCATTTATACGACTCATCTTTGAAAATCACCTTCTGAAATTGATGAAATTAAATTCTAGTGCAAGATTTAACACAATATAAAGCTATCACAATTGTTTTCGTGCTACTATACTCCCCTCAATCCTCCTTCAATAAACCCTCATGGGACAATGGGACACATCACCCCGGTATATACTCTGTCCGTCTGTCCCATATGTCCCATAGTCCGAATCTCCCCAGCCCAAGACTCCGCCACTCCGCCAACCTCGCCGGGGTATAGGGATGGCGGAGGTGGCGGAGTGGCGGAAAGTCCGAATTAGTTACGGAAAGAACTTAAATCTTCCCTATACTCTTTGTTTTTTCTTTTCTGTCTTTCCCGACACCGATCGGGAATCTCGTTTTTTTCAATCGCGCCAGGCCTGCCCCGTACTTGATACGGGAACGGCGCTCCTACAAGAATAAACCCAATCCCTGTAGGAGCGGCTTCCAGCCGCGATCAATTTTTATTCGTCATTCCCGAACCTCATCCGACAGATGCGACACATCCGCAGGGTCTATACTCCGCGGGTCTGTCGGATTGTCGGATACCCCATGAACTGACAACTGACAAACCTGCAGCGGTATTTACCCCGGACATCTGTCAGTTGGTTGAAATCCTTCCGGTACTCTATTAACCTCGTCCTCACCAAGTTGACTTCGCGGGACCACATAGTGGTCGAGGCGCTCTCTCTTTTTTTATGAGATTGCCGCGCGGAGTTTATCCTGAGCACAGTCGCTCGTCTCGGCGAAGGCCCGAGCCGTAGCCGGGAAGGACTCGCAATAGCACACAAAAAATTGTAAGATGGATACCTGATAACACGCCCGTAAAAGGAGACAGTTTATGGATTTTCTGAAGAAGGAAGATACGACGCTGGTGGTAGTCGACATGCAGGAGAAGCTCATGTCGGCCATGCCGGATACGGAGGGCGGGGTCGCGGTGAAGAACGTGAAGATTCTTCTCGAAGCGGCGAAGCTGCTGGATATACCCGTGCATGTGACGGAACAATACCCGAAGGGCCTCGGGCCCACGATAGGCGAGATAAGGGAATCGGCGGGGGAAGAATTCCATCCGATAGAGAAAGTGGTCTTCAGCTGCGCGAGGTCGCCCGAGTTCATGGAAGCGTTAAAGGACGTCGGAAGGAGCTCTGTGCTGCTATGCGGTGTCGAGACCCACGTATGCGTCCTCCAGACCGTGATAGACCTCGTGAACGACGGGTACCGCGTCTATGTGCCCGCTGACGCGGTCGTATCGAGAAAGCAGCTCGACTGGGAGAAGGGGATCGCGCTGATGGATAAAGCGGGCGCCGTCATCGGCACGACGGAGGCGTTCCTGTTCCAGCTCCTCGAGCGCGCGGGGACGGACGAGTTCAAGCAGATATCGAAATTGGTGAGGTAACTTGAATGTCCCCCCCCAATCTGTAGGAGTGGCTTCCAGCCGCGACTATGATCGATGGTCGCGCCAAGATGGCGCTCCTACGGAGTGGAGATATATCACACTCGGTTGGAGAAAGCAGAAGTATCTCGCTGGAATCGTAAATTCACACTTTGTACGCGTCCCTATGGAGACGGCTACGGGCAAGTGCGCAGTTTGTAATACTCTATTCATATTTATTCTCTAACCTGAGAAATAGCTGCGGGAGTATACTATATAATGGATATATCTTATGGGGACTATACTGGAAATTGTTTTTTATATCGTTTATCTCTTTATCTACGCCGGGTTCTTTTTTTATAAATCCGGAACTCCTCAAATTGGACCGTATAGCACGAGATATTTTGTTTTTTTAATCGTATTAGCGGTTCCGTTATTGCTGCCTTTGGTAATCAAATACCTCATAAAAAAGAGCGGGGAAAAGAAATTCCTGCTTGCACTGATCCCCTCGATTGTTTTTATGATTGTTCTATATGTATCCATATCGCTCATCCATTATTCGCGATACCACCCCTTCGACCCATATTTACAACATCCTCCCCCCGAGTTTGACTCCTCGGAGCTCGAAAAACCCAAAGACACGATCCGCATCCTCACACTGGGGGGCTCGACAACGAAAAACGGATTTCTTCCGGCCGCAGACAGGTACCCGGCCATATTAGAGAAGCTGCTGAGAAGCGCTCATCCGGAGAAAAAAATAGAAGTGTTTAACGGCGGACAAGACACTTTTACTACAAAGCATTCACTCATCAATTATGTTACGAATATGAAGGACTGGAAACCGGACATAGTGATAATCATGCATGGTATAAATGACTTATACAGGTCTTGCCTTGATCCTGAATATACAATAGGCGATTATAACCGGCTCTGGTCTCATTACTACAGCTCTTCTGTCAAGGGAGCAAAACCCCGATCGTTTATAAAAGAGTATTTATTGAAACCCCTGCTTTCAAAATGGTACGCAACGTACCTGCAAATAGAAGAAGATAGACCGCTTGATCAATATAGATCTCTCCCGGATTTTAAAAGGTACCTGACGTCACTAGTCAGGTACCTGAAACATGACAATGTTAAAGTGATATTAATGACTGAACCTCATTTATATAAAGATGAAATGACAGAGGATGAAAAGCTTGAGCTCATATTCGGCAAAATGTTTTGCAAAAAACAAAAATACGGGCTCGGATATACCTACCCTTCGCCAAGCTCGCTTAAAGCAGCTATGGACGCCTTTAATAAAGCCACACTCGAAGTAGCGAAGGAACAAGGAGTGACCTATATAGACTTGGCACGGCTTATACCGAGAAACACCTACTATTTCATTGACGATGTGCACTATACGAAGCTCGGATCCGAAAAGGTAGCGGAATTTGCCGCAGAGTCGATTACAAAGAACAAATTATTAGAGTAGCTTATTCGGATATTTGAAGAGGTGAGCCACCGCGGACATACGAGAGCCGGTCGGGCTGGAGAGGTTGGAAGGAATCGTAATACACACTACGTGTGTGAGCATACATTGTGTGGCGGATAGCATCCGCTGGCGAACGGGAGTTATGAGGGTTCGGATGCCCTTGGAAAAGTGCAGCGAAGTAAAAGTGCTCCGGGAAATATATGCGTCCCCAACGATTGCGAGCAAGTAACGGTTTCGAGCAAGTGAGAAACCGGTCGCCCTATGCTAAATGCAACAATGCCAATGTGCTCGGGATAATCTACTGAAACCAAAATAATTCGGACACCCTTGGCTGAATGCAACATTGCAAATGTGCTTCGGAAGGTTAATGCGTCCCCGAGGGAACGAATTCAAACGAGCAACGGTTTCGAGCAAGTGAGAAACCGGTCGCCCTATGCTAAATGCAACAATGCCAATGTTCTTGGGATGATCTACTGAAACCAAAATAATTCGGACACCCTTGGCTGAATGCAACATTGCAAATGTGCTTCGGAAGGTTAATGCGTCCCCGAGGGAACGGTTCCGACAAATCGGAGGGACCGGACGCCATTGGCAGATTGCAACTATGTCAATGTTCTCCGGGAATATATGCGTCCCCGAGGGGATTCGAACCCCTGTTACCGGCGTGAAAGGCCGATGTCCTGGGCCAGGCTAGACGACGGGGACATAACCGAGTGTGAGCCGTACAGGATTCGAACCTGTGACCCACTGATTAAAAGTCAGTTGCTCTACCAAGCTGAGCTAACGGCTCGGTTTTTGAAGCGCTAAACTATATCACGACATTATACATTGTCAAAGTTAGAGTGTATCATATCATCCCTCGATCCTTTAATATTTACATATCAAATCTAAGCAGTTTCGGCGGCTGTTTCAAGAAGCTGACATGATCTCCGGATTCACAAAGCCAGAATCGAGGAATTTCGCATTAGCGACGGCGTCTAACTTCTTCTTTTACTGTAATTTCTCGTCCTTTTTTCTCCTTCCCTTATATATAAAGAGCCTGGGCGGTGACGACGCCCAAATAGGCTACATCATGGGGTCGTTCGGCATAACGTCCCTGGGCGCGATCCCTTTCGTCACGTTCCTGGTGGATAAATACGGCAGGCGGCGGTTCATGCTGCTGGGCTACGGGCTCATGTTCCTGGCGTCGCTCTCGTACATTTTCATCGACGAGCTAACACCGTACATCTATCTCATACGCCTCGTCCAGGGCGTCTCGTTCGCGTTCTCGTTCACGGCCGCGGGCACGTTCGTAGCCGATTACGTCCCGTCCGTCCGGAGGGCGCAGGGCCTCGGCATATTCAGCGCGTTCACTATCGCCGCCTACGCGGTAGGCCCTTCACTCGGGGAATTCATCATTGAGCTCGCCGGGTACCACAACTTCTTCCTCTACTCTTCGTTCTTCAGCCTCGTATCGTTTGCTCTGGCGGTATTCATGAAGGACGGCAATTTCACGCCGTCTAAAGACCCTTACGGGTTCGGGTTCTTCCGCCTGATATCGTCGCGGAAGTATGCGCTCGTGCTCTTATCTAACCTCGTCCTGGCAGGCGGGCTCGGCGCCGTGCTCAATTTCATCGCCGCGTTTTTCAGATCAAAAGACCTCCAGGCCTTTTACTTCTTTCTCACGTATACGATAACCGTGACCGCGATCAGGATATTCGGGGGCAGGTTGTCGGACACGTGGGGGAGGAAGGCGGTCGCTTCCCCCGCGCTGCTTATCGTCTCGGTGTCTCTCGCGTCCATGTACTTCGCGGATTCCGCGCTCACGGCCGTCCTCATTTCTTTCATATTCAGCTTCGGCTACGGCTCGCTCTACCCGACGCTGAGCGCGCTCATGATAGACAAGGCGGGGGAGGACGAGAGGGGGAAGGCCATAGGGGCATTCAACGCGACCTACAGCCTGGGTATAAATTTCCTCGCCTTCCCGTTCGGGGTTATAGCGAGGGACTACGGATACGAAGGGATGTACCTCGCCGCGGGCTGTCTCGTGTTCACGGGGTTCCTGCTCTATACGTTCTTCGAGCGGGGCGGGGATTCTTGAAAATACGGGCGTTTTTAATTAGTCTCTCGTGGTAATGGTCATAAAGAGCGGAGACGCCGTACTCGTAATGTCCCCCGATGAAAAAACTTACCTCGTTACAGTAGCCGAAGGGAAGCGTATGGGCACTCATCTGGGCGATATAGACCTCGGGAAAGCGATAGGGCTCGAATACGGCAGCGCCATCAAGACCAACCTCCTCCACGCTTACGTTCTCCTCGAACCCACCATCGAGGACAGGATGATGAAGGTGAAGAGGCTCACGCAGATCATCTATCCGAAGGACGCCGCGCTGATAGTGCTCAAGACGGGACTCGGCCCGGGCATGAGGGTTATAGAGTGCGGCTCCGGTTCGGGCTCTCTCACTATAGCGCTCGCAAACGCCGTGGCGCCCGCCGGAAAGGTGTTTGCGTACGACAGGAGCGAGAGGTTCATGGAGAACGCGAGGAAGAACGTAGAGAACGCGGGGTTCGGCGAGTTCGCCGAATTCAAGCTCCGGGAAGCGCAGGAAGGCTTCGACGAAGAAGGGGTGGACGCCGTGGTGCTCGACCTTCCGTCGCCCTGGGACGGCATAGCGTCCGCCGCGCGCTCCCTCAGGGGCGGGGGGAGGATAGCGAGCCTGTCGCCGACGTACAATCAGGTGGAGCGATGCGTCGAGGTCCTCGCGGAAGAGGGGTTCGTATTCCTCGAGACGGTGGAGGTGCTCGTCAGGAACATTCGCGTGAGCACTGGGAAGACGAGGCCCATGGACCGCATGGTGAGCCACACGGGTTTCCTCACGTTCGGCAGGAAGGCGTTGAAGGAGAAGCGCGAGACGGAGCTTTGAACGTCCGCTGTCATCGCGAGGGATATCTCCACGTGTAGGAGCGCCATCTTGGCGCGATCAATCACATCGTCGCGGCTGGAAGCCGCTCCTACCGTTATTTCCCTCTCCCCAGCGTGGGAAACGATTCCGAGCAAGTAAGGAATCGGTCGGACATACAACAAGGGTAGAGAAAATGCTTAACTCCAAATCATCGTTGCCTGAGTCAAATTAGCGAGGGTGAGGGGGTACATTAAAATTAATTCTGTCATCGCGAGACCGTCTTGTGGTCGTGGCGATCTCGCTATTTCATGAGATTGCTTCGTCACTCCGGTTCGTTTTACAGTTGTCGGTTAGCGAAGAACAGTCGCCTTGTTGCCATTTGGCAGGAGTGGCCGATTCCTCGCACGCTCGAAATCGTTCTCGCAATGACAGCAAAAATGAGCATACATTGTGTGCTTAGGAGAACTGACGTTTGAAACCCGGAAAAGACCCAGTCATAGTGCTCGTTTTTATTGCGCTCGCCGTCGGGTTCTATCTATACAATACATACGCGGGGAAGAAGGATAGCGAAGTAACGTTCCGGGTCGTCGAAGTACTCGACGGTGACACGATAGCGATCGGCGACGGGAAGGGGACGATTGTCCGGTACCTGGGAATAGACACGCCCGAGACCGCGCGTCAGGACTCCCCCGGGGACCCCTATTCGGCCGAGGCCGGGGAGCTTAACAGGAAGCTCGTCGGGGGGAAGAGGGTCAGGCTCGAGTTCGACAGCGAGAAATACGACGTCTACGGGAGGCTCCTCGCGTACGTATACGTAGACGGCGTCTCCGTAAACGAGGAGCTCCTCAGGCAGGGGCTCGCGATGCCTCTGTTCATCGATCCCAACAGGAAGCACAGGGCGGAGTATAAGAGCGCCGCGGAAGAGGCCATGAAAGGGAGAAGGGGGATGTGGGGAGACCTCGACTCGATAAAAGTCCCCGCCGGGAACGGC